>Ga0182012_10003321_pt1 | contig 17192 bp, 10 predicted proteins | sample 612S2SmetaG_FD_120486 | JGI IMG/M metagenome (GOLD analysis project Ga0182012, IMG submission 120486) | Permafrost microbial communities from Stordalen Mire, Sweden - 612S2S metaG | ecosystem: Environmental > Terrestrial > Soil > Wetlands > Permafrost | place: Sweden: Stordalen | collected...
ATCACCATCTCAGTCTTCGCGGTCTTCACAACACTCTACTTCGGCTCGCACCTGCGCTGGAACCACGCCGCAGCCGCTGTGTGCCTGGTCGGCGCCGCCTTCTTCGTCTTCCACAACTGGTAGGGGCCGCGCTGACCACATCCCTCCGCGAACTCCCTCCGAAAGATCCGCTGCATGCAGTGCCATGCAACGCCTTCAGTGCCCGTGCTCCTCGAGGTACTTCTCCGCCTCGAGCGCGGCCATGCAGCCCGACCCTGCCGCAGTGATCGCCTGCCGGTAGCGCCTGTCCTGCACGTCGCCGCACGCATACACGCCCGGAATCATCTGCCCATTCAGCGTCGTCAACACGTTGCCTGTGGTCTTGATGTAGCCGTCGTGGTCAAGATCCATTTGCCCCAAAAACATCTTCGCGTTGGGCTCATGGCCGATGCCGAGGAACAGGCCGCTGATGGGCAGCTCGTCCACATCGCCGGTCTGCGCATGCTTCAGGCGCAGGCCGCGAACTTCCTTCTCTTCCACGCCCAGCACCTCTTCCACCAGGGTGTTGGTGCGGAGTGCGATATTGGGATGCGCCATGGCGCGCTCCAGCATGATCTTGGAAGCGCGGAACTGGTCGCGCCGATGCAGCAGCGTCACCTTGGAGGCAAAGCGAGTCAAAAAGAGCGCCTCCTCCATGGCAGAATCACCTCCGCCGACGACTGCAATATCCTTGCCGCGGAAGAAAAATCCATCGCAGGTGGCGCAGCTCGACACGCCGTGGCCGATCAATGCCTGCTCGCTCTCGAGACCCAGCCAACGGGCACTTGCGCCAGAGGCAACGATCAGCGTCCGCGTGTGAACTTCGCCGCTGGACGTGTGCAGCTTGATGGGCCGAGCGCCCAACTCAACGCGGTTCAGGTGGCCGTGCTCAAAGGTCGTGCCGAACTTCTCCGCCTGCTTTTTCATGTTGGCGATCAGTTCGGGCCCCTGAATGCCGTCAGGCCAGCCGGGGAAGTTCTCAACCAGCGTGGTGATGGACAGTTGCCCGCCCGGCTCGTGGCCTTCAAGCACCAGAGGCTTGAGCCCCGCGCGTGCCGTATAAATGGCTGCCGTGAGCCCGGCGCATCCCGAGCCCAGAATTACCGTGTCGCGAATATCGCTCATGAATCCTCTTTCCGTCCCATCCATTCTAAATTCCCTGTTCCCTGATCCCTGATCCCTGATCCCTGAACCCTGAACCCTGAACCCTGAACCCTGATCCCTGATCCCTGATCCCTGAACCCTGAACCCTACTATGATGTAATTCATGGCCAATCTGACTCTCATCTACGGTCTTCGCCTGCTGCCCGAGGGCGAAGTGACAGAAATCAAGGACGCTACCTTGAAGCTGGCGAACGGCCACGAAGCGCACGTGACCATGCATGTGATCGAGGGCTCGCGCGAAGAGATCGAGAAGCAGCTCAAGCAGAGCCTCGACGCGTTTTTCAGCTTTTACCCGGAGATTTAACGCACGGTACCGGCTAGCGATCGCCCGCTCAGCTTTCGCCCATCAGGCGCCGGCTCAGTGGTGCCCAACCAGCGCCGGTCCCGAGTGCGCCTCCGCGGGATGCCTCGCCGGAGGATGCCCCGCGCCAGCATGCGTCGTCGCGGAATGGGCCTCCGGCGAATGAGCACGCCGCACGCCCAGATTCCTTACCGCGTAGTCGATGAACCGGGGCTCGAAGTGCGCGGCCTCGCCAAGGAACCGGCACGTCGCCACCACCTGGTCCACAATAAACTTCGGCTGATAGGCAGCCAGATCCATCCCGATCTCATCCCGGATCTTGCTCACAATCGTGTCGAACACATAGCTGGGCAGCAACAGCCCGGCGCGTTCGCACTCTATCTCGAAGATTCTTTGATAAAGCGCGTGCCGCGGCGGCCCAACCTCGATCTTGTAGGGAAGCCGCCGCAGAAACGCAGGATCCATCAGGTCATCCGGCTCCAGGTTGGTGGAGAAGATGATCAGCTCCTCAAAGGGAATAGAAAAGCTTTTGCCCGTGTGCAGCTTCAGGAAGTCCACGCGATTCTCAAGCGGCACAATCCAGCGGTTGAGCAGGTCCTTCGGACTTACCAACTGGCGGCCAAAGTCGTCGATCATGAAGCAACCGCCCAGCGCCTTCATATGCAGCGGCGCTTCGTAGAAGCTGCCGTTTGTGTCGTAGCGCAGGTCGAGCATGTCCAGCGTGAGCTCGCCTCCCGTGATGATAAAAGGCCGCTTGCAGGGAACCCAGCGCTCATCCACCTCTTCCTGCCGCACAAACGTGCCCTCGACCTCTTCATCCTCCGCTGAGGGCTCCACCGGGAAATGGAAGCTGGGATCATGCACGCGAATGATCTGTCCGTCGACCGTCACCGCATAGGGCACGTAGATCACGTCTTTGTAAACGCTGGCGAACCGCCGCGCTACTGAGCTTTTGCCGTTTCCGGGCGCACCATAGAGCAGGATCGCGCGGCCTGAGTTCAGCGCCGGCCCGCACTGCTCAAGCAAGTCCGACGAGACCACCAGGTCGCCGATGGCCTTGGTGATTCCCTCCACGGTGACCAATTCGTTTGTGGGCCGCTGCAGGCATACCTGGTGAACAAAATCGTCCAGCGTGACCGGCGCGGGGCCCGCGTAGCGCAACTGCTCCAGCGCATCCAGCGTGTACCGCCGCCCTTCCTCGGTGAATGCATAGCCAAAGTCGATGGGGCTGTCGGAGCGTCCCGCACCCAGGTTGCGCAGCATCTTGTTATCGACCGCCATCCGCACCAGATCGAGGACAAGGTGATAGGGCAGCTTGATTGCATCTTTGAACTGACGAACCGCCTCCAGCCTCTCGGTGTTGATCAGCTTCATCAGCAGCGCAATCAGGTCGGAGGTTTCGAGGCCGGTAGACGCGATGTCCGGCGGGCCGGCAGGCATTCTGTAGACAAACGAGTTCAGGTCCGGCTGCGCAATCGCGCCGATGGCAACGAGATTATCGCCGAGTCGGCCGCCAAGCTCGCGCTGGCGCGAAAGTGCCGTCTGAACATCCTCTTCGGAGATCAGGCCGGCACGAACCAGAAGATCGCCCAGACGCACGCGGTTTCCGATGGGACCCTCCCTGCCAGTGCTCATCGATTCTCGTACCCCTCTTATCGGACATCCGCGCGCATTTTCCAGTTCATCCGGAGGATTCTTCCCAGAAGTAACAAAAATGGCCGACGATTGATCGTAGCGAGAAATCCTGGCTAGAGAAAATGGCCTGAATGGGTTATATGCGCCGGTTTGCAGGAAAGCTCGTGCACTGCTTCGAGCCGCCGCACTCATGAATCTGGTTTGCAGCTGTTCGCGAATTCGAACCCGTTTGAGTGTTGCAAATTGGGGCAGCGTTTGAACGCCCTCCCCGGCGATTTCATTGAACCTGGCTCCTTCAGCCGGTTCCAAATTCCATCTCAACCCGAACTTCGATTCAGCATTCCCTTCATTCTCCGGGGGTTGGGAAGCACCCTCCTGGGAAGCGAACTACAGGTTGTGATGTACGGCCCAACTCTTAGCATTCGCGAATTATTTCCGTGCTTTTTGTGTCACTTCGATGCATCCGATAAGTCCCGTGTGGCCGCCTGCCGGCACTTGGACGGCCCGGCCGCTCAAGCGGCGGCGGCGGCCCGGCAATACCTCCGGGAGCATCAGCCATGCGCTTTGTTCAAGCCCTCATGCTGCGCCGAGTCGTCCTTCCCTTTGTTTCTGCCGGGTTGTTTGCGGGCATGTTTCCAAAGCCGGCTTGCGGGGGCGGTCCCAAGTACATCGCAGGTGCTACTTACTTCAACTCCGCTGTGCTGGGCCAGCCTGTTCATTGGGCTGGCGGCCATGTGAACTATTACGTCGATCAGGGGCCGTTGAATTCCACAATCTCAAACCAGCAGGCTACGGCCATGGTCGATGCTGCCGCCTCGATATGGAGCGCCGTCCCCACCGCCGGCGTCACCCTCACCGATAAGGGCCCGCTGAATGAAGACGTTGGCACCCTCAACATTGCCGCAACCGATGGCGTGATCACGGCGCCGGCCGACGTTACGCCCTCGGCCATCAACTATCCTCTCGCTGTCATCTACGACGCCGATGGTTCCGTCGTCGACGCGATCTTCGGCGCCGGGACGAGCAAGCCCGACACCTGCCAGAACAACGGCGTATTTGTGTGGCTCGACACCATCAACCAAGACGCAACCATCGCCCACGCGGTCATCGTGCTCAACGGCCTTTGCGCCACGACGCCCGACCTTGTCACCATGATGAGCTTCGAGCTGGAGCGCGCATTTGGCCGCGTGCTCGGGCTCGACTACTCGCAGGTCAACCCCACGGCGCTCACCGATTCGCTCCCCGGCGGAACGCAGGGTTGGCCAGTGATGCAACCGCTGAGTGGAACCTGCTCCGCTTCCGGCGGCGCTTGCATTCCCAACCCCACCTCTCTGCGCTATGACGACATTGCCGCGTTGAACCGCATCTATCCCATCACCGCGGCAAACCTCGCCAGCTTCCCCGGCAAGCAGATCACCGCCGCCAACACCGTCTCAATCCAAGGCGTGATCACCTTCCGCGGCGGCTACGGCATGCAGGGCGTGAATGTGGTCGCCCGCCCGCTCGATGCAAACGGAAATCCGCTCTATCAGTACACGGTTACCGCCGTATCCGGCGCCACGTTCAGCGGCAATCACGGCAATCCTGTCAACGGCTACACCGACTCGAACGGCACGCCACTTACGACGTGGGGATCCACGGACGCATCGGTTCAAGGCACGTTCGATCTCAGCGGAATACCGCTGCCACAGGGCGTATCCTCGGCCAGCTATGAGGTAACCTTCGAGGCCATCAACCCGCTCTACATCATGAATGCGTCGGTCGGGCCCTACGCCGATGGCCAGGTTACGCCCTCCGGAACCCTTCCCACGCTCGCCGTCCCGGCACTCGCAGCCGGTGGCGCAAACACGCTTACCGTCAACCTCTCTGACTCCGCTTCGGGCGGCTACCAGGACGCCATTGGAACCGTGAACGCGCCGCGTGCGATGACCGGTTCCGGCATGTGGATGGGCCGACTGTCGCAGATCGCCCAGACCGATTGGTTCAGCTTCCCGGTGCGCGGCAACCGGGTGTTCACCATCGTGACGCAAGCGCTCGACGAGACCGGGGCGCCAACCGATTCCAAAGCCATGCCCGCCATTGGCGTCTGGGATGGATTCGACGCGGCCACCGCCAATGCAGTTGGCGCATCGCCTGGGCTCAACGGCCTGGCCCCCGGCGAGACCTGGCTGCGTGTCGCGGCCGCGGGCGACGACATTGTCCGCATCGGTGTCGCCGATGAGCGCGGCGATGGCCGGCCCGACTACGCCTACGCCGGATTTCTGCTCTACGCGGATACCGTCACCCCGCCGCGCATTCCGGCAGGCGGTGGACCCATCGTCATTCGCGGCATGGGCTTTCGCTCTGCCGATACTGTTCTCGTCGGCGGCCAGCCCGCCATCGTCACCAGCATCTCTCCCAACGAGATCACCGCCATCGCTCCGCCGGCGGCGAATGGCGTAACTGGTTCAGTAGATGTGGAAGTTGACGATCAGCCCAGCTTCTATGCAGCCACCATCGTCGGCAGTGGCGTCAGCTACGACTCTGGCATTGGCGACTCGATCACGTTGCTCTCCGCCCCCGCAAACACAGTGCCCATCGGCGTGCCGCTTCCCTTCTCCGTCCAGGCCCTCGGCTCCGACCTCAACCCCGCTGGCGGCGTCACCGTTGTCTACACCGTGACCTCAGGAACCGCCACGCTCTCCTGCGGCCTGCCCACCTGCTCGATAACCGCAACCGGCGACGGCCGCGCCTCGCTCAACATCACCGCCGTCGATGCCAACCCGTCCATCGTCACCGCCGCACTCACCAACGGCGCCAGCCTTCAGGCTCATTTCTCTGGAGGAACGCCTGCCGTCCTCGCTGCGCTCACGCCTTCGCTCTCCATTGCCGCCGGCGTAACCCTTCCCTGGACAGTTCAAGCTCTTGTCCTCAACAACGGCCAGCCCGCCGCGGGCCAGGCAGTCTTCTGGCAATCGGGAACCTCCGGCCTCACCGCACAGGACACCTCCGGCGCAATCACCAACCCCAGCGGCCTGGCCACGCGCCAACTCACTGTCGGTCCGCTCGCCGAGGGTCAGCTCGCCACCATCAGCGCATGCCTCAACGGAACCAGCCAGTGCGTCACCTACACCGCTCTCGGCGCTCGCCCCGAGTACGCATCGCTCCAGGCCGTCTCCGGCGTCAGCCAGATCACCTCCGTACAATCCACCCCTGCGCAGGTCACCCTCCGCATCCTCGACATGGATGGCAACCCCATGGCCGGCGGCTCCGTCGCGCTCTACCAGGCGCTTTACGCCTGGGCGCCTCCATGCGGCTCACACCAGCTCTGCGCGCCTTCGAATCTCCTCGCTACCCAGGTCGCCACTGCCACTTCGGCAATCGACGGTACGGTCACCTTCAGCCCCGCGTCCCTCCCCGGCATCCCCACCACGCTCCAGGCCCTCGCCGTCACAGGCAACACCGCCAGCGTGAACATCGCCATCGAGCAGCACCCTTGACATCGACCCGAGCGTCTGTCCCGCCGATGACCTTGCGCGCCTCCAACCGTTTTCCCAACGCGCCTTTCAAAGCCCGCAATCTGCTAGCATGGGCATCTCAGCAAAACTGCCATGCGCTCCCCACGCCTCCAATACATACTTCTCGCGCTGGTCGCGGCGGTGTCACTCAACTGCTACATCAATTCCGTCGTCTTCGCAATCCAATCGACCTACGACCCTACCGTTCCGCGCATGCCCATGTACTTTGGATTCCACCGAAACGTGGACTCCGGCAACATGCCGGAGGCGTGGAAGGCCGGTGTCCGCTGGGGCGACGCAATCACAGCGATCAATGGACGCCCCTACAGCGGCCACACCGTCTATCTGGACGAACTGCGGAAATCAAAGGCCGGCGGTCTGCTGACCGTCACCTTCATTCCGAGCCCGACCCCCAACGATTTTCGAAAGGGCCGTGACCCCGCAAATTCCAACTTTCCCGGCCACCTTGATCTCACTCAGGACGGGCCGCCCCGAACCGTCTCCATCCGCCTCGAGCCGGCGACACCGAAGGCGCCAGAGTTCTTTCGGCTCCTCATGCCGCTCTACTTCCTTCGCATCGTCTTTCCGCTTGGCGGTCTCCTGCTCGGCTTCTGGGTCGTCCTGTCAAAACCCGCCGACAAGAATGCGTGGCTCTTTTTGGGCATCCTCGCTTACTTCTCGTCGATTTTCATAAACGCCGGGTACGTGTCGGCTGCCTTCTATGTAGTCGCCGGGCTGTGGAACACCTTGATCCAGGGCGCAGGACCGCTCTCAATCATGCTCTTCGGGATTTACTTTCCTGAGCGTTCCGGTCTGGACCGCCGCTTCCCCTGGTTCAAATGGATCATCGTTGCCGCCGTCGCCGCGTTCAACGTCTTCGATATCATCTGGCTCTTCGGCTTCGGCTTCAACTTTGACTCAGTCGCGTGGTTGTCTCCAATTCTGCTCAAGCACTTCCAGGTGCAGGTCTGGTTCCTCATGGTGCCCATCTGCATCTACTTCAACGCAATCGCCCGCAAGGCATTCTATAAAGGCACTCCCCCCGATCAGCGACGGCGCCTGAAGATCATCTATTGGGGATCCTTCGTCGGATCCATCCCGATGATGGGCGTGGTTCTGTTCGCGCTCCTCACCGGGCGCGACTTCGGCGACAGCGTTCCCGGCTGGATTCTGCTATCGGCGCTCCTCATCTTCACCCTTTTCCCGCTCTCCCTTGCATACGCTGTCGTCGTGCAGCGCGCCATGGAACTGCGCAATCTGTTGCGTCAGGGCTCGCAGTATGCCCTAGCCCGCACCGGAATCTGGATCATCCGTGCCGCGCTCATCGCCGGCCTGAGTTGGTCCATCAGCATGGTCTTCAGTCACAACCCTCAACGCGCCAAAGACCAGATCACGGTCCTGGCGTTTGCCGTGCTTCTCTTCGCCTGGCGCTTCCGCGCAGCCAAAGGCCTCTCCACCTTCATCGACAAGCGCTTTTTCCGCGAGTCCTATTCCTCCGAGCTGATCCTCGCGGAGCTGGCCCAGCAGGTGCAGACGTTCACTGACACCCGCCCGCTGATGAATACCGTCGCCAAGTGCATCGGGGATGCGATGCACGTCGATCGCATTGCCATCCTGTTGCGCAGCGGAGATACATTCCGGCTGCAAATGGCCACCGGAGTTGGCACAGCCGGCGTCGATTTCGGCGATGAGATCGCCCTGCCAGCAGGCTCGGGCACCATGACTGCCCTCTCGCGCGCCAAGGGTCCGGCGCCCAACCTGCGCCTCGACAGTCCGCAGGATTGGGCCGTGGCCGCCACCGAGGCCGAACGCGCCGCACTTCGCGAACTTGGCGCCGAGATTTTGATTCCTCTGCCCGGACGTTCGCGCCTCTCGGGCGTTCTGGCCCTTGGGCCCAAGCGCAGTGAGGAGCCTTACTCTCGCGCCGACCGCAACCTCCTCCAGTCCGTCGCTCTCCACACCGGCCTGGCCATCGAGAACAGCGAACTCCTGCACTCTCTCGCCGCAGAAGCAGCTCACCGCGAGCGCCTCAACCGCGAGATGGAGATTGCACGCGAAGTGCAGGAGCGCATGTTCCCGCAGACGCTGCCTGCGGTTCCCGGCCTCGACTATGCCGGACACTGCCGCCCCGCGCTCGGCGTCGGTGGAGACTACTACGACTTTTTTGAGTTGCCGGCCGCCCCCGATGGGTCGCGCCCTTTGGGTATTGCCATCGGCGACGTCAGCGGCAAGGGCATCTCCGCCGCGCTGCTGATGGCCAGCCTGCGCGCCTCACTCCGCGGCATGACCCGCACCTCGAACCACGACCTTGCCGCGATGATGCGCGAGATCAACCTGCTGGTCTTTGAAGCCTCGGCCATCAACAGATACGCCACGTTTTTCTACGCGCAATACGACCCCCACTCGCGCATACTCAGCTACGTGAACGCCGGCCACAACGCGCCGGTCATCATCCGCCCGAGCGCAGGCTCTGACCGTACGCACTACGAAGTCATTCGCCTGGAACTCTCTGGCCCCGTAGTTGGCCTGCTGCCCGATGCCGAATTTGAACAGTCCAACCTCGCCATCCTGCCTGGCGACATTCTGCTCGCATTCACCGACGGCATTAGCGAATCAATGACTGTGGACCAGGAAGAGTGGGGCGAAGAGCGCATGATCGCCTGCCTCGAAAAAAACGCCGCACTCCCCGCCGACGCGCTGTTGCACACCGTTCTTGATGAAGCCACAAACTTTGCAGCAGGCGCGCCCCAGTACGACGACATGACCCTCCTCGTCTGCAAGTTCACCGCCGATTGCTGAAGAATCCAACAAAGCGTTTGGTATCAGGGCACGACTTTAGTCGTGCCGACAACCAGAAAAGTCTTGTATCGGGGCACGACTTCACAGCTTGCTGAAAGACTCTACCCGGGGGCTTTGTAACAACGGCACGGCTTTAGCCGGGCCAATAGAGTGGACAGAATGAGTCGGGCTTTAGCCCCTGAGGGAAGCTTTTCGCCGCCTCGCATGATTTACGGAACAATCCTGCCCAATTCTTCGCAGCCGACCTCCGATCCGGCTGGAAAATCCCAAACTCTGGGAAGGTCGCCCCACCTCCTTGTCACCTAACCCCATCCCGGCGCATCAACTAAACGAGCACAGGAGGTTGCCCCCGTGGCCCAGCCCGCCCAATCTGTTCCCACCGCCCGTCCCCGCGTTCTCATCATCGGCGGCGGTTTTGCAGGCCTCAACGCCGCACGCGGCGTCGCTCATCTTCCCGTCGACCTCACCCTCGTCGACCGCCGCAACCACCACACCTTTCAGCCGCTGCTCTACCAGGTGGCCCTCGCCGTTCTTTCGCCCGCCGACATCGCCCAACCCATCCGCTCAATCTTGCGCAACCAGCCCAACGCCTCGGTGCTGATGGATGAGGTGACCGGCATCGACACTTCGGCCCGCGCGGTCTCCTGTGCCTCGGGCGCGACGCTCGCGTACGACTACCTCATCATCGCCACCGGCGCAACGCACTCCTACTTTGGCCGCGACGACTGGGCCCCGCTCGCTCCCGGCCTCAAGTCAGTCGAAGACGCCACCGAAATTCGCCGCCGCGTTCTGCTCGCCTTTGAGCTGGCCGAGCGGCAGATGGTCGAGCATGGCTCCCATCCGCCACTCAACTTTGTCGTCATCGGCGGAGGACCAACGGGCGTGGAGCTGGCCGGCGCGATCGCCGACATCACCCGCCTCTACATGCGCCGCGACTTCCGCCAGATCGATCCGTCCAAATCGCGCGTTCTTCTGCTCGAAGGCTCCCCACGCGTTCTCGCCGCCTATCCTGCAGATCTTTCCGCCAAAGCCGAAGCTTCGCTCACGCATCTCGGAGTCGAGGTCCACACCGGTACGCGCGTCACCAACCTCGGTCCCGGCTGGGTCGAGGCCAAGCACGGCGACACGACCACCCGAATCGAGGCTGTGGTCACGCTGTGGGCCGCCGGCGTACAGGCCTCGCCGCTGGGCAAGCTGCTGGCCGCGCCGCCCAGTCCCCCGGCAACGCCCGCCGCAGCAGTCCAGCTCGACAAGCGCGGGTGCGTGCTGGTCGATGACCACCTCAATCCCCCAGGTCTGCCCAATGTATTCGTTGTCGGCGATCTCGCTCACTTCGAGCAGGACGGCCACCAGGTTCCCGGCGTGGCGCAGCCGGCAATGCAGATGGGCACTTATGCCGCACACGCCATCGCCGCCGATCTCAAAGGCAAGCCCCGCCCCGCCTTCCGCTACTTCGACAAAGGCGACATGGCCACCATCGGCCGCATGGACGCCGTAGCCAATGTAGTGTGGCCCTTCAAGGCCCACCTCGGCGGCTTCCCCGCCTGGATCACCTGGATCGCCGTCCACATCTTCTTCCTCATCGGCTTCCGCAATCGCTTTGCGGTGCTGTTGACGTGGGTCTGGACCTACTTCACGTTTTCCCGCGGTGCCCGCCTTATCACTGGCGACCAGTCCCTGCCCGGATGGCCGGAGAAGCCGCAGCCGTCCCCGCCGCTCACCTAGACTCACCCCAACCAGCATCGCCTGCCCGTCCTCATTTAAACTGGAAGCGTATGCTCGACCTGCAGTTTGTCCGCGCCAACCTCGAGTTGGTAGAAGCAAAGCTCCGCGCCCGCGGCGCCGACCCCGCTGCTCTCCTCGGCGACTTCCACGCCCTTGACCGCGCGCGCCGCGAGGCCATCACTGCCGCCGAGCAGGCGAAAGCCCGCCGCAACGAGCTCTCCCAGCAGGTAGGCGCGCTCATGAAGGCCGGCAACAAGGAACAGGCCGCCGCGCTTCAGGAGGAGACCCGCCAGCTCAAAGACAAGCTCGAGGAGCTCGACAAGACCGCGGCCTCGCTCGACGAGAAGCTCCGCCTCTCGCTGGCCAGCATCCCCAACCTGACGCGCGACGAAGTTCCCGCCGGCAAGTCAGAAGCGGACAACGTCACCGTCAAGACCTGGGGCCAGATCCCCACGTTCCCGGCCGGCTTCACCCCCAGGCCCCACTGGGAGATTGGCGAATCTCTCGGCATTCTCGACCTGGAACGCGCCGCCAAGCTCTCCGGTGCGCGCTTCGCGGTCTACATGGGCGCGGGCGCACGGCTCGAGCGGGCGCTCGTCAGCTTCATGCTCGACCGGCACACCGCGAAGCACGGCTACACCGAAGTTCTGCCACCTTTCATGGTCAACTCCAAATCGCTTTTCGGAACCGGCCAACTACCCAAGTTCGCAGATGACCTCTTCCGATGTTCCGATGCCGACGCCGAAGCCGTCGCCCGAGGCGAGTTCAAAGACAGCGACCACTGGCTCATCCCCACCGCCGAGGTCCCCGTCACCAACCTCTATCGCGACGAAATCCTCGACGAAGCGCGCCTTCCCATCTGCCTCACGGCCTACACCCCCTGTTTCCGCGCCGAGGCTGGCGCAGCGGGCAAGGACACGCGCGGCATCATCCGCCAGCATCAGTTCCAAAAGGTCGAGCTGGTCAAGTTCACCAAGCCCGAGGACTCCGACCGCGAACATGAAGCACTTACCCGCGACGCCGAAGAGATCCTCGAAGCCCTCGGCCTGCCCTACCGCCGCGTCCTGCTCTGCGCGGGCGACACCGGCTTCTCCTCAGCAAAGACCTTTGACCTTGAGGTCTGGCTGCCGGGGCAGCAGCTTTACCGGGAAATCTCTTCCTGCTCCAACTTCGAAGGCTTCCAGGCCCGTCGTGCCAACATCCGCTTCCGCGATCACGTGCAAACTGAGCGACACGTAATCAATCCGGATGGAACAAAGCGCCCGCTCCCTCCATCGACAAAGACCAAACCCGAGTTCGTACACACCATCAACGGCTCCGGTCTCGCCGTTGGCCGCACATGGCTCGCCATCCTGGAAAACTACCAGCAGCCCGACGGCTCCGTGCTCGTCCCCGAAGCCCTGCGCCCCTACATGGGCGGACTGCAACGAATCGAGAAACAATCGTGACTCAACCCGACAGCATCACCACCAAGCCTCACCGCACTGTGAAGGAAATCCTTCTCAGCTACTTCTACTGGACCTACTCACGCGGCACCTTCCACTACGACGTGATGGTTACGCTCATCCTCGCCTTCATCTTTGTCACGCCCTGGCTGTGGAACTACGGCGACAAGCCCTCTCCGATCGGCGGACCCGTGCATCCCATCCAGGTCATCGGCAACGACGGCCACGGCGTGATCGTGACGGTGCAGGCCTCGGATGTGGAGCTGGATCTAAACACTTCCGCGCCCAACCCCGTGGTCAAAAACGCTCTGCGCAAGGCCATTGAGCCGGTCACCGGCGACGATGTCTTTGTCGAGCATTGGGAGACGGGGACCGACGCCCAGGGTCATGCAGTGTGGAAGGTCTGGGCACACCGCTGATTCTGTGTAACTTCTACCGCATTTTTTCTGCTTCTTCCGCCCTAATCCAGCGTCGAATTGAGTAAGGATATTTATGCGCGTTCGATTCAGCCTCGTTTTTGTTGTGCCCATAGTAGCCTTATGGTCTGTTTGTCTCGTAGCCCCAGCCGTTCACGCCGCAGCCGCATCTGCGGCCGACGACAAGGCTAAAGTGCTCGAGCGTCTTAACGAGTCTGCCAAGACCTTCCGCTCAGCCGCTGCCGATGTCGAATTCGACACCATTGAGACCGATCCCGTTCCTGATACCGACGTGCAAAAGGGCGTGGTCTACTACGAGCGCAAAGACGGTTCCTTCCGCGCGGGCGTCCACTTCACCCAGCACAACGGAAAACCGTCTGCCAAGGCCTACACCTACAACAACGGAGTCCTCAGTCTCTACGAACCCGGCCCCAACGAGGTCACCAACTACTCCAAGGTTGGCAAGTTCGAGAGCTACCTCATCCTTGGCTTCGGCGCCAGCGGCCGCGAACTCGAATCAAAGTGGGACATCACCTACCTCGGCTCGGAAAGCCTCTCCGACGGCAAGACCCAGGTCAAGACCGAAAAGCTCGAGTTGGTTGCCAAGGACCCCGATGTTCGCAAGAACGTCCCCAAGGTCACCATCTGGGTCGATCCCGATCGCGCCGTGAGCCTGAAACAGGTATTCACCCTCAGCTCCACGAGTTCCTACATCGGCCACTACACCAACTTCAAAATGAACCAGGCGCTTCCCGCTGACGCCTTCAAGTTCAAGACCGACAGCAAGACCGCTTACCGGACAGAGTAGCTGCTGTCGGGCGCGTCCCTCAGCCGACTACTAAGCTGATCGCTGCTCCTTGGTCCATTTCATCGCCCATGCGATCGCCACGCCCCCCAGCACAAACAGCATCGGGAAGCACTCCAGCGTGTAGCGCGCTTCCGGGGCCTCCAGCGTCGTCAGCAGCGCGCTCCGCAGCACCATATAAAGCAGCATCCACTTCCAATATTTCGGCCGCAGGCACAGTCCCGCCACGCCCAGCAGCACATACAGCGCGTTGAGCGTCACGTAGGACCAGCTGAAGATCGTCTCATCGTTGTGGTGTGCGTAGACCCACCAGTCGAGATCGATGTTCAGGTTCTCCACGCGCGGCCTGAACCACATGTCGGCCATCCTGCCCAGCGGCAGACCCACATAAAACCGCAGCGGGTCGGCCTTCACCCGCTCTTCCGCGAGCCGCGCGAAGCCCGCATCGATTGCTGGGGACAGATCCTGCCCATTGTCGTCGTACGCCGCTGCCAGCGCCTGCGTCTCCGCCCTTTGCTCCGGCGTGTCGAATGCCCGCGCGGGCAGCGCGCTCACGTCGAAAGGCCCATCCGGCACGTTCCAGTAGATATCGTAGGTCGAAACAAAATCGAGGCACCAGGTCTTCATCCAGCGCTGCCAACCTGGGTACACCGGCTCACCCGGATCGTTGGCATAGCGCGGCGCCAACGGCTCAAATATGTGAAATACCCGCCAGTTCCGCGCGGCCCAAACGGCAAATGGCAGCACGGCCAAAACCGCACACAGCGCTCCCATGCGGACGAGCCGCCGCACGGGGATCCTATTATTGCCCTTTAACGCCGGACGCAGGCCCAGCAGCAGCGCCGGCACGAGCGCCACGCCCACCAGCGCCCCATCCGGTCGCAGCATCGCGGCAAAGCTCACCGCAAAGGTAAACGCCAGCGCGCTCGCCCATGCAGGACCTGAGAAGAGGCTGGGTCGCGTGTGGAACTTGCTCATTGACCACAGCGCCAGCGCAATCGCAAACAGCGTCGCCGTCTCCGTCAACGGCGCCACCGAATAGGAGGCCGTGAAGGGGCACAGCGCTGCCAGCCAGAGCGTCGCCTGCGCCGCGGCCCTGCCCATGCGCTCGCCCGCAATCCGCCCCGCGAAGCCGGCCAGCAGAAGGCAACCCGCCAATTCCATCGCGATCTGGACCAGGATCACCGCGTTGTAATTCCCCACGCCGAAGAGCCGAAAACATGCCGCCAGAAATAACGGATACCCCGGCAGCCGCAGCAGAGTTTCATGCAGCACACCGCTTCCATCCGCGATGGCAAACTGCCCATGCAGCACCAGGCTCTTAGCCAGATTCCCGTAAAGCAGCGTGTCGCCCTCTACCTGTGGAATCGCCCGCATCATCCACAGGCGCAACGCCGCCCCGCAAACCAGCGCCAGCGCGCCGCCCAGCCGCCAGGGCAACTGGCTCCTGCCGGCCGCGCCGCTCAATTGACTCTCTTTCCGTTCATCCATACGATTCGTACTGTATACCGTAGACTGTCTTATAGGCCTTCGCCCACCAGGTTAACCGCAACCCGCATGCCCGATCGTCAGATATTCTTCGACCCTCAACGCAAGCGATGGAAGCGCCTTCGCCGCATTCTTGACATTTCCGCGGTAGTTTTTACCCTGGTGCTGGCCGGCTTCATCTTCAATGTTCTGCGCTTTCAGCGCTTGCCTGAGCTGCTGCTTCCGGTCCCCAGGCACAACTACAAGGCTCTGCCCGACGTGCATCCGGCCCGAGTACAGCGCCCAGCTCGGCGCAAGACCGACCGCAAGCCCTCCGACATTCCCTTCAACACGGGTGAAGGTCTGCGCGCCGCCTATTACGTCCAGGACGACGCGGCCAGCTACTCCTCGCTCAAGGAGCACATCCACCAGATCGATCTGCTCTATCCCCAGTGGCTCCATGTCGTCTCGCCGCAGGGCACCCTGATGGGCAACAACCCTGACACCCATCGCGACTTTGCCATTGTCGATGCTTCCGGCGTCCACGATCCTGACGACGGCGACAAGGTGAAGCACGTGATTCAGGCTGCCAAGGAAGACACTGAAATCTTCCCCCACCTGAACAACTACAACGCTGTCGCCGGAGCCTGGGACTCAAATATGGGCGATGTTTTGGCCGACCCGGCCCGGCGCGCTGCCCTGCGTAGCCAGATCGTGCGCTTCTTTGCGGCCTTCCCTGCCTATCGTGGCCTTTCCCTTGACTTTGAAAGCCTGCCTGACGCGGCCACTCCCGCCTACCTCGCCTTCATCCACGAGCTCTTTGGTGATTTTCGACCGCTCGGGCTGCGCCTTTATGTGAACACCGCCGTAGCCACCTCCGATGCCGATCTCAAAGCCATCGCCGATAACTCCGACGGCATCATCCTGATGAACTACGACGAGCACCAGACCACCAGCGAACCCGGCCCCATTGCCAGCCAGGACTGGTTCGTCGGCAACCTCACCCGCGTGCTCAAAATCGTTCCCAAAGAGAAGATCATCTGCGCGGTGGGCAACTACGGATACGACTGGGCTCTTACCATCCCCAACCCAAAGGACCGCAAACATCCGAAGCCTAAAGTGGTAAACACGGAAGACCTGCCGGTGACGGAAGCCTGGCAGCGTGCCTCAGACTCCGACGCCGATCTCGATCTCGACTACAACTCACTGAATCCCCACTTCCAGTACATCGACGAGGACTCAAACCAGCGCCATGTTGTCTGGTTCCTCGACGGCGTCACCTTGCTCAATGAGCTGCGCGCTGCGCGTGCGCTCGGCCTGCAGACATTCGCACTCTGGCGCCTTGGCGAGGAAGACAACTCACTCTGGAATGTCTGGGACAAGCCCTCCAGTCCCGACTCGCTGCAAGCGCTGGGCACCGTCCAACCGGGCCACGATGTGGACAACGAGGGCGACGGCGACATCCTTCGCGTCACCGGCCTGCCGCAGCCCGGAAAGCGAACAGTCAACATCGACACCGATGAGACCGATCCACGCAAGAAGCTCATCATCGATGAGCACATGGACGTCTATCCCCGCACCTACACCGTGGAATACTACGGCTACCATGCGAACGAGATTGCGCTCTCATTCGACGACGGCCCAGATCCCAAGTGGACTCCAAAGATTCTGGACGTCCTGAAGCAAAAGAACGCCAAGGGGACCTTCTTCATGATCGGCGCCGAGGCTGCTGAGAACGTGGGCGTCATGCAGCGCGTGATGCGCGAGGGCCACGAGATCGGCAACCACACCTATACGCATCCCGACATCAGTGAAATTCCACCGCGCCGGCTCGACCTTGAAGTACAACTTACCGAGCGCCTCTTCGCCAGCAAACTGGGCGTGCAGCCGCTTTACTTCCGGCCGCCCTACGACATCGAC
>Ga0182012_10003322_pt1 | contig 17187 bp, 15 predicted proteins | sample 612S2SmetaG_FD_120486 | JGI IMG/M metagenome (GOLD analysis project Ga0182012, IMG submission 120486) | Permafrost microbial communities from Stordalen Mire, Sweden - 612S2S metaG | ecosystem: Environmental > Terrestrial > Soil > Wetlands > Permafrost | place: Sweden: Stordalen | collected...
GGACAATCCGCTGCAATACGATCTCACCGAGACCAGGGCGCTGTTCGAGATCCTGCGCCAACTGGGCGTGCGGTTCGTCAACCTGACGGCGGCGAGTCCCTATTACAACCCGCATCTGATCCGTCCGGCCTTGTATCCGCCGTCCGACGGCTATTATCCGCCTGAGGATCCCTTCGTCGGCGTCATGCGCCAGCTTTCGGTGGTACGCGAGCTCAAGGCCGAATTTCCGGATTTCTGCCTGATGGGCTCGGGCTACACCTACCTGCAGGAGTTCTTCCCCAACGTGGCGCAGGCTGTGGTGCGCTTGGGGTGGGTCGACCTGGTCGGCCTGGGGCGGATGGTGTTGGCCTATCCCGAACTGCCGCTCGACATCCTGCAGGGCAGGCCGGTCAACAAGAAGCGCTATTGCCGTACCTTCAGCGACTGCACCACCGCGCCGCGCAACGGCATCGTGTCCGGCTGCTATCCGCTGGACCCGCACTACAAGAAATCGCCGGAGTTCAAGCAGCTCGCGGTGCTGAAAAAGGCCCAAGTTGGATAGAAGTGGGATAGAAGATGCCGACCGTTTCCGACCGCCGCATCGCGTTACTGGGCACCGGCATCATGGGTGGCCATATGGCGCGACGGCTGGCGCATGCGGGGTTTTCCGTCGCGGTCTGGAATCGAAGCGCGGACAAGGCCGCCAAGCTCACGCAGTTCGGCGTCAGGATCGCCGGCAGTCCGTCGGCGGCCTGCGCCGATGCCGATGTCGTCATCGTCATGCTGAGCAATGGCCCCGTGGTGGAAGAGGTGATGTTTACGCCTGACCAAACCGGAACAATACCTGTGGCGGTGATGATAGCCGGCTCGGTGCTGGTGGTGATGAGCTCGATCCCGGTGGAGACCTGCCAGTCCCAGGCCGAGAAGCTCGCGGCGCGGGGCATCCACTATATCGATGCGCCGGTATCGGGCGGCGAGCCCGGCGCCCGCGACGGCACACTTGCGATCATGGCCGGCGGCGACATCGCCGTGGTGGAAGAGATCGCCGACGTATTCGCCGCGATGGGGCGCGTCACACATATTGGTCCGGTCGGAACCGGGCAGATGACCAAGCTTGCCAATCAGATCATTGTCGGCGCCACCATGGCTGCGGTCGCCGAAGCGCTGCACTTTGCGGCAAAAGGCGGCGCCGATCCGGCCGCGGTCCGCAAGGCCCTGATGGGCGGTTTTGCCGATTCGAGGATTCTCACCATCCACGGGGAACGCATGGTGGAGCGCAATTTCGTGCCGGGCGGACCGGCGGAGTACCAGCTCAAGGATCTCAGGACGGCGCAGGCACTCGCCGCTCGCGCGGGCCTGCATTTGACGCTGCTCGATTGTCTGGTCGGCATGTTCGGCGACATGATCGAGACGTTCGGCAGCGGTCTTGACGTCGCTGGAATTCTTCAGGAAGTGGAGCGGCGCTCGGGCGTTGCCAAGGTGTCGGGATGACTGGCCGGGTCACGCTCAGCATCGAAGGCAGCGTCGGGCGGATCTTACTTGATCGCGCCGACAAGATGAATGCGATGACGCCGGAGATGACCCGGCAATTGCAAGGCATCTGCCGAACCGTCGATGAGGACCGCGACGTCCGCGTGGTGACGATCGGCGGCGCCGGCGAGCGCGCCTTCTCGGCTGGCAGCGATCTCAATACGCTGGTCGACCTCTCGGACCTCGCTGCCTTCCGCGACCGGGTCGATTATGCGGCGCTGGTGCGCGAGATCAAGAAGCCTGTGATCGCCGGCTTGAAGGGCTGGGTGCTCGGTGGCGGCATGGAGATGGCCATTGCCGCAGACATCCGTATCTGCGGGCGCAGCGCCAGGATCGGTGGCCCGGAAGTGACGCGCGGCTGGCTTGGCGGCGGCGGCGCCTCGCAGATGCTGCCGCGCCTCATTGGCGTCGGGCAGGCGATGCGGCTTCTGCTCACCGGCGATCCCGTCGATGCCGAAACCGCGCTGCGTCTCGGCCTGGTCGAAGAGGTGGTCGACGATGCCGAGGTGGCGGCACGGGTGATGGCAATGGCCACCCAAATTGCCTCCTTCAGCCCGATTGCGACGCAGGCCATCAAGGCCGCGGTCCGCGCCGCGTTGTCGACGCCGCTGGAAGCCGGCCTGCGCTACGAAAACGAACTCCATGTCATCTGCATGTCCGACAAGGCCCGGCTTGAAGGCATCAAGGCTTTCCAGGAAAAACGCGACGCGAAGTTTTAGCTCAGCGTTCTTGCTCCCGGTCCTCATCCTGAGGAGCATCGCGCAAGCGATGCGTCTCGAAGGATGGCCGCAACGACGGTGCAAGCGGTCATCCTTCGAGACGCGAGCTTCGCCCGGAGGGCGAAGGCTCGCTCCTCAGGATGAGGGCGGAGAGCTTGGATGCAATAAGTCTTGCCGTATCGATATATTGTCGCGGCGCCCTATCGCGCGCTCAAGCGGTCGAGCCCCAGGAACTGCATCATCAGATCGAGCTGGCTGTTGAGCATGTGGATGCCAAAATGGATGGCATGGCCGCGTTTCTCGGCGGCGATCAGCAGCGGGGTCATGTCGGGCTTCATGACGACTTCGGCGACCAGCGCCGAAGCGTCGGCGGTGGCGAGATCGAAGGCGTGGCCGTCGTCGGGCTTCAGCCCGAGCGACGTTGCATTGACCACGATGTGATGACCTGCGGCATCGGCGGTGCCGAGCCGCACGTCGATGCAAGGGTAGGCTGCGGCGACGTCGCGGGCCAGTCTTTCGGCCTTGGACCGGGTCCGATTATGGATGGTCAAGGCGGCGGCACCGGCGTCCGCGAGCGCATAGGCGAGCGCGGTGGCGGCGCCGCCGGCGCCGGCCATATAAAACCGCCGGCCTTTGACCTCGTGACCCTGCTTGATCAATCCACTCACAAAACCGCGGCCGTCCAACAAGGTGCCCGTGAGACTGCCATCCGGCTCGCGCCGTACCGTGTTGACGACCTTGGTGTGGACGCCATCACCCTCAAGATGGTCGCAAAGCCCCGCCGACTCGGCCTTGTGGGGTGCGGTCACAATGAAGCCGTCGAGGTTGACCATCGATTGCAGACCGGCCCAGCCTCTCGGCAGATCGTCGCGGACGATATGAACGGGAACGCATACCGCGTCGATGGTGCGGGCCGAAAAATAATCGTTGAAGGCCATCGGCGTTCGCACATGCGCGATCGGGTCGCCGATAATGGCGTAAAGCCGGGTGGTTCCGGTGATCATGACAATTCCCTTAACTATCTAGTTACATACCATAGAACAAGCGGCTGTTCTGTCAACGACGGTTGCCGTCCTTTCAGCCTCGCAGCCGCCGCGCCAATGCCGCCACCAGGCGGTCGGTATCTTCCTCGTCGTTATAGACATGGGGCGAAATGCGCAGGCGGCCGAGCCGTGGCGCGACGTAGATTCCCTCCGTCGCCAGTCCCTCGACGAGGCCGCCCGGTATTCCCTCCTTGAAACCGAGGCTCAGGATATGCGGTGCCCGGATACGCGACTCCGGCACGCTGACGCCGGCCCCGCGCAAGCCCACCGCGATCCGCATCGTCAGCATCAGCAGACGTTGCGATACTTGCGCCGAGCCCCAGTCCGCCATCATTTCCATGCCGATCGAGGCCATCTCCATCGAGATGAAATGGTCGCGCTCGCCCGTATCGAATCGCCGGGCATCGCCGACATAACCGATGTCTGCGAAATAGAACGCATTCTCGGCGCGCACGTTGCGGCGGCCGAACGCGGTCTGCTCCAGCGGCGTGCCACCCTGATGGCGTTTGGCAACGTAGAGAAAGGCCCGGCCATAAGGCCCGAGTAACCACTTGTAAGTCGGAAAAATCACGAAATCCGGATCGAGGCGCCGCACGTCGAGTGCCAGCACGCCAGCGCTTTGGGTCGCATCGATCAGGAAGCTCGCGCCTCGATGCCGCAGCGCGGTGCTGACTTTTTCGACGTCGATCAGGCCGCCGTCGGACCAGTGCACGGAAGAAATCGAGGCCAAGCTGACCGGCGCGGCGCCCGATCGCTCGATGGCTGCGAGCACGGCCGATGTCCAGTCGCCGTCATTGGGCCGCCGAACCGTTTCGACGGCAAAACCCTGCGCGCCGGCGCGCTGGTGCCACTCGAGCACCGGGGAGGAATGATCGTCCTGCAGGACGAGGACGCGCGTGCCGCACTCGATCGTCAGGATTTTGGCCGCGGTAGCGACGCCGTAGCTGACCGAGGGAATCAAGGCGATATCGCAGGCATTGGCATGGACCAGCCGGGCGGCCGCGGCCCGCGCGCGTTCGTGCTGGCTGTTGGCGAACGCGGCGTCGAGTGTCCAGGGCGTGCCCTTGCGCCCGACCGCGGCGCGGCTGGCTTGCAGGGTGCGCAGCGGCAGCGGGCTGTAGGAGGCCGCATTCAGATAGCAGATTTGGCGCGGCATCTCGAACAACGCGCGCTGCGAGGGGAGCATGTTGATGGATCTCGCTGTTGAAATATTTTTCATCGAGTAGGAAGGTGCGCTCCCTTTCCCCGCACTTCGCGGGGAGAGGCGAATCAAAACGCCGTATAGCCGCCATCGATCACGAAGCAGTCGGCGGTGTGGTAGGACGACGCTCCACTCATCAGGTAGACCGCGATGCCGCCGAAATCGCTGGCTTCGCCGAACCGCCGCATCGGTATCCGCGGCATCACATTGGCGACGAATTTTTCGTTGGCCATGATATCAGCAGTCATGTCGCTCTTGATCCAGCCGGGCAGGATGGCGTTGGCGGTGACGCCCTGCCGTGCCAGTTCGACCGCGAGCGCGCGGACCAGCGCGTTGATGGCGGCCTTGGTCGCGGCGTAGTGCTCGTTGCGGGCGGTGCCGAACAGCGACGCCAGGCTTGAGGTGGCGACCAGGCGGCCGAAGCGATCGCCGGATGCGGCGCGCTCGGTCATGTGGCGCGCGGCCGCCTGAAAGACATGGAAGACGCCATCCAGGTTGGTGGCAAACATGCCGCGCCATTGCTCTTCGGTGCGGTCGATGAAAGCGTGCCGTCCGCCGCCGCCGATGCCGGCATTGGCAAAGCAGCCGTCGACCCGGCCGAACGTATCCAGCGTTGCCGCCATCGCCGATTTCACTTGACCCGAATCGCTGACGTCGCAGACGCGGCTATCGATCTTGCCGGGGCCATCCGCCATGGTCGCCACGGCACGTGCGTTCTTGTCGGCGCTGCGGCCCCAGATCGAGATGTTGCAGCCGGCGGCAGCGAGCGCCTGGGCGATGCCAAGGCCGATGCCGCCATTACCGCCGGTGACGACCGCGACGCGGCCGGAGAGGTCGAAAATATGCTGATGCTTTTCCATGGGGAGTTCCCTCCAGGGGTCGGCTAAGCGCTGGGCCGTGCGTCCGATGACGGGCAGATTTTCCAGACCCAACCATGGACAAGGCCGGCTTAAAAATCAAATATGGGACGAAAGACCGGTATCCCTTGCGCCGCGGACGCAACAACGCGGCCTGCCCTGGATGAGGAAACAAATGCAGTTCAAGCACGTCACCCTCGATTTCGATGGTCCGGTGGCCATCCTGAAGCTCGATCATCCCGAAGTCATGAACGCGGTTTCGATGGACATGCTGGCCGGCCTGATGGAAGCGCTCGATGCGATCGAGGATCGCCGCGGCGAGGTCCGCTGCCTGATCCTGACCGGCACCGGACGCGCCTTCTGTGCCGGCGCCAATCTGCAGGGCCGCGAGGTGAAGCCGGGCGCCCGCACCAATGCCGGTGCCGTGCTGGAGACCGGCTACCATCCCTTCCTGCGCCGGATCAGGAATTTGCATTGTCCGCTCGTCACCTCGGTCAACGGTGTCGCCGCCGGCGCCGGCATGAGCTTCGCGCTGATGGGCGACATGATCCTGTGTGCGCGCTCCGCCTATTTCCTGCAGGCCTTCCGCCGCATCGGCCTGGTACCGGACTGCGGGTCGACCTGGCTGTTGCCGCGGATGATCGGCAAGGCGCGCGCGGTGGAGCTGTCGCTGATGGGCGAGCGGCTGCCGGCCGAGAAGGCGCTCGAATGGGGGCTGGTCAACCGGGTCCATGACGACGCAGCCTTGATGGATGAAACCATGAAGCTCTCCCGTGAGCTGGCGAACGGACCGACCATTGCGCTGTCCTTGATCCGAAAACTGTACTGGGACAGCACCGGTAATTCGTTCGAGGAGCAGCTCAACCTCGAATTCGAATCGCAGCGGACGGCGGGTGCCACCGAAGATTTCAAGGAGGGCGTCACCGCCTTCCTGGAAAAGCGCCCGGCCAAATTCAAGGGCCAATGATGCAGGCGCTGCTCGCGCGCAGCGCTGCCACATGGTTTCCGGGCGCAACCGGCGTGACCAACGCGGTCCGGCTGTCCGGCGGTGCCAGCCAGGAGACCTGGTCGTTCGATATCATCCATCCCGATGGTCTCATCGGCGCCATCCTGCGGCGTGCGCCCACGGGTTATGGCGCAGCACCCGAACGGGCGGCCGGGCTCAACACCGAAGCCGATCTGATGCAGCGCGCCTATGCTGCCGGGGTGCCGTCGCCGCGGGTGCTGCATGTACTGCAACCGCAGGACGGCCTTGGTACCGGCTTCATCATGCAGCGGGTCGACGGCGAAACCATCCCGCGCAAGATCCTGCGCGACGCGCAGTTTGCCGAGGCGAGGCCCAAGCTCGCGCGTCAGGTCGGGCGAATCCTGGCAGGCATCCACGGGCTCGCGCTTTCGGAACTGCCGGAACTTCGTACCATGACGCCCGCAAAGGAAATCGCCGAGCTGGAGCGGGACTATCGCAGCTTCGATTGGCCGCGGCCGGTATTCGAACTGGCGTTACGCTGGCTCTCCGATCGCGACCCCGGCCCGTCCCGAGAGGTCACGCTGGTGCATGGCGATTTCCGCCACGGCAATCTCATCATTGGTCCCGACGGCGTTCGCGCGGTGCTGGACTGGGAACTTGCCCATGCCGGCGATCCCTTGGAGGATCTCGGCTGGGTCTGCGTCAATTCCTGGCGCTTTGGCGAGATCGACAAGCCGGTCGGCGGATTTGGATCGCGTGAGGAACTGTTCGCGGGCTATGAGCGAGCCGGCCGGCATGTTGATGCCGACCGCGTCCATTTCTGGGAGGTGATGGGCACGCTGCGCTGGGGCGTGATGTGCTGCGGCATGATGGCGCGTTTCCGCATCGGGCCCGAGCATTCGATCGAGCGGGCCATGATCGGCCGTCGGGCGTCGGAAACGGAAATCGATCTGTTGCGGCTCTTGGCGCCGAGAGGGGGACGTCGAAATGCAGGATGAGCCGGCACCGGAAGAGCTGATCAAGGCAGTTGCCGATTTCCTGCGCCGCGAACTCGCGCCTGAAATCACCGGGCATTCCGCCTTCAGGCTGCGGGTGGGGATCAACGCGCTCGACCTGGTGACGCGGCAATTGGCGTTGGCGGGCGCGAGCGATGCCGCGGAAATGGAACGCCTGACGCGCCTGTTGGGCGTGCCTGGGTCGTTGCGTGAGCTCAATGGCGTACTCGCCAAAAGGATCGCGAACAGGGAGGTTGACCTGCAAACGCCGGGGATCGCCGAGCATGTCTGGCAGACCACGATGGACAAGCTCGCGGTCGACCAGCCGAACTATGCGTCGTATCAGCGGGAGCTGGGAGGCGAAAAGGGGACATAGCGGCTGTAGAACGAGGGCGACCATAAGGGTCGCCCCCTAAAGCTCTAGCTCAAGAACTCGTGTCCCGGACGCGGTGGAGCGTTGTTCACACTGCGCTGCAAACTGCGGTCTAGCGCCTACGAGGCTTAAACGCGCCAGTTAGGTGGCCCGGTTCTATCACTCACCTCCCCGCTGGCGGATACCTCTAGCCGACAAATTGAAAAGAGTTAGTAGGCGGGTGTGTGTTTTCCTAACTTGATCGCTTGCCTGAACCCAGCAGCCCGTTCGCGCAAGAGATTCAGATATTCGGGCGAGAATTCGAAGGACAACTGATCGCTTGATCTGGAGATGGTTATCATCGTGCTGATCCCGTCACCCTTCATTGTAAGTACAGATGGTATCTTTTCATCGTCAATTATGAAGAGATGGTGCATACAAAAGTACCTCGGTGTGAGCGGAAGGTGATTAAGTAACAAAGGTTCGTCTGTTTGGCCAAGTATGTCAGGTGCGACAAATACCCTCGGGCCAAGGCCGGCTGTTTGTGACTCTGGTGTGGCGAGCGAACCCACATAAAACCGATCAGCTTCGTACCATTGCCGGAGGACGTATGAATACGGAAACAGACTGAATCCAGTTTCCGTGGTTTGTACATGGCAGAACATATGCATTACATCATCTACCCGCTCAAAACCATTTAGTCCGGCATAAAGAATCTCGTAGCCAGCGCCAAATTGCGAGTGGAGCGGCTCACTAGTGAATACTTCACGAGCCATCAATTCACTCGTTACCCTTAGACTATCGGTGTCCGGTAGTGGGGGGCTATCTTGATTTTTTAGAATTTGGTTTGTAAGTCCGCGGAATAATTGAGTACCAGTGCCCGCGACGGCATAAGGTCCGAAAAATGGATTCTGATCCTCCACTACTGGCCCAATGTAGTATATCCACCACGGAGAACGTCCTGACGCAATGATCGCACTAAAATTAGGAATCGGATTGCGATAGTATTCTTCCAAGAATTCAATGACGTCTTGTTGTTTTTCCCTTCCAATCGTGAACCAATCGCGAGCCCGTCGCGCAAGCTCGGCAGCTGGCCCGTAGTTGCCCGACCACAACATCGCGATCGTTGGCGTTACTTCAATCACCTTGCGTATAAATCCTTGCGGTCGACTCTTCATCTCTCGCAGGGACTGAGGAGAGAGATAAGCGCGGGAGGGTGCAATAAAGGCTGGGTCGCCGTCGGTAGACGAGAGAAGGATATCGCCCAAGAGCGCCCTATTTTCGGAGGGATGTATACAAGCGATGAGAGTCATGGTGTCGCTTCTCGCGCAATAGTCGACCGGTATGTTTCCTCTGGAGCGGTTTGCCCGTCGTTCGGGCTGTCACCAGAGTTACTGCGCATCCGAGTCCGCTCCGGTATCCTTTGACCTGCCGCGAACTGTAGGCTATTGGCCCATATCAATATATCTGACCACCCTACTGAGCACTTCCCGCAGCATCTCGGTGACTGTGCTTGTCGCAGCAGGCCAATCGGTTGCATCAAATCGGGTGATAGCGATTCTGCCATCGACATAGTGTTGGCTTGTCATCGACCGATACCAAGGCTGCGCGCTTGTTAGCGGAACAGGACGGGGCACACCATGTTTGCGCGGTTCTCCAAGGATATATCCCTTATCACCGACCGGAAGGGTGTTCGGTCCATCCATCCGCGATTCGAATATCGGCAATATTGCCATAGCCGGATTTCCCGGCTTCCCGAGAAAATTTGGGCTAGAGAATCCGAGCTTCCCATTTATTTCCGAGCACACGTATAAATGGAGGATAAACGCCTTGCGCCCCTTATCGGTCATAGGCCTGATGAACAAGGACACCACATAGTGTTCCTGCAGCGTCGTATCGCTGCCCGTGTCGACTAGTAGCTGTGGTCCGCGCTCGTTCATGCTAACGTCAACCGCTATCGTGCCACCTGCGCCGAGAATCGGTATCTGCGACTTCATCGTCTGCTGTAAAAAATCGGTGGCGCTTATCGATACGGCATGAGTGAGGTCCTGCTCTGCCTTCCGCAATGCCTCGGCATTTACTTTTTGGTCCAATTGATCCGCTACCTGTGTCTGTATTCGCGCAACCGATTGCAGCGCATGCTCATCCAGCAGACTAGCCGGTGCCGTTTTCTCCCAATTAGCTATTCCCTGTAGTTCACCGATGACGAGGTTCATGCTTTGATATCGGCTAGCGGCTTGCGCGATCATCTTCCCGAGAAGAAGCCGCAGACGCCTGTGCCGCTCCCCCTTGTCAAACAGCGCGTTGTACTTGGCGTCGAGGACGCTCACCTGCGAGACCCACTGGCCGCCGGTCAGCATGTAAAACATCAATTGTCCGAGCGAGTACACGTCAACGGCTGGCTTCACATCATGTCGGCCGTGTTCGGTCAGCTCTGGCGCGATAAATACGCGCGGCCCGACTACTTCACTGTCAGGCGTGTTGCGCTCCTCTACTGCCAAGTCAAGCGACAACCCGAAATCGGACACCCAGACGTCATGTCCTACGTCAGGAAATAGGATGTTGCCGGGCTTGATGTCCCGATGCACGACTCCCGCATCATGAGCGTGTTCCAACGCGCGCGCGATCTGTAGCGCAACTTGGACAAGGCTGTCGAGTTGATCCTTATAGAGTGAAAGTCGCGCATTGAGGTCGCCATGCGCCGCAACCGGCATCACAAGGTAGTTCGTGTCGTCAGTGCCACCTTCCCGGACCTGCGCGTCAATGAGTTTGATAATGTGCTCATCGTTAAGCCGGCGCAGTATCTCGACTTCAGTCCGAAACCGTGCAACCCGTTCTTGCCGCTTCAAGCGCTTGAGCGCGAAGCCGCCTTCGAACTCGCCGGTCGCGTCCTCGACGACAAAGACCCAGCCCTGACCGCCTTCACCGATGCTTTTTATGACCCGCCAGCGACCCCCGTATACCTTCGCCATGACATCAACACACTCCCATCCAACCCGACCGCTCCCCGGGGATTATAACTGCAGCAACAAACCGCCCACCTACCATGTCGTTGGTCAGGGCAACATATCTGAAAATCGTGCGCGCGCGGCATGCGTTATTTTCCGAGAAGCGCCGATGGTTGGCACCGGAAAACGGCAAGATGCATCGGCGGCCCCACCTACCTTACGTCCTATATCCAGTGAGCGTAAAAATATATCCTTCACGCTGCGCTGCGTCCGGGCACAGGGCCGCGCTGATTCGCCCAGCGAATAAACACCTTTTTGCGGTATTTTAATATTTTCAACGACGGGCCTGCTCCTTTGCACGGGGTTGATTTCAATATTTCGGATGCGAGAGCCGCATCGGAAGAGATTAATCTAGCGCCTTTGAGGGCGCCCTTACATGACGCGACCATTTGGCGGCCGAAGCTGGAAGGAGCTACTTGCCCACCCATTTCGGGGCGCGTTTTTCCGCGAACGCCTTCGGTCCCTCGATATAATCCTGCGACGCCGCCATTGCCTTCACCGCCGGATAGTCGCGCTGCTCGGCGATCGCCTGCTCCAGCGAGACGGCGAGCCCGCGCTGGATGGTCTGCTTGGAGGCGCGGATCGACATCGGCGAGTTCTGGCAGATGCTCTCGGCCCAGCGCTCGGCGGCCGCCAGCGCTTCGCCCGGCGGCACCACCTCGTTGACGAAGCCGAGTTCGAAACCTTCCTTGGCCGAGACGTGACGCGCGGTCAGGATCATGCCCATGGCGCGCTTCAGCCCGATCTGCCGCGGCAGCCGGTGCAGGCCGCCGGCCAGCGCCGCCAAGCCAACGCGCGGCTCGGGCAGCGCGAAGGTCGCATTCTCGGAGGCAATGATCAGGTCGCACGCCAGCGCGATCTCAAATCCGCCGCCCATGGCGACGCCGTTGACGGCGGCGATAACCGGCTTGTCGCAGTCGAAGCGGGAGGTCAGCCCGGCAAAGCCGCCCTTGTCCCAGCCGCGCTTTCCCCCCGCCGCCTGCCATTTGAGGTCATTGCCGGCACAGAAGGCCTTGTCGCCCTTGCCGGTGACGATCGCGACCCATTGTTCGGGATCGCTGGCGAAATCGTCGAACACCTTGTTGAGTTCGACATGCGCATCGGTGTGCAGCGCATTATAAACCTCAGGGCGTGACAGCGTCACGATCGTGATCGGGCCCTTCCGCACGACGTCAGAGAATTGCAAGTCCATGGTGCCTCCCGTGGAATTTTTCCTTAGCCACTGTTGCTATTTGTCCGCTGATGCCATTCAGACACGTTGCGGACAATTGTCTGCCCAGCTTAGCCCCTTTGCTTGACTCAATCCGGCCATGTTCGGCTAATTGCCGCCTCCATTGTGTTATGAGTGCGGAGGCCGCATGTTAGATCATACGTCGGTTCACAGGACCAGCAATGGACCTGCCAAGAACAAAAAGACACCTGGGAGAGAGCCCGTGGATTTCGCTCTGCCGGCCGATCTGGTCGCCTATCTAGCCGAGCTTGATCAGTTCATTGCCCGCGAGATCAAGCCGATCGAGGATGCCGACGACAACGTCCGTTTCTTCGATCACCGCCGCGAATGGGCGCGGACCGATTTCGATAATGGCGGCCTGCCGCGGCAGGAATGGGAGGCGCTGCTGCGCCGGGTGAAGGATTTAGCCGACCGCGCCGGCCATCTGCGGTTTGCAATCCCGAAATGCTATGGCGGCAAGGATGGTTCCAATCTCTGGATGGCCGTGATCCGCGAGCATTTCGCCGCCAAGGGACTGGGGCTGCATAATGATCTGCAGAACGAGCATTCGATCGTCGGCAATCTGCCGCTGGTCACCATGCTTGATCGCTACGGCCGCGACGATCAGAAGGCGATGATCGAAGGCTCGATCACCGGCAAATATCGCATCACCTTTGGTCTCACCGAGCCCGAGCACGGCTCGGACGCCACCCACATGGCAACCCGCGCCGTACCGGCGCTCCGCGATGGGATTTCCGGCTGGCTGATCAATGGCGAGAAGATGTGGACCACCGGGATGCATGCCGCGACCCACTGCGCGCTGTTTGCCCGCACGTCCGGCAACGACGGCGATGCGCGCGGTATCACCTGTTTCCTGGTGCCGGCGAACGCCCTGGGCGTCAAGGTCGAGGAGTACCTGTGGACCTTCAACATGCCGACGGACCATCCGCGGGTCAGCTTCACCGACGTGTTCGTGCCTGATGATGCGCTTTTCGGCGAGGTCGGCCGCGGCCTGTCGCTGGCGCAATGTTTTGTCCACGAGAACCGCATCCGCCAGGCGGCGAGTTCGCTGGGTGCTGCGGTCTACTGCATCGAGGAAAGCGTGAAATATGCCCGCGAGCGCAAGCCGTTCGGGCGCGCGCTGGCGGAGAACCAGGCGATCCAGTGGCCGCTGGTGGAACTGGCGACGCAGGCGGAAATGCTGCGGCTGTTGATCCGCAAGACCGCGTGGGAGATGGACAAGCTCAGCCAGGCCGAGGTCGAGCACACGCTGTCCGACAAGGTCTCGATGTGCAATTTCTGGGCGAACCGGCTGTGCTGCGAAGCCGCCGACCATGCCATGCAGGTCCATGGCGGCATGGGCTATTCGCGCCACAAGCCGTTCGAGCACATCTACCGCCATCACCGCCGCTACCGTATCACCGAAGGCAGCGAAGAAATCCAGAAGCGCAAGGTGGCGGGATTCCTGTTCGGTTACATGGGAGCAGGCGCGACCAAACATTGAGGGAGCAGGGGACGCGCAAGGCTATTCGCGCCACCTGTCGGCATCCTCACCGGACCTCATCTTGAAGGAGCATCGCGCAAGCGATGCGTCTCGAAGGATGGCGACGGATGCCGATGGTTCGAGACGCGCGGCGTAGCCGCGCTCCTCGCCATGAGGGAGCGCGGGATGCTTCCACAAGAGCATCTGCATTGTTCGGGCAGGCCGCCCCATCAATTCACCTGCCGGTCCTTGCCGGCCCAATAGGGATCGCGCAGATGGCGGCGCAGGATCTTGCCGGAGGCGTTGCGCGGCAAGGCAGAGACGAACTCCACCGATTTCGGTGTCTTGTAGCCGGCGATGCGCTGCTTGACGAAGTTGATGATGTCGGCGGCCGTCGCCTCTCTGCCCTGCTTCAGCACCACGATCGCCTTGACCGCCTCGCCCCATTGGTCATCGGGCACGCCGATCACGGCAACTTCGGCGATATCGGGATGGTCGCAGATCGCGCTCTCGACCTCGGCCGGATAGATGTTTTCGCCACCGGAGATGATCATGTCCTTGATGCGGTCGTGGATATAGAGATAGCCGTCGCGGTCGAGGTAGCCGGCGTCGCCGGTACGCAGCCAGCCGTCGCGGCCGATAGTCCTGGCGGTCGCTTCCGGCAGGTTCCAGTATCCGGCCATATTGAAGCCGGAACGCGTGGCAATCTCGCCGACTTCGCCCGGCTGCAAGGGCTTGCCGTTGGCATCGAGGATCGCCAGTTCGACGCCGGGCAGCGCCTTGCCGGCCGAGCGCATCCGCTCCGATCCCGCGACATGGTCCTCCGGCGGCAGCGCCACGATGCTCCCGGTGGTCTCGGTCATGCCATAGACCTGGACGAAGCCGCAGCCGAACACGTCGATGCATTCCTTAAGCAGCGCCGCCGGGATCGGGGAGGCGCCATAGAACATGTATTTCAGACGCGAAAAATCCACCTCGCGCGCCCGCGGCTGCCGGACCACGAACTGCATCGCGGCCGGCACCATGAATAATTTGGTAATGCCCGACCGTTCGATGAAATCCAGTACCCTGGTGGGATCGAATTCGCGGGCAACCACGCCCTTGGCGCCATGATAGAAGCCGAGCAGGCCCCAGCCAGAGCCGCCGATGTGAAAGATCGGCATCGCCACCAGCGAGACGTCGTCCCCGGTCCAGATGTTCCAGTCGGGCCTCTGGTCATTGGCGCCATCGAGCGCGGTGAAGAAATTGGCGTGTGACAGCATCGCGCCCTTCGGCTTTCCGGTGGTGCCGGAGGTGTAGAGCTGCATCGCAATGTCCTGCCGGCTGATCGCCAAGCGCGGGTCCTCACCGCTCTGGCCATCGCGCCAAGTCTGATAGTCCGGCCAGCCGGCTGCGCCGCCTTCGGCGGCGATGAAGGTCTTCACGCCAGGCAATTGCGCACTGATACTGCGCGCCTGCTCGATCAGTTCGGGTCCGACAAAGACGACCGGCGCCTGGCAATCGCCGATGATGAAGGCAATCTCGGGTCCGGCCAGCCGCCAGTTGACCGGCGCCATCACGACATTGGCTTTGGCTGCGCCGAGCAGCAGCTCAAAATAGATGTCGCTGTTCTTGCCCAGATAGGCGATGCGCTGGCCCGGCTGGACGCCGATCGCCCTGAGCCCGTTGGCGACCTGGTTGGTCCTGGTATCGAAGGCGGCAAAGCTGGTCTGCCGGCCTTCGAACTCGAACGCGATGGCAGTGCCGCGGTCCTTGGCCCGCGCCCGCACCATGTCGGCAAGGTTTTGCGGTGCCTCGATCTCGGACATGTTTCTCCCCTGGACGTTTTGACGTCTTGTTTGCAGGGATACTGGCGTCGTCGCGCGGTAAAGGCAATATCAGAACGTCAGTCGTTCATCGGCGGTGCCTGTGAATTAACCCCGAGCGGCGCGGTCCTTCTCGTTCTGCGCTTTGATGGCGTCCTTCGCCTGGGCCCAGTCCGCATCCTTCCAGTCGCGCAAGGCATAAAAATTGCCGCCCATCGCCAACGCCTGGCCGCCATCCATCGCGATGGTCTCGCCGTTGATCCAGTCGCAGCCGCCGGAAATCAGGAACACGGCCAGGTTCTGCAGTTCCTCCATCTTGCCGACGCGACCCATCGGATTGGCCGCGATGGTGCGGGCGCCGGCCTCGTCGCCGGGTTTGATCCGTTTGCTCATGCCCTCGGTCGGAATTTCGCCGGGCGCGATGGTATTGAGGCGGATGCCGTAATGTCCCCATTCCGTTGCCAGCGACATTGTCATGGCGTGGATGGCGGACTTGCTCATGGCCGAGGGCACCACATAGGGGCTGCCGTTGCGAACCCAGGTCACGGTGATCGATACGACGTTGCCCGGATGCTTTCCCGCGATCCAGCGCCGGCCGACCGCATGCGTCACGTAAAAGGTGCCATGCATGACGATGTTGGCCACCGCGTCGAAGCCGCGCGGCGAAAGCTCCTCGGTACGCGAGATGAAATTGCCGGCGGCGTTGTTGATGAGATCGGTCAGCGGACCCTGGGCGAAAATGCTCTCGATCATCTCATCGACCGCGAGCGGGTTTCGGATGTCGACGCCATGGCTTAAGACCCGGCCGCCATGAAGGTCCATCAGTTCGATCGCGGTCTCGTCGCACACGCCCTTGCGGCGGCCGCAGATATGGACCTCGGCGCCGAGCTGAAGGAAGCGCGCCGCCATCGACTTGCCGAGACCGGTGCCGCCGCCGGTGACAAGAATGCGCCGGCCGGCGAGGAGTTGTTCGCTGAACATGGAATTCCGCCCTGATGTCCGTTAATTGGTTGATTGACTAAATCTGGACAACGGCTTTCTGTAAAGCCGCCACCACCAAGAAGTGAAGGGGAGAATTCGCATGGAAGAGCGTGTCTCGGTGTCGATTTCGGATGGTGTCGCCGACGTCCGCCTGGTGCGGGCCGACAAGATGAACGCCCTCGATGCCGCCATGTTCGATGCGCTGGTGGCCACTTCCGAACGGCTGGCTCGCGAAAAGGGCCTTCGGGCGGTCGTGCTATCGGGCGAAGGCCGCGCCTTTTGTGCCGGTCTGGACATGGGCCGGTTCGCCGCGATGAAAGAGCAGGGGGGTAATGGGATAGCGGGAGGAGAAGCACGCGACTTGACGGCCCGCACCCATGGCCAAGCCAATTTCCCGCAAGCGGCCGTGTGGGGATGGCGGCAGCTTCCGGTGCCGGTCATTGCCGCGATCCAGGGCGTGGCGTTCGGTGGCGGCTTCCAGCTCGCGCTCGGCGCCGATATGCGCTTTCTCGCCCCCGATGCGCGGATGTCCATCATGGAGATCAAATGGGGGCTGGTGCCGGACATGGCGGGGACACCGATCCTGGCGAGCCTCGTGCGCGACGACATCCTGCGCGAGCTGACCTTCACGGGCCGGATCTTCTCGGCGCAGGAAGCCCTGAGTTACGGCCTGGCGACCCGGATCTGCGACGATCCGCTCGCCGCGGCCTTCGAGGTCGCGCGCGACATCGCCGGCAAAAGTCCCGACGCGATCCGCGCCGCCAAGCGGCTCCTGAACAGACTGACCGTCGATCCCGGGCCGGCGCTGCTCGCCGAATCGGTCGAGCAGCAGAAGCTGATTGGCGGCGCCAATCAGCTCGAGGCCGTCCGCGCCAATATCGAAAAGCGCGCGCCGCGCTTTGCGGATGGGTGAAGCGTCGTTGCCCGACGCGTAGGGGCACCCCTTGTGGGTGCCCTGGTGAGACCCGGCGACGCCGCGAGAGGGCGACCACAAGGGTCGCCCCTACGAAGCTGAAGGACAGAGCGCTGACCGCCCGCCTCGCGAGTTACCAGCTCC
>Ga0182012_10003324_pt1 | contig 17184 bp, 11 predicted proteins | sample 612S2SmetaG_FD_120486 | JGI IMG/M metagenome (GOLD analysis project Ga0182012, IMG submission 120486) | Permafrost microbial communities from Stordalen Mire, Sweden - 612S2S metaG | ecosystem: Environmental > Terrestrial > Soil > Wetlands > Permafrost | place: Sweden: Stordalen | collected...
AGTCGATATTGCCGGCCGAGATGTCGTCGAGCTTCTCCTCCATCGAGGCGGTGAAGCCGGTATCGACGTAGTGCTCGAAGAAGCTGGTCAGGAAGGCCGTGACCAGCCGGCCGCGGTCTTCCGGGATGAACCGCCGCTTGTCCAGCCGGACGTATTTGCGGTCCTGCAACACCGACAGGATGGACGCATAGGTGGAAGGCCGGCCGATCCCCAGCTCCTCCATCTTTTTCACCAGGCTGGCCTCGGAGTAGCGCGGCGGGGGCTGGGTGAAATGCTGGCTGGCATCCACCTGGCCGCGCTTCAGCGGATCACGTTCGGCCATCGGCGGCAGCATGCGGCTGTCGTCCGCTTCCGCCGCGCCGGGGGCCTCTTCGTCCTGGTCCTCGCGATACAGCTTCAGGAACCCGTCGAACGCGACGATCGAGCCGGTGGCGCGCAGCTTCACCCGCCCCGGCTTGCCGTTCAGCGGCGTGTCGATGACTTCGACGCTGACCTGGTCCAGCTCGGCCGACTGCATCTGCGACGCCACCGCGCGCTTCCACACCAGCTCGTACAGCCGACGCTGGTCGGAGCCGAGATAGCGGCCGACCTCCTCGGGCGTGCGCACCACGTCGGTCGGGCGGATCGCCTCGTGCGCTTCCTGCGCGTTCTTCGCCTTGCTGGTGTATTCGCGCGGCGCGGCGGGCAGGTAGTCGGGGCCGTACGTGCCCTGCACGTGGTCGCGGATGCCGGCGATCGCCTCGCGCGCCATCTGCACGCCGTCGGTCCGCATATAGGTGATCAGTCCGACGGTCTCGCCGCCGATATCCACCCCTTCATAAAGCTGCTGCGCCAGCCGCATCGTCTGCTGCGCGCCGAAGCCGAGCTTGCGGCTGGCCTCCTGCTGCAGCGTCGAGGTGGTGAACGGCGGCGGCGGGTTGCGCTTGACGCGCTTGCGCTCGACCGAGCCGACGGTGAACTGCCCGGCCTCCACGGCTTCCTTGGCGCGGAGCGCGGTGGCTTCGTTCGGCAGATCGAACTGGTCGAGCTTCTTGCCGTCCAGATGGGTCAGCCGCGCGGTGAACGGCGCGCCGGCAGGGGTGAGGAACGCCGCTTCGACCGTCCAGTATTCCCGGGCGCGGAACGCCTCGATCTCCGCCTCGCGCTCGCAGACCAGGCGCAGCGCGACCGACTGCACCCGGCCGGCGCTGCGGCTGCCCGGCAGCTTGCGCCACAGCACGGGGGAGAGCGTGAACCCGACCAGGTAGTCCAGCGCGCGGCGCGCCAGGTAAGCCTCGATCAGCGGCTGGTCCAGGTCGCGCGGATGCGCCATGGCGTAGGTGACCGCGCTGCGGGTGATCTCGTTGAACGTGATGCGCCGGACGTTGATGCCGCGCAGCGCGTTCTTCTCGTCCAGCATGCTGCGGACATGCCAGGAGATCGCCTCGCCCTCGCGATCCGGGTCGGTGGCGAGGTACAGCGTGTGCGCGCCTTTCAGCGCCTTGGCGATGGCGCCGACCTGCTTATCCCCGCGTGCATCGGCCTCCCAGTCCATCGCGAAATCCTGGTCGGGACGGACCGAGCCGTCCTTCGGCGGCAGGTCCCGCACGTGGCCGAAACTGGCGAGCACGGTGAACCCATCGCCCAGGTAGCGATTGATGGTCTTGGCCTTGGCAGGCGACTCGACGACGACGACGTCCGTCATTGCGTCCCTATGGGTTATGGTCCGACAGGAGCGCGAGCCGGTTCCCCGGCAGCGAGACGGCGCGGCCGGCCAGCTCCAGATCCAGCACGGCCGCCATGACGGCGGCGGCAGACAACTGGCAGCGGCGCACGAGATCGTCAACCGGCACGGGTGTCGGGCTCAGCAACTCAAGCAGGCGTGCCTGGGCGTGGGCCAGGTCCTTTGGCGTGGCGGGCAGCCCCGGAACCGGCGGTTCCCAGCCGGAGGCCGCTTCTGCCAAGACCCCTTGCGGGTGCGCCGGCAGGTTGTCAAGCACGTCGGCGGCCGTCTCGGTCAGCACGGCACCCTGGCGCAGCAGGTCGTTGGCCCCGCGCGACCGGGGATCAAGCGGCGAGCCTGGCACGGCGAACACTTCGCGGCCGGCCTCCTGCGCGATCCGGGCGGTGATCAGGCTGCCGGAGCGAGGCGCCGCCTCCACCACCACCACGCCGAGCGACAACCCGGCGATGATCCGGTTGCGGCGCGGGAAATGGCGTGCCTGCGGGGCGGTGCCAAGCGGCGCCTCGGTGACCACGGCGCCGGTTTCCGCAATGCGGCGCTGCAGGTCGGCGTTCTCCGGCGGGTAGGGCATATCCAGCCCGCCCGCCACGGCGGCGACGGTGCGGCCACTGAGCAGGGCGCCCCGATGGGCCGCCGCGTCGATGCCGCGCGCCAGGCCGGAGACCACGATCAGGCTGTGCGCCAGCGCCTCGGCCAGCGATTCGGCGATGCGCTGGCCGTTGGCGGAGGCGTTGCGGCCGCCGACCATCGCGATGGCGGGCAGGGCACCGAACGCCTCCGGGTCGCCGATCACTGCCAATGCCGGGGGCGCGTCGTCCAGCAGGGCGAGCAGTTCCGGGTAGCCGGGTGTGTCCAGGAACAGCATCCGCGCGCCGAGCCTGGCCAGCGCCTCCAGCTCCCGGTTGATCGTGCCTGGGTCCGGGATGGCGGGGGCGGTCGCACGGCCGCCGGCGCGGGCGAGGCGGGGTACCGCGTCCAACGCCGCCTCGGCGCTGAGGTAGCGTCGCATCAGGCGGCGGTAGGCGATCGGGCCGACACCCTCGGTTCGCGCCAGGCGCAAGCGGGACACCGAGTCCTGTTCGGCGGGGGCGCGTTTGTGGCGCATGGCGGGCACTCCGTCCGCCGCCGGCCCGAGTGCCGGCGGGCCAGCGCTACGCCTTCTGGCCGATCCGCGGCTCGGTGCCGGCGATCAGCCGGCGGATATTGGCGTGGTGGCGGGCGAACACCAGCACGGCGATCGCCAAGGACAGCTTAACGAGCCCCGAATCCGCCAGGGCCCAGGCCAGCAGCGGGGCGGCGGCGAAGGAGGTGAGGGCGCTGAGGGACGAAATCCGCCCGACCTTGGCCATGACGAGCCAGACTGCGCCGGCGGCCAGGCCCACGGGCCACGAGGCGGCGATCAACACGCCGTAGCTGGTGGCGACGCCCTTGCCGCCCTTGAAGCGGAGCCAGACCGGGAAGAGGTGCCCCAGCACGGCGCCCAGCCCCGCCGAGAGGGCGGCGTCCCGGCCCGCCAACGCCGCGGCGATCAGCACCGCGGCGGCGCCCTTCAGCGCATCCAGCAGCAGCGTTGCCGCGGCGAGCCCCTTTCGGCCGGTGCGCAGGACGTTGGTGGCGCCGATGTTGCCCGACCCGATGGCCCGGATGTCGCCGAGTCCCGCAACGCGGGTCAGCAGCAGGCCGAACGGGATGGACCCGAGCAGGTAGCCGAGGGCGGTGTAGGCGATGTCAGGCACGGCAAAGGGGAGCATCGGGGGACTCGATCACGGAGTGGTGGTTCGCGACCATAGCGGGTGTGTGGCGGTTTGCCGATTGGCGGCGTTCCGACGGCGTGGGCGGTGTGTCATTCAATGACGTTCATGACGGCGGCTCCGCTTTCCGCCTGGGTGGCCTTCAGGGCGGTGGCGAGGGTGAGGAACAGCGTCATCGGCCGGCTGGCGAAACGCCGAAATCCGAGGTGTTGGTAGAACGAGACGGCGGCTTCGTCCTTGGCATCGACGACCAGGGCGAAGATGGCAGGGTCAGCGCCGGCTGCTCGCCTTGCGGCATCGATCACGAGAGCGCTGCCAAGCCGCCGGCCGCGAAAGCGCTGATCGACCGCAAGGCGGCCGATGAGACCGGCTGGAAGCACGGCGTAACGCGGCAAACGCTTCGTTTCGGCCGCAGGAAGGTCGGAGAGCGGAAAGCTGGTGGCAGCGAAGGTGTAGTAGGCGGCGATCGTGCCGGTGGCGTCACGGGCGACGAAGCAGTTGCTGATCCGCCGGCGGGTGTCCTGTTTCGCAAGTTGGTGGAGGTCTGGCGCGGGCGGACAAGGCGGCGAGGCGGCGTGGGATCAGCCGCTCCGGCTGGATCGCCTCCACGCTCAGCAAGGCGCTGGACGACGAGGAGACCTTTTCGGGCGGTCGCGCTGGTGCTGGCCGCCAGCGCGGTCAACCGGCCGCGCCGCTCACCGGGACGATAGGATCCGGATCCATGGAATGAGAAATACAATCGGGATTAGAACTGGAGGAATGAGCCCTAACAAGAATGGATAGTAAGACCCAGCTCCGCACGGATCTGGTATCTTTTCGTCTTTGATTGGGACTATATGCTTCTGCCAACCTTCTCTTAGCCTATGAAGAACCCATATCGAGCCTATGACCGAAAGCAATATGCAAGCCGTTAGAGAAATACCTATTATTGGTATGACATCTCTTAGGCTCTCTTCACCATTCATCTTTACATAATAGGCAGTAAAAAGAATTGTTTGTATGGTTAGATTCCATCTCAGTCTGTGGTTAAGAAGTTTCTGTTCTGACATTCTGTATTTGCGATAGATCAGAAAGTATTGCAGCCCCGTGTTTTCGAGCAGTTGAACCGGTATTGGCATGGGTGCCAGACTCCAGATGCCTCGCCATCGCAACGATGACACGCTCTATGCGGCCACAGGTTATCAGATCTTTGTGATCGCTTGGCAAACCACCGCTGAGGTTACTCAGCGGGGACGCGGGCGATCTGCTTCGGATCGATCCCGGCAACCGGGCAGGACGGCGGGAAGCGGCGCGGATCGAGCGGTAGCGGTCCAGCGCCGCCTGCGCCGCAGGAAAATGCGCTCCGGTTGTGCGTTGCGCTGAGGGGTTCGATCAGGAACCGGCCCGGCACCACGGCTCCTGCTTGATCAGGCGGCGATAGGCTTCGGCCGCACGAACCAGCGTCGACGCGGGTGGCGGCGGGTTGAGAATGGCCTCGGCGAACGCGCACCGATCTTCGAGGGTGAGGTGAATGATCTGCGTCTCGTTGATGGTCCGATGGGCGGCTTCCTGGGCTGCGGCAACAACGAAGTCGCTGACGCTGCGCCCCTGCAGTTCGGCCGCGCGCCGGACAATGGCGAGCTCGTCCGGGGCGATCCGCGCCTCGATGCGGGCGGTGCGGTTGAAATGTCCGAGCATCATAAGCCTCAATTTTTGGCGCTGGTATGGGGGAATGCGGGACAAAGGGAGCAGTGGAGGTGTACACGGGTACCAGGCGCCGATTCGAGACGCCAGCCAGCTCAACGTGCGGGATGGGTGACGTCATGCCGCATTGACGGCACCTTCCCGCCAGACCAGGTTGGCCGCCATGAGCCGAAGCACCACGGCAGAGCTGGAGAAGATTGGTCGCGACGCTGCCCAGCAGGTCGCCGGGGAGGGCGCTGTCGCGCAGGTCGAAGTCGTGCCCGGGGAAGATTCAGATGAGCGCCCAGTCTACTACTTTTCTTTCCTGATAGACCAGGACCGCGCTCGGCAGAGGCCTGGGCTGGTGTTCACGCGCCTGATCCAGAAGCTGCGGGACGAACTGATCGCCCGTGGCGATGGGCACTACCCTGTTATCCGGATACTGGACCGAACCGATTGGGATAAGCGCAAGGGTGCCCAGTCCCACTGACCTGCTCGCGGTCGCTCGCCTTCTTGTGGACGCAAGCATACAGCCGCCGCGGGGAGATGCTCGGCTTCGCCGGGCTGTATCAACGGCGTACTATGCGCTATTTCACAAAGTCGCTGAAGCTGCAGCACAGCGCTTCATGGGCCCAGTCAAGGAAAAAGTGCTGGTTATTCTTTGCTGTACCGGAGTTTCGACCACATTCACATGAAGACTGTGTGCGAGGCACTCCAGGTGTCCACGCTTAAAAGCAAGTTCAAGGACGCTTTGCGCAGGAGCGCGGTCAGCCAGGACACACGCGATTTTGCCTTCGCCTTTCCGGCTCTCCAGGCAGCGCGTCATCTTGCCGACTACGATCCGGCCGTCGCGTTCCTTCCGTCGGAGGTGTCCTCGCTGATCGATGCAGCGGGCGTTGCAATGGGCGCATTCGATCGAATCAGCCCCGACGAACAGGCGGATGTCCTCGCGCTGATGATGGTCAAGGCCAGAAACTGACCAGAAGCAAGGCCAGGGCTCTGCCCTGGACCCGCTGGGGCCTGAGACCCCAGACCCCCATCACTCCAGCACAATCTCCACCCGGCGGTTCTGCGGCTCTCGGACGTTCGCGCCCGTGGGAACCAGAGGCCGTGTCTCGCCGAAGCCCCGGACCGAAATCGCGCTGCGCGGCACGCCATCACGCACCAGCTCTGCCGCCACCGCCTCGGCCCGCCGCACCGACAGGCCCTGGTTGTAGTGCGGCGTCCCCGACGTGTCGGTGTAGCCGTTCACCAGAATGCGCGTTAGCTGCACCCGGCCGGACGCCGCCGCAGCCTCCGCCACCACCTGCCGCGCCCGATCGGTCAGATCGGCCCGGTCCCAGTCGAAGAACACAAGGTAACTGCGTGCAGGCGCCGGCGCCGGAGCCGCCGCAACGCCCGAAGCGGCCGGCGCCGGCGTCCCGAACACGTAGCGCAGGCCGCCATTGAACGCCCAGCCGCGCGATCCGCCCCCACTGCCGACATTCTGCTGCCACGCCACATCGCCATACACCGACAGGTTGCGCGTCAGCGCGCCAGTGACGCCCCCGCCGACCTGCAGAGCAGTCCCAAAGACGCCAGTGGCAATGGCGTAGTTGCTGAGGTGAACCGGATCGCCGCCGCCAATCCCCTGCAGCACATTGGCCTTCAGATACGGCGTGAACAACATCCCGTCCGCATCGGCGAACTGCCGCGTCAGGCGCGCGCCGCCACGGAAGACGCCTTCACTTTGCCCCCCCAGATCGACGTTGATCCCGCTCACGTCGGTCCGCTGCGCGAAATTCAGGTGCTGGTAGACAAACTGCACCTGCGGCTCGACCGTCAGCGCCTGCCACCCCAGCGCGACCGGGTAGCCCGCCTCGATCGAGGCAGCCAACGACGTGCCATTCATGCCGGTGGTCTCACCCGCATTCGGCGTGCTGATCGTCCCGTCGAACATGCCGCCCGACAGGATGGTGTCCACATACCACCCGGCGCGGGACTGCCAGGTAACCAGGCCGGCCAGGGTCTCGGTGTTGAACAGCCCCTTGCTGGCGCCGTCCACCGCGCTCGGCTGGAACCACAGCCGGCCGAGCGTCCCGGCAAGGCCCACCCGCAGCGTGCCGCTGTCGTTGTTCACGGCGATCCGGTTGCCGCCGAACTGTGTCGCCGCGTAGTCCTGAGCGGAATTGTAGCCGAACGCGGTGAAACTCCGGTTCGTGGTGTAGTCGAGGCGGGTGCCGTACACCCGAACAAACGCCTCGCCCTGCGGGTCGAGGCCGAGCTGCTGGTCATCGCGGATCTCGCCCAGCCGGCGGTGCAGGCTGTCGATATCCTGGAACCCGGCGTTGAACAGCGCCGTCGGCGTGGTGATGTAGGCGGGTACCTGCGGAGGGACTTCGGGCCGCGCATCCGGCGGCAGCGGAGGGTCGCCCCCTCCGGGCGGCACGGGCTCCGGAGGCAACGGGCCGTCGGGCGTCTCGTAGGCGTTCTGCAGCCGGTAATCCCATTGGCTCCCCGCATTGCCGACCAGGCTCTGACTGGCGACCGCGAGGCCGTTCGGCGAACCGGGACCGTACGCATACAGGCGATACTCGAACGGCGTGCGGCCAACCACGTATCCGCCCGGCAGCGTAAAGGCGCCAGCGGACGATGACTTTGCCACCTGGATGATGGAGATGCCGTCGGCCGCGTCGGGCACGCCATTGCCGGTACGGCTGCCCGCGCCGAAGGCGTTGATGTGGACTGGCGTGCTGCCGACGGCACTGCCGCTGATCAGCAGCCGGTCGGTAGACTGGTTCGCCAGCGCTCCGCCGGCGTTCAGCACTGTATTGAGCGTGAGCGTCCCGCCGCCAACAGTCGCATAATTGCCGCCTACGGCGAGCGTGTTGCCGACACTCGTGCCCGCCAGGTTCAATGACCCGCCGTTCAGCAGGCCACCGCCGATCGTGAAGGTACCGGCCGGCCCGCCGGCGAACACGGGCAGGGCATTGCCCGCGGCGACCGTGCCGGCGTTGACGACCAATCCGGCGACGCTGCCATAGCCGCCCAGCGTTGCCCTGGGCGCCACGGCCACGGCGCCGCCGCCGGACAAGGCGGCCGTGCTGTTGGCCGGGTCGCCGACCGCCAGGGTGCCGGCGGCAACGGCGGTCGGCCCCGTGTAGGGATTGTTGGCATTCAGGATGGTCGTGCCGGTGCCGATCTGCGCCACGCCACCGGCGCCGGAAATCACGCCGGAGAAGGTCACCACATCGCTGCGGTTGAAGGCCAAAATCCCGTTATCCGTGACATTCCCGACAATGCTGCCCGTGGTTCCGCCATTGCCGAGCTGCAGCGTCCCGCCGGCGATCGTCGTGCCGCCAGCGTAGCTGTTGGCGGCGATCAGGGTCAGCACCCCGCTACCCGCCTTGGTCAGGCCGCCCGCCCCGCTGATGGACTGGGCGATCGTCGTCTGGAACCCATTGGTGTCGATCGTGCCGCCACCGGCGAGGCCGGGGCTCGGGCCATTCAGGATGATCGGGCGCGTCGCCGCGAGGTTGAAACTATCCAGCAGTTGCAGCGTTCCGCCATTGAACGTCAGCGGCCCGGTGGGCGCGCCAAGCGCGGAGTCGGCCGCAACCGCAATCGCGCCGACATTCAGGTTGGTTCCGCCGCTGTAGGTATTGACGCCGCTCAGCGTCAGCGTGCCGGCGCCGATCTTCGTGAGCACGCCGGTGCCCTGGACGACGCCCGCATAGGTGCCATCGACCGGCTGGATTGCATCCGGCGATTCCTGACTCACCAGCAGAACGCCGTAATCGGTGATCGCCGGTGGCAGGCTCTGGGCCCGCGCCTCCAGCGTCGCGGTCGGATTGGGTCCGGGCGTGGCCGCGCTGCTGCCCGGATTGATCACGACGCTGCCGTTGAACGTCGCGTTGTTGCCGGTCAGCACCAGCGTGCCGCCAATGACATTGACCGCCAGGGGCGTTGCGCCGGATGCCGTGTTGTTCCCGATCGTGCCCGTCAGGGTCCAGGTGCCGCCACCGGTCTTGTTCAGCGTCTCGAAGTTATTGAGCTGGCCGAGAACGTGTCCGACGAGTTGGCGATCGCATTGAGCGTCAGTGTATTGCTCCCGCCGCCCCCGTTCAGATCCCCGGTGATCCGGGAATGCGGGTTGAGGGTAACGTGGTCATCGCCCCCTTGAAGGTCGAGATTGCCGATGACCTGGGCGCCCGGTTCGTTGATGAAGTCGATGCCGACATTGCCGAAGCTGCCGACGGCCTGGCCGCCGGTAACCGGGTTCACGCTGCCGACCGGGACCAGTTGGATGGTGCCGAAATTGTCCACGACGTTGCGCGGGCTGGCGGCCGAGGTGTTGATGTTCTCGAAGAAAATAGCCGAACTGGGGCCGCCCTGGATCAATCCATAGTTGATGATCGTGTTGCCGGCGCCGTACGGGTTGATGGCCTCGGCGTTCGTCTGAATTCCGGTCGCGATGACGGATGCGTTCCGGTTGATGACGATTCGGCTGTTCGACCCGATGTCGATCGTATTGGCGCCGTCTCCGTATTGGCCATTGGTGTAGGTGGTGGTCGTCGTCTGAACGGTAACAGGCTTATTCGAGGCCGAACCGCCAGGCAGCGGGCCGGACGTGCCAAGCGTGATCGTGGCGTTATTTCCGAGGCTGATCGCATTTTGATCCGTGACGATAACGCTTCCGCGTTGTTGACGGTCACGCTAACGTTATCTGCTCCGGGACCCTGGCCAACGCGCGTTGTCTGCGCTCCACTGCATGTGACGACGCTGCCGGCAGGCAGCGTGCCGGAGGCGCTGCACTGCGCGCGGGCTGGTTGGGGCGAAGCGACCGCAACGAGAACCCCAGCGAGCAGGCCTGCCAGCGGCAACGCCGAATCGGTCTTCGGCAGGATTGATACCGGCGAGGACGTTCGGCGTCCGCGCTGCCATTGGCGCCTTTGTCCGTATGCGGAGTCGATGGTCGTGTGCATGATGATACAACCGAGACTGTAACGTCTTGTTCATCGATCATTTCTTGAAACCTGTCCAGTCGCTTGTTACAGTCAAACTTTCGCAAATTTATTGTTAGCTCACGGTAAAGGACCTTCGATCGCCTGCCCGAACACCTGCCGCCCGGCCTTCCACGTTCCCACCACCACGCCTTCCAGCGCGCGGCCGTCGAACGGCGTGTTCTGCGCCTTGCCGGGCAGTCGTCCCGCCTCCACCCGCCAGACCCGTTCCAAATGAAACAGGCACAGATCCGCCGCCAACCCCTTGCCAAGCCGCCCCGTCGCGATCCCCAGCAGCCGCGCCGGGCGAGCGGTCAGCAGGTCGATCGCCTGGGCCAGCCCGAGCGCTTCGCCATGCACCTGCGCCAGCGTCACCCCCAGCAGCGTGGCGAGCCCCGCGCCGCCCGGCGTCGCCTGGCCGAACGGCAGCCGTTTGTCGTCGGCATCGCGCGGCTGGTGGTCGGAGGCGATCGCATCGATGGTCCCGTCGGCCAGCGCCGCCACCACTGCCTTGCGGTCGGCCTCCTTGCGCAGCGGCGGGGACAGCTTGGCGTAGGTGCGGAAGTCGCCGATCGCCGTCTCGTTCAGGTCGAAATAGGGCGGCGCGGTGTCGCAGGTGACCGACACGCCGTCCGCCTTGGCCTGGCGGATCAGCGCCAGCGCCTCGGCGGTGGAGACATGGGCGAAATGGACCGCCCCGCCGGTCAGCGCCGCCAACCGAATGTCGCGCGCCACCAGGATTGCTTCCGCCGCCGCCGGGATGCCGGGCAGGCCGAGCCGCGTCGCCAGCTCGCCTTCGGTCGCGGCGCCGCCGGCGGCGAGCGACGGCTCCTCGGGGTGCTGGACGATCCGCCCGCCGAAGCCGCTGGTATAGGACAGCGCCAGCCGCATCAGCCGGGCCGAGCCGATCGCGCGCCCCCCGTCAGTGAACGCCACCGCGCCGGCCTCGCCCAGCAGGCCTAGCTCCGCCAGTTCCTCGCCGCGGCAGCCGCGGGTCACGGCGGCGTAGGGCAGGATGGTCAGGCTGCCGGTCTCCTCGCCGCGTGCGCGCAACAGCCGCACCAGCGCCGGGTCATCGATGGCGGGCAGCGTGTCGGGCAGGGCGGCCAGCGTGGTGATCCCGCCCGCGGCGGCCGCCGTCGCCGCCGAAGCAATCGTTTCGCGGTACTCATAGCCTGGCTCCCCGAGCGCCGCGCGCATGTCCACCAGTCCGGGACATAGAATCGCGCCCGCTTCGGCCACGACCATGGCGTCATCCGGCCGGCCGAGCCCCTGCCCGAAATCGGCGATCAGCCCGTCACGGACCAGCAGGTCCCCGACCGTGTCCAGGCCCGACGCCGGATCGAGCAGCCGGACGCCGGTGAACAGCGTATCGGTCACCATGGGGTGTCCATCGCAAACGCGCACCGGCCGAGCGGAGTGTTGGCGCTTCCCGCGAGGGCACCCCGGCCAAACGCGGGCAGCGACCCGGCCAGGGTAGACGCTTCAATCATTCCGGGCATGGCCGCGCGACAGCGTGTCCAGCACCGCCATCCGCACGGCGACGCCCATTTCCACCTGCTCCTTGATCACGCTGCGTTGCGGATCGTCGGCCACCGCGCTGTCGATCTCCACGCCGCGGTTCATCGGCCCCGGATGCATCACCAGCGCATCCGGCCGCGCGAAGGCCAGCTTCGCCGCATCCAGCCCATAGAAGCGGAAGTATTCGCGCGCACTGGGAACCAGCCCGTGCGCCATTCTCTCCCTCTGCAGCCGCAGCATCATCACGATGTCCACGTCGGCCAGGCCGGCCGCCATGTCGTGGAACACCTCCACCCCGAGCGCCCGCACGCCCGCCGGGATCAGCGTCGGCGGTCCCACCACCCGCACCCGGCTGCCCATCGTGCCCAGCAGGTGGATGTTCGAGCGGGCGACCCGCGAGTGAACGATATCGCCGCAGATGGCGACCGTCAGCCCCTCGAGCCGGCCCTTGCGCCGGCGGATGGTCAGCGCGTCCAGCAAGGCCTGGGTCGGATGCTCGTGCCAGCCGTCGCCGGCGTTGATCACCGCGGCATCGACCTTCTGCGCCAGCAGGCTGGGCGCGCCCGACTGGTCGTGCCGCACCACCAGCAGGTCGCAGTGCATCGCGTTCAGCGTCGCCGCCGTGTCGAGCAGCGTTTCCCCCTTGTTCACCGAGGAGGTCGAGACCGACATGTTGATCACATCCGCGCCCAGCCGCTTGCCGGCCAGCTCGAAGCTGGTGCGGGTGCGGGTGCTGTCCTCGAAAAACAGGTTGATCAGGGTGCGGCCGCGCAACAGATCGCGCTGCGTCTTCCCGGAGCGGTTGAGCAGCACGTAGCTCTCCGCCAGGTCGAGCAAATGGCCGATCGCGGGCGGGTGAAGGCCCTCGATCGCCAGCAGGTGCTTCTGTCGATACGACACGGGCCTTGGTTGCACCACGGGCGCGGGCCGTCAATCCGCTCGGGCAAGGCCCCCTAAGCCTCGGCGAGCAAGGCTCCCGGTCAGCGTCGGAGGCGTTGAACAGCCCAGCCAAATCCGGCGAGCAGGGCAAAGATGCCGAATGCGGCGATCATGCTGCCGTCGGTCAGCCAGAGCATCAGCAGGAACCCGACGGCAGCGGCAATGGCGATGTACTTGCTTTCGATCGGCAACGGAAAATCCTCCGGCTGCAGCGGTTTTACTCGTGGCTCTGGTTTACTCGGGGCTCTGTTTACTCGTGGCTCTGGGGCGGATTGCCCTTCAGCCGGTAGACCAGCCCGGTCTTGGTCGTCCCGAGGGACAGCCAGTCAGCGCCGGCTTGCTGGAGCCCGATGAAGAATTCGCGCCCACGCACCCGGGCCTTTTCGTGCACGTCGTTCCGGCGCTCGAACTTGGCCTCGAACGCGAATTCGCCGCAGAGCGCATTGTGCGTGCCGCGCTCGCGCCAGATGGCCACGTTCGCATCGGCGGTGACACCCTTGCCGAAATCCAGCGTGCCGAGGTCCTGCAGCACTTCCTCCACGATGGTCTGGTTCACCAGTTCGACGCGGTCGCTGTCGGATGTCGTCAGAGGCGCCAGGAACGGGAACACGCGGGCGATGTTCGACATGGCCGCGCGGTCAACATCGGGCGTGTGGCTCAAGGGAAACTGCACGTTGTGAGAATACAGCATCCGGTAGCCGCCCACCCGGTCCTTTTGGGGCAGCGCCTCAGCCTTGAACTTGATCCGGTATTGACCGATGCCGTGCGGCCTGACGTCCAGCTCCGCGGCGGTTTGCAGGTCCGGGTGGCGGAATTTGAAGACGATCTCCGGCTCGCCGACCGGAAAGCCGTCCTCGAACGCAACCCGGCGCCGCAGAATGAATGCGTTGTTGTAGAGCCGGAAATCGGCGGTATCCAGGAACACCACTTCCCGGATTTTAGGCTTCGGCACGATGCCTTTGGCGCTGAACCCGATACCAAACGCCTTCGCCGTCCGGGCCACAAGCTCGCCGTAATCAAGAAAAACCTTGGCAGAAACGAAGCGGTCGGGCTTCAGGATCAGCTTGCTCTCCAGGTACTGGATTTCGTCCAGCGGATGCCCGTCGCCATAGTGACCCGGCTTCTGCTCGGCGAGCGGCTGAGAATCGTGCTTGGCCATGACGTCTCCTCGCGCGCCGTCGAGCGAAGCGGCGCGCGCTACAGGGGGTAGATTATTGCAACCAGACCAACGGTCACCAGCATCGTCAACAACAGCAGGGGCAGGCCGACCTTGACGAAATCGGTGAACGCGTACCGGCCAGGCTCGACGACCAGCATATTCACTGCGGACGACACGGGCGTTACGAATGCTGCGCAGCAGGCAATCGCCACCGTCATCGCAAATGCGTGGGGCGACACGTGCAGGGCCTTGGCGGCCTCGATCGCAATCGGCGCGATCAGCACGGCCGTTGCCGAGTTGGATATGAACAATCCAACCAGGGCGGTGACCAGGAACAGCATTGCCAACATCGCCAGCGGTCCCAGCGACCCCAGCCCGGCGACCAGTCCGTTCGCCATCAGCACGGTCGCACCCGTCTTCGTCAGGGCGGTCGCCAGCGGCAGCATTCCGGCGATCAGCACCAGGGTTTTCCAGCCGATAATGCGATAGACGGTGTCGAGCCTGACGCAGCGGGTGGCGATCATCGCCAGCGCGGCGAGCAGCGCGGTAGCGGCGTTCGGCAGCAGCCCCAACGCCATCACCACCACCATGGCGATGACGATACCCACGGCGACCGGCGCCAACCGGCGGGCAGGCAGCTGCTCGTCGTATTCCGTCGGCAGGGTCAGCAGCACGAAGGTCTGGCGGTCTTCCCCCAACCGCCGGATGTCGGCCCAGTCCCCCGCGATCAACAGGGTATCGCCGAAGTCCAGCGGCTGATCGGCAAGACCCGCCGTCAGGGACGCGCCGCGATGACGGATCGCCAACACCGTGGCGCCGTAGCGTGAGCTGAATTCCTGTTCGGCCAGCGTCTTGCCGACCAACTTGGATTCCGGCGCCAGCATGAGTTCCGCGACGCCGAGATCCTGCAGTGCATCGCGGCGCTGCCGCTCGCTCAGCGGGGGCAGTTCCACCAGGTTCTGCGCTGCGATCAAGGCCTGCAAGCGGTCGCGGTCCGCGACGACGGTCATCGCATCGCCGGTCTCGAACACCGTATCCGGCAGGGCCGGCGAGAAATGCGTCTTGCCGTGCCGATGCTTTTCAACGCCGACGATCGTCGCCCCGAAACGGTAAAGATGCGCTCTGGCCACCGTTCGATCGTGCAGCGGCGAGTCGGCTGGGACGCTCAAACGATGCCACTGCTGGGAAAGACCATAGGAGCTGATCAGGTCATAGGCGTTCGGTGAGCGAGCGCGATCGTCTTCGCTGCTCGCTTGTTTGCTCAAAAGGAAGCGTCCCGCCACCAGCATGAAGGCAATGGCGAGTGCAAGCACCGCCAGGCCGAACGGCGTCCAACTGAAAAAGCCAAGCGGGGCATAGCCGCGGGCGCGCAGCGTGTTGTCGATGATCATGTTGGGCGAAGAGGCGATCAGAGTCATCATGCCGCTGACCAGCGCCGCGACCGACAGCGGCATGAGCATGCGCTTGCGGTTCAATCCGGTCCGGTTGCTGATGGATAGCACCACCGGGATGAACATGGCGACGATCGCCGACGAGCTCATGAACGCGCCGATCCCGCCCGCCAGCACCATGACGAGCGCGATCAGCCGCGTCTCACTGCCGCCGCCCGCCTTCAGCACGGCTTCGCCAAGGCGATTCGCAACACCCGTGCTCACCAGGGCTTCGCTGACGATGAAGATCGCAGCGATGAGCACGACCACCGGGTCGCCAAAACCCGCCAGCGACTCCTGCGGCGTCAGCACGCCGCTCAACATCAGCGCCAGAACAACGATGATTGCCACGACGTCGGGACGCGGGCGTCCCATGGCAAACAGCACGACGGCGCCAGCCAAAACGCCGAAGACGATGAGCATCGGATCCGTCACGCCCATGGGGCCGGTGCCGCAAGAACGGCAAATCCCTGCGCGGGCGCGGCCCGCAGTGTGCCGATCATCTGTGGCATCGGACCACCCTTACGCCGCCACCTTCTCGGCCCGCACGTCCTTCACGTCGCGGAACGCCAGCGTCGGCGCCAGGTCCGCCGCACGGCGCATCATGAACGCCGAGGTCGCCAGGAACACCGGGTCGCCATCCACGTCATCCGCCATCGCGCTGCGGTTCTCCGCCACGAACTTCGCCATCGCCGCCTTGTCGTCCGAGAAGACCCACCGCGCCAGCGCATAGGGCGAGGCGTCGAACCCGATCGCCACCCCGTATTCCGCCCCAAGCCGCGCCTGCAACACGTCGAGCTGCAGTGTCCCCACCACGCCGACCAGCGGCGTGCCGCCGTCCTGCGGGCGGAACAACTGCACCACGCCTTCCTCGGCCAGTTCCGACAGCGCCTGGCGCAGCTTCTTCGCCTTCATCGCGTCGTCCAGCCGCACCCGGCGCAGGATTTCGGGGGCGAAATACGGCACGCCGACGAAGTTCAGGTCGTCGCCGTCGGTGAGGGTGTCGCCGATGCGCAGCGTGCCGTGGTTGGGGATGCCGACCACGTCGCCGGCGAACGCCTCGTCCGCGATCTCCCGCTCGCGCGCGAAGAAGAACTGCGGCGCGTGCAGCGGGATTTGCTTGCCGGTGCGCACCTGCTTCAGCCGCATGCCGCGCGCCAGCCGGCCGGAGCAGACGCGGGCGAAGGCGATGCGGTCGCGGTGGTTCGGGTCCATGTTCGCCTGGATCTTGAACACCAGCGCGGTCAGCCCGGGCTCGGTCGCCTCGACGACGCGCTTGTCGGCGGGCTGGGCGCGCGGCGCCGGCCCATACTCGGCCAAGCCGTCCAACAGGTCGGAAACCCCGATGCCCTTCATGGCGCTGCCGAAATACACCGGCGTCAGATGGCCGGCGTTGAACTGGTCCACGTCGAACGCGGGCAGGGCGGCGCCCACCAGGTCCACCTCCTCGGCCAGCGCGATCAGCCGCGGATCGGACTGCGCCAGCTCCTGCGTGAGGCGCAGCGTGCGGGCGCGCAAATCGTAGGTGCCCGCGAACCCGGCGGCACGGCCGACCGGCCAGGCGACCGGCGCGGTGTCCAGCGCCAGCGTGGACGCAATCTCGTCCAGCAATTCCAGCGGGTCGCGGCTTTCGCGGTCCATCTTGTTGATGAACGTCACGATCGGGATGTCGCGCAGCCGGCAAATCTCGAACAGCTTGCGCGTCCGCGCCTCGATGCCCTTGGCGGCGTCGATCACCATCACCGCGGAATCGACGGCGGTCAGGGTCCGGTACGTGTCCTCGGAAAAGTCCTCGTGGCCCGGCGTGTCGAGCAGGTTGAACACGCAGCCGGCATGCTCGAATGTCATCACCGAGGTCACCACGGAGATGCCGCGCTCGCGCTCGATCCCCATCCAGTCGGAGCGCGTGCGCCGGCGCTCGCCCTTGGCGCGGACGTTGCCGGCGAGCTGGATGGCGCCACCGGCGCGCAGCAGGTGCTCGGTGAGGGTGGTTTTGCCGGCGTCCGGGTGGGAGATG
>Ga0182012_10003325_pt1 | contig 17178 bp, 13 predicted proteins | sample 612S2SmetaG_FD_120486 | JGI IMG/M metagenome (GOLD analysis project Ga0182012, IMG submission 120486) | Permafrost microbial communities from Stordalen Mire, Sweden - 612S2S metaG | ecosystem: Environmental > Terrestrial > Soil > Wetlands > Permafrost | place: Sweden: Stordalen | collected...
CTGCTTGAATCGAGACTGAGGGCTACGGATTCACGAGATGAAGTGCGAGAGGACGCGCGTCGCACTGTTCGCGAATAATCAGTCACGTTTCGCGCAGCGATGAGTGCCCGTTCAGGAGAACGAAATAGGGGCAAACCCTCGTCAAAGATCTTCAACTTGTTCTCTGGGGGCAATGGTGACTCTCCGCCCATGATGGTGTAGATCACCGGCTTGTGAGCGCTGACGAGTACCGGTAGCAGCGCGTCCACTTGCTGGGTCCCCTGTACCGTCGATCCTGGCATTGATGAGATCACGAGACATCCCACTTCATCGTCACCGAGCAACGTCGACGCGACTCGACCGTAGAGCGAAGGATCGTTCAGTCCCATGGCAGTGATATCCACTGGATTACTAGCGGTGGCAAAAGAGGGCAACTCCTCGGCCAGTTTCGCCAATGTGGAAGGAGCCAATTCAGGGAGCAGCAGGCCAATGTCGTCGCTCACGTCGATGGCGTACGTTTTAGCCGCACCTGAATCAGTCATGAACGCAACCCCGTTCGCACGCGGCAAAGGACATTTAACCAACACGCAGGTCGTATCGATAAGTTCGTCGAGCGAATCGATGAACAACACTCCCTCTCGCGCGAGAACGGCCCTCATAATCCCTTGATCGCCGGCAATCGCACCTGTGTGCGAAAGCGAGGCTGCCTGCGCACGCGCTCCACGACCGGTATGGAGTACACACAGTGCGACACCACGTTGGCGTGCAATTCGTGCCAGCTCGATGAACTCAGCTGGTCGACGTATTTGTTCGATTAGAAGCGCCACCGCACGAACGTCTTCTTCATTTAGAATCACACTGAGATAATCCTCAATGCCAAGGACTGCCTCATTGCCCGTCGATATGGTGTAGCTCAATGTAATGTCTTGAGCCATCGCCGCATAAGTGAGGGCTAGCGACATTGCACCACTCTGAGCAATGATGGCGAGACTTGACCCACCGATCCGACGATTTGGCGAGGCGTCGCCAAAAGTCAGCGGAGCACCATCCTTGAAATTTATGAGACCCAGACAGTTCGGCCCCGCGAGGGCAAGGTCATATTCCTTCGCTACCTCCGCGAGTGCTCTCTGCTCGGCGGCGCCATCGGCGTCAACTTCTGCATAGCCCGAAGAGAACACGATGGCGCCACCAACTCCCTGGCGCCCGGCCGCCAAAACGGCGTCGGCAACGCCGGCCTTGGGAATCGCCAAGACAACTGCATCGACGCCGTAAGGAAGGCTTTCAATTGAATCAACGCACGGCCGACCGTTAATGCGAGTACGAGTTCGACTAACGCAGTAGACATCGCCGTCGTACCCGAAGCGCTCAAGGAGCGAAATCGGCGCGCCACCAATTGACTCTGGCGCGTCGGACGCCCCAACGATGGCAATGGAACGTGGGTGAAGCAGTCGCTGCACCGCCTCTCGAGACACTTTGGGCGATTCCGGTGAAGCTTCAGTCACGCTTGTAGGAACCAAGACCCGGCTTGAAGGTCTTGTCATCAAGAAACTGAGTCATTCCTTTCTCGCGACCGTGCTCAGGGTCGTTCGCGATGGACTGGTCGAGTTTGGCGTAGAGATATTCCTCCGAAGTTTCCCATTCCATTGAGCGAGCGCGCTTGAAGCCTGTCTTGGCGGCCTCGAGGACTGTCCTGTTCATGGAAGCGACATGCTTCGCGAGCTCTGTCGTTCGTTCCCGTAGCTCCCCACGCGGAACTGCTTCATTCACGAGTCGCATCGTCGCGGCCTCAACACCCGTAAAGGTCTTTCCGGTCATGATGTAGAAAATTGCATCTCGCGCTGGGATCATTTCGGCTAGTGAGCGCGACACCACAGAGCCCGGTGGAATACCCCAGTTAACTTCCGACAGACCGAAGACCGCGTCCTCGGCGGCCAGCGCGAGATCGCAAGCGACAAGCGGTGTGAACGCGCCGCCGAAGCACCAGCCATTCACCATGGCGATGGTGGGCTTGGCGAAGAACATGAGACGACGGTACTGCCACTCATTCGAAGACCGGCGAGAACGAATTCTCGCAATCGGTCCACCGGCGTCGACCTCACGGAAATACTCCTTCAGGTCCATGCCCGCACAGAACGACTCTCCTGCTCCCGTAAGAACAAGCACCTTGGCACTGTCATCACATTCAACGACGTCCAGTACGTCAAGCATCTCTTCGTTAAGCATCGGGTTCATCGCATTACGTTTTTCGGGTCGGTTCAAGGTCACCCACGCGATACCGTCCCCGTCCACTTCAGCTAGAACCGTGCTCCACTCCCCGAGTGGCCGCTTCTCCGTCTCGCCAGTCGAAACTGAGTTCATTTGATCTCCTTTTATAACGTGACTGAACGCCAATTTGCACAGGAAGGTTGAGTTGCGTCAGAGCCAAGTCCTCGATTCACTCCGTGTTCTCCTTCACCGCCAACTAGGAAAGCGCCACTTCCGAGATTGCAGAGTATCAGGTAAACTTATACTCTACAATGGCCTACGAAAGCATCGAAAAGGGTACAGATCCGGTCTGTACTCCGAAGTTCAGATACCCGCGGCCACCGACGACGCTATCTGTGTCCGCGTTTCCGTGGATTCAGGAGCTTTGATACGCACCGATGTCAATATCGTTCCTCGGTCGAACGTGGCCCACGATGTCGACCGTGGGAGCACCGCTCGACGTTCCTTTGTTACGCGCGGGACTCTTCGGCATCAAACGATAATTACCGCTCGTGCTATTGACAAACCTCGGGTTACCAGTGACGTTTCCGTTCTGTCGCGCCCAAGACGTTTTTTCAACCAGACTATGGCTCAGCATCGAGGCGGTAACGTCACCTTCGATCGATCCCCAAAGGATGCTATTAATCACATCGAAGCCAGTAATGACGTTTGAAGAGTTGCCGTTGGCATTGGCGCTGACGTCCAAGGCGTTGCCTCCGGGACTCACGACCGTGTCGTTCACCAGTCGAAGGCCTTGCACGCTGTTATCCGAACTCATTCCGTCCTTGTCCTCGCCACCAATCACCACGATTGCGCTATTGAATGAAGTGATCACGTTATTCACCAGGTTCACCGTTGAGATGCTGTTTGACTTCGATGGATCGCCACCACCCAAGATGTCGATCGCGCCGTAGCCACCTGCGGGTTGCAGCGGCACGTTGCCCGTCGAAATCTGATTGGCGTCAATGGAAACTGTGCTGATCTGATTCGAGGTCGCGATTCTTCCACCGAGTGGATTCCCACCCCCGTTGGTAACTGCTATTCCATTGGCTTCCATCGTTGAAGCCACGTGATTCTCATCGATCGCTACGCCCGAGATCGTATTAAAAGAGCCACCAGCGCCCAGGCCGGCTACTACCAGAATGCCCGAAGTGAGGGTGCCGGTGACAACATTGCCTTGGACGAGGACGTTCGTCAAGGTGTTGGAGTCGGGGTATCCCAAAGGAAGAACGTTGGGATCGGTCGCGCTTGGTGCGTCAGTGCCAGCGAACACCACAATCCCTTGACAACAAAGACCGGAGTCGGTACTGACGAGATTGACCGAATTATCAAGTATCTGAATGTTGGTCATAGAGTTGCCGCTCGCTCGATTGGTTCCGGGCCCTACGTCAATACCTTCGTCGGTCACGCCCGTAATCGTGTTGTGACTGATAACGGCGCCCGAGACCGTCGATCCTTTAGCGTTCGAACCAATCTCGAAGCTTATTGCGCTGTCGGATCCCTGTACGCCAATGACGTTTTTAGTCACGGTCGTGTTGGAAAAAGTGTCCCCGGCGTCTGAATCCTTGATCGCGAATCCCGTGTCGAGGGTTTCGATTGTATTGCCCGTGATGGTGGTGTCGTTCCAGGTATCGTCGGTCGTGCATGGCGCAGCGGAACCGCCATACAGTCCGCACCCAGGTAGGTACATTGAGCCCATGATGATTCCGAATTGCTGAATGTTCTGCATATCGGTATTGCTTACTGTGTTCCCGCTCAACGTTTCGTGCGTGGCTAGGGCGGAACTACTTATTGGCAATGGATCGATATTGACTCCAACGCCAAAGCCCGAAAGTGTGATTCCGTTCACGGTGTTAGAGCTGGACGCAATAGTTAGTCCGCAGCCCGAACTACTAGGGCAATCCCCACTAGCAGTGAATGTCGCAGAATTCTTTAGGGTGACGTCGGGCTTGCCGTCACCGTTGATGTCACCATTGATCGTCACTCCACCGCCGCTGAGCGGTGGAAGTTGAGATAAGAGCGATATGGTCGCTCCGGCCAACGACGGTGCAAAATCGATGACGTACGTGCCTGGACTGTTATTGGTGGCCACGATCGCTTCTCGAAGCGAAATCCCATCGGGGCCGGGATTCGCCATCAGAGCACTCACACTCGACGTATCACCATTAGCGACATCCTGCGATGAAGTCACCGCAATCGTCACTACGTCTGCAGCTTTCGACATTGAAGGTACGAAGACTGCAAATGCCACCAGGGAACAAAGAACTGCCAACCCAATCGGCGAGCGTCTCTTGCTGACGCTTTTGAGTAGTCTCCGACCAAACATCGTTTCCGAGCGCACCACGAGCTCGCCCCCTTCATTGCTGAGGAATTCGGTTTTGAGAATCCACACTGAGTCTCATAATGATCTCACGAGCAAATTACTGTCTTGGGTGGCCCGACACAACCCTTCTGTAACCGTGCACTGGCGGCTTGGAATGCCCAGACCGTACTTAGTGTCGAAGGACCGACCTACACATTCTCCGACTGGCGGATTAGCGAGTGGGTTGCCTCAGTGGGCTCGGAGTATTTGGAGCAGCAGAACTAGCTAGCCACCGGGTTGAAATAAATAGCCGAAAGGACAACCCGTGACCGGTGCTTGTTGATCACTCGCGAACGCCCACCAGTGTCCCGTCAGGTGTCGTGCGCACTCATCTGAGAACCAGCCTTCGCCAATCGCGCCGCTGACATACGCGTAACCGCGGTTGAGGCTAAGGGTGGCGAATTCGACCATAGAAGATCTCGAAATGACGTAGGTGCAGATCTTGTATGGAGCTTGAATCATTCCGATAGAACCTTGCTTCACCGACCGGCATCGCGCGTAACCATGATGTCGTTCTACAACTCGCGCCGCTTGGGCAACTTCATGACGAGCGACACTCGCGCCTGCCGAGTCGAATCCCACACTGGCAGCTAGTACGCCGAAGTACGTCCACAGAAGACTTGCGATGCCAAGTCCAAGAAAGATTGAGGAGAGCCCAATGCGACCAAACCGGGTGCCTCGAAGTGCCGACACCAAACGGCACAACGTACCGAAGAAGGCAAAGATGATCACGTCCACCGCCATTGGCCACAACAGACTTTCACCCGGCTTCTCAATCAGCCAACTGCAAGTGCCGGCAATGAGACACACGCCGATCGTCGCGACGATGGGCAGAATCTGGCGCGGCGTCTGTCGCTCTCCTGGTCGAGTCCTCTGTTCTTCAAGAATCGGTGAATCGACACCCATAACCGTCAATACTCGCACGACCGAGGAGTACAAAGCAGCGCGAGTATGTGCCTAGTCTTAATCATCCGTTCGACACTTCATGAGTCGAAATGGGCTCGCTTCGTAGGACCGACGTCAACAATCTGATTGCGAATACGGAATTGGCACGAGTCTGTGTTTGACGCGAATTGGTTGAGAGAATCTGGCAACTTTTGAATTTAGGGAAGAGTTGGGCCGAACATACGGTCAAGAGGAAATGGGGGGTCTGACCCCGTGTCGCCCGCGACGACCGGGTAGATCGTAACTGACCCGCACCAGTCGAAGTTCCCGGCTCTTTCGGGTGCGACGATCACTGCCGAAGGTCCCTTCGACATCGACACCCACATCTCATAGGAGACAATGCATCGCGACTGGTGACCGTCGGCGAGCCGTCCCGGCATGTCGGTACCGAATATCCAGAACGACGCGATCGCACCGCCCGGCGAAAGGGTGACCGTGGGCAGCACGCGCTCTTTCGCCACACCTGCGAAATCGAAGCGACGCCTGCCGTGCGTCACGCCAACCACCAGAGGTTGGGCAGGCTTCTTCGACTGGACTGAGCCGTAGTTGCCCCAGTAGGAAGCTCGAGGGTAGCCGCGCAAGGTACAGGCGCGCGCGCCGATGTCCGCAACCCAGAAGAGATCACCGACGCTGCCTGTGGCGACCGAGATGTTGTATGAGACCACATTCAACTGTGTGGTGGTACAGGCGCTCAGCGTGGTGGCTCCGGTTTCTGAGGCCGCAGTAGGTCCGACGGCTGTAAGCAGAAACAGCACCAAGAAGAAAGCGAACCCGCGACGCATGACTCGAGTATGGCACCGGGGGCAGTTACGAGCTCAAGAAGTTTGCTTCGATCCTCACCGCACGCCACCAGAACTGTTCACTGGGCCGATGTCAACAATCCGAGTGGCGAGTTGAGCGGTGGGCTCCACAGTGAACTTGAGGAGAAACATCTCTTGACAATCGAGTTACGGAACGTGTCGTCAGACTGACCGTATGGGACACTGCACGTATGAAGTCATTCGCGCCTCGACAAGAGAACGCGCAACACGCACAAGGAGTAACCAAGCGGTCCATTGTGTGTCGAGCGGGGAGAGGCACTACAACGCTGGCTGCACTCGGTACTTTCTTCTGCGCTGCGTTGCTTTCTCTTTCATCTTCAACGGCGGGAGCGACAACGGCTTCTTCTCAGGCATCACCTCTCTCGGTAACATTCGTTTCATCAGGAGAAGGGTGGGCCCTCACTACATCCAAGTGCGGTGCGGAATCTTGCGTTCTTCTTAAACGCTCAGAGAATGAAGGGCAGACGTGGTCTAAGTTGGTCATGCCAACCGCTCTGCAAACCTGGGTGAATGTCTACGGTTCTCTTTCTGACTTCCCCCAAAACCAACCCGATATCTATTTTGCAAACAGTGCGGATGGATGGATCTACGGGACGATCCACGTGCCCGCGAGTAGTTCTCTCCCAATCGCTGAGTTGTGGGCTACTCATGATGGTGGCCGGACCTGGAGCCAGATCGTCACAAACACTTTAGGAATGAGGTATCAAATACTCACGATGAGTTCGAGTAACGGCTGGGCCTTTGCCGTTGCGTGGCACACCGAGAACGCCTTCGGTCTTTGGCGAGTTCCGGTGGCGAGCAACACGTGGCAACGAGTCTCAACTCCGACTCTGTACCAGGCCGCCGGTGGATCCACCATGGAGGGCGCACTGGTGTTCCGAGGTGATGGTGGATGGTTGATGGTCGGAAATGACCGGGGTGCGACGGGACTGGCCCGGATGACGCCCTCAGGTAGATGGGTGAAGTGGAACGGACCCTGTGGCTCGGTTGGCCACAGCTACGCAGTACCAGTCGCGTCCTCTTCGACAGACTTGCTTGATGTCTGTACCATCGGTGGCTACGGAGGAGATGTCGCGACCGGGACGCCATCAGATCTAAAAATGAACACCGATTGGCTCTTCTCATCCAACGACGGAGGGGTGAAGTTCACGCCACTGCGCGAAGTTGGCGATAGCTACACGACTCAGTGGTTGGGAGGTGTTGACAGCATGGCGTCTTCGGCGCCCTCCGAGTGGATCTTCGTTGAGAAGCTGGTTCAACGCGGTCAGTCGTCCATCCAGCGTCTAGAAATCTCGCGTGATGATGCAAAATCGTGGACCACGGTCTCTTCGGTCAAATCAGATGTCTTCAACTCTTTCTTTGGACCTGTCTTCTTTACTTCAAAGGGCCTCGGTAGTGAGATTGTTCTAACGACGCAAAATACCTCCTCGTTATTCATCTCAAAGGACGGGGGTCTGCGATGGGTCCGTTCGGACACCTAACTACGAAGGACGCCGAGACACTCGCATTCATTAGAACAATTTTTGACTTCGGACGTCGCGTCAACTGGAATCGGTGGAGCTTTTGCGACACGCGGGTGCGATCCCTGTATCCGCCCCTGCAAACTGCACGAAACATATCGAGCATCGCAATTGCCAGGTGATTGACCGAGATTCACGCACTCGGAGATTGTTGGTGTCGGAGGCCCGACGTGAGACTCTCTCCTCAGTTCGGAATCATTGGAAATCCACAGTGAGTTTGGTTCCGGCTCGCTTTCTCGGGTTCCAATCAGTGCTCACGACGTTAGTGAAATGCGGCGTTAGAGATACGCGGCGTCCTTCACCAAAGAGCTCTCCACCAGCGTCTCAGTTGTCGCCAGAGTTGCGCCATAGATACAGACCTCAAGAATATTGTGCCGCTTGGTAAAGACCGTAATCATGTACATGCTGGTCGGCAGCGTCGGATAGGTCGTCGGATCGGCGTCATCGCCAGCGACGAGATTCACGGTGTTCACAAATGCCTGGGTCCCCCTACCGAGGTTCAGCGGACTTTCCGGCGCATTCGCCGCGGTGAGGCTGTCGGGAATGTCAATCGAATTGGGTTCGTTCAACTTTGACGCCGCCCGAAAATGGAGCCAGTTCTGTTCCGTTGCTCCATATCCGACCGTGACGACGCCTTGAGTGTTGAACTGGTGAAATGGAGCGTTCGGATCAAGGTCGTTGTACACACACATGGATCCCGGGATGCTTCCGTCAGAACGGACCACCTGAAACTGATATAAGTGACCACCACTCACCCCTTGTCCGATGTACTGCATCGGAAACCCGCTGGCGACCTGAATCGCGGTCGGGGAGACGACCGAGTGACAGTTGGGACGCGCAACGTGGGCATTGATCCGAGGCACGAGGGCCGTTCGACCCGACGAGTTCGAGAGCCTCAGCGCCGAGGCCGATTGACCGGCGCTGGCAATCGTAGACGGTAAGAATGCGAACGAGAGCAGAGCAGCCCCAAGAGCGAGGCACGTCCATGAATGTGCCGCCGCACCCAATGCGCCTAACCTTTTTCGCACACCATTGCGAGCCAATGACAATCCGCCGGTCAATCGATGTGAATTCATCGCGACTCCCTGATCCAATCCGCCTTGCGGATGTCTGCGCACAGTATCAGACTTCGTGCATTCGCGTATACCTTCCTTGAGCACCAAAGGTGATATTGGAGGACAACAAAGAATGAGGTAATTCTTAATGAGAGCCTTGAGTTGCGACGTATCGACGCAACTTCAGAGTCCCGTGCTGATGGCAGACTTTAGTGTCGGAGGCGGGACTTGAACCCGCACGCCCCTAAGGGCACCAGCCCCTCAAGCTGGCGCGTCTGCCTATTCCGCCACTCCGACGCGAATTTCTACTTTAGCCGTTCTGTGAATACGCTATGGACGATCAACCCTGTGACGTTGGTTGCACGATCCCCCACCCAGTCACCTGATCGACGAGACCCGGCACCGAAAAACTGCCGTACACCTGGCCAATGGCGGTGGACCACTCCACGAGCGACGGCGCCGTGAACAAGGGTCGCACCCAGAATTCGTTCATCACGTCCTGGTCGAGTTTGAGCCACGTGCCCTGAGCGGTGACCGGATTGAAGATCGAGACGCCGGTCGTGTAGAGCTCGGTGAGCGCCCCGGATCGAACACCACTGGGATAGCTGTCCAGATAGCCCGGGCCCGCGAAGGACCGCGCCGAAGACGACGCCGTCGTGGTCGTGGGGCGCGTGAATATCGCGACGTCCACCTCGTTCGACGCTGCCTTGTAGGCGGCCAAGTCGTCCGAACGGACGTTGAGAGAAGTCACCGCGATGCCGTCATTTCTCCACTGCGTCTCGACCTGGACGGCGACGGCCTGGTCGAGCGCGGTTGGACCCACGGCAACGGCGAGCGACAAGCGTGCACCAGTGGCGCTGAACCATCCCGAAGGCATCTTGATGTAGTCGAACTTCTCGAAAAGGTTGACCGCGCAGAGCGCGCAATCGTTTAGTGAACCCGTTTGTTGGGTAGACGGAACGGTCGTGGTGGTGGACTGCGCGGACGGAGCGCTGCCGTTGCCCCCCGGATACGCGGCTTGGCCCTGACTGTAGAGCGACGATTGGGCGACCGCTGGTGAGAACGTGACCGATCCGTAGATGTCGTTGATGATCGACTGACGATCCAGGATGAGGCTGAGCGCTTCGCGTAGGGCCAACACCTTCGTGAGAGGCCGTGACGGGGCGAAGGTGATTTCGGCGTTCTCGCTCGACGTGCCGATGTGACTCGATACCGAAGGATGCGCACTCACCGCCTCGACTGTCGCGCTGGTGACGTCGAGTGAATAGCTGGCGAAGTAGGCGCTCGGGCTCGCGGGAATCGTCGACGAGTCGCTGATGACGATGCGTCCGAACCGACCGGGATCGAGGGTCCAGTCCTTGTTGGCGACGAGCACGAAACGGTTGTCCGTAGCGCTCACGAGGTCGTAGGGACCCAGCGACGGGCGAGCGAGGAAGCTCGACCACGAGCAGCCCGCCGGCGTGCCGATCGCCTCGACGTCACGAAAGAGCAGGTTCCACTCGGCGTAGGGCTGAGAAAACGTCGCGGTGACCGTGAGACCGGCGTTGGTCTCGGCGAGTGAGCGGATGTCGCGGTAGCCGTCGGACTGGATGCTCGCGAGCTGCTTGGCTCGCAGCCACCAACTAACGAGGTCGATGCCGCTAAAGCTCGCACCGTCACTCCAGTGTTGACCCGATGCGATCGTGTAGACGACCGTTTCGGGACTGAGCGAGACCAGTTCCGCTGACGCGATCGCCCCTCCCTCGCCCGCCAGGTTGTCGTTGGTGGTCGTGAGAAAGGCCGACGGGCGAAGTAGGTCGAGGATGGCGTTGGTCGTGGGGGTAGCTCCCGAGTCGAGAACCGTGCAACCATTGAACGGCCCCGGCAGCGAGAGGTTGAGAGTCTTCACCACGCTCGCAGGTGGCGAGGCCGCGTCCACCGAGGTGACGAGCAGCACCGAGGAAGCCAGGACCAGTCCAGCACCCAGCGTGCGAAGGATCGATCCGTGAAGGATCATGCCGGTTACTGCAAACGCAGGTCGAGCGTCAGCGTCGCGAACGTGAAAATTAAGGCCACGGCGATCGTGATGCGGTCGAGGTTGCGCTCGACGACGGTCGAACCCGAGGCGACCGCGCCCATGCTGCCACCGAGCAAGTCAGAGATGCCACCACCGCGACCAGAGTGCAAAAGGACCAGGAAAATGAGGCCCACGGCCGATGATGCCTCAATAATGACGAATGCCCAGGTGAACATCACAACCTCCGATTAGCGCTTGCCATCGTAGCAGTCATGACAGGACTGGATAATTGACATGAACGACTCGGCCTTGAGGCTCGCTCCACCGACGAGAAATCCGTCGACCCGGCCCTCTGACATGAGGGCCCCGGCGTTCTGCGCGTTGACCGATCCTCCGTAAAGCACGCGGATTCCCGGCATCGCCAGACCCGCGAGCACCGAACGGATGTGGGTGGTCATGTCCGCCACCTGTTCGCTGGTGGCGTTGAGTCCGGTGCCGATCGCCCAGATCGGCTCGTAGGCGACGCTCACGAGCTCGTGGTACTTCTGGTCGAGACCTTTAAGAGCGCTCACCAGTTGTGCGCGCACGAACTCGTCCTCACCGTGCTCTTCTCGTACGTTGAGCGCCTCACCCACGCACAGCACCGCGCGCAGACCGTTGCGCACGACCTGGCGCAAGGTCGCCACGACCAATTCGTCGGTCATGGCGTACATCGCGCGACGCTCGGAGTGACCCACGATCACCCAGCTCACGTTGAGCCGCTTTAACATCGCGACACTCACCTCGCCGGTATGCGCGCCGGCGTCGTTCTGGTTCACGTGTTGGGCGCCGATCCCCACCGGGATCCGCTCGGACTCGACGATCGAGCTCACGCTGCGCAGGTCGACGAAGGGCGGCACGAGCACGACGTCGACGTGTTCGAGCGGCTTGTTTTTCAGCATCACACCGATCTGTTGACCCAGGTGCAGTGCCTCGACGTAGTCGAGGTTCATCTTCCAGTTGCCAACGACCAAAGGCTTCTTCATTCGTTGAACGGACTCTCGCGAAGCGCCTTGAGCCCGGGCAGGTCACCGAGTTCCACCAGTTCAAGTGACGCGCCCCCACCGGTCGAGACGAAACTGACCTGGTCTTCGAGGCCGTAGGACTGTAGCGCCGCGACCGAGTCGCCCCCGCCGATGACCGACACCGCCGACGACGCGGCGACCGCGCGCGCGACCGCCTCGGTGCCCGCGCTGAGACGTGGGTCCTCGAAGACGCCCATGGGTCCGTTCCAAAGGATCGTCTTGGCTTGGGCGATCGCCGCGCAGAACGTCGCGGTCGCCTTGGTCCCGATGTCCAGTCCCACGAAGCCATCGGGCACGTTGGCGCCGAAGTCGATCACTTCGTCTTGCCCGCCGTCTCCGAAGGGCTGTCCGTCTTTGAGCCCGCGTGAATCCTCGGGGATCAACACGTTGCCACCCTTTAACAGCGTCGCGCAGTCTTCGAGGTGCGTGCCGTCGAACAGTGACGAGCCGATTGTTCGACCTTGGGTCACCTCAAAGGTGTAGGCCATGCCCCCACCTACGATGACCGTATCCGCTTTCTCACTCAGCACGCGCACGATACCTAGTTTGTCGGCGACCTTCGCGCCACCCACGATCGCCACGAAGGGACGCTCGGGCGACGTGAACAGCGACAGGATGGTCGTGACCTCTCGCTGCAAGTTCGGGCCGGCCGCGCTCGGCAGCAACTGCGGAGGGATCATGATCGACGCGTGCGCGCGGTGCGAAGCGCTGAAGGCCTCGTTGATGTAGTAGTCGAAGCCTTCGACGAGCGACGCACCGAAGGCCGGGTCGTCGCTCTCCTCGCCCGGATTGAAACGAAGGTTCTCCATCAGTTCGACGCCCGGACAGAGTTCGCCGAGACGTGCGCGCACCGGCGCGACGCTGTACTTGGCGACCACTTGACCCTTCGGGCGACCGAAGTGCGTGCACGCTACGACCGTCGCGCCACGACGAAGCAGGTCCTCGAAGAGCGGGATCGTCGAGCGGATCCGAAAGTCGTCGGTGACCTTTAGTTCGCCGTTCACCTCGGCGACGGGTGTGTTGAAGTCGACCCGTACGAGCACGCGCTTGCCCGTGAGGTCGCCCCAACGCTCGTAGGACGGGAGGGCGTCCACCGCTACTTGCCGATGTAACTGGTCAGGTCCACCAAGCGGTTCGAGTAGCCCCACTCGTTGTCGTACCAGCCGAACACCTTTACCAAGCTGCGCGCGTCGTCGATCTTTATGACCATCGTCATCAACGAGTCGAAGGTGCACGAGAACGGTGTGCCCACGATGTCCGAAGACACGATCGGGTCCTCGGTGTAGGCGAGGATGCCCTTCAGTGGACCCGAGTCTGCCGCCTTCTTGTAGGCCGCGTTGATCTCTTCGACGGTCGTCGAACGCACGATCGCGGTGAAGTCCGTGATACTGCCCACCGGAATCGGTACGCGCAGTGACGTGCCGTCAAGGCGTCCCTTCATCGAGGCGAGTACCAGACTCGTCGCACGCGCGGCGCCGGTAGAAGTCGGCACGATGTTGACCGCAGCCGCCCTCGCGCGACGAGGGTCCTTGTGCTGAAGGTCGAGCAAATTCTGGTCGTTGGTGTAGGCGTGCACCGTGGTCATGAGGCCCACGTCAATCCCGAAGGCGTCGTCGAGGACCTTTACCATGGGCACGAAACAGTTCGTGGTGCACGAGGCGTTCGAGATGACGTGGTGATTTTCCGCGTCGTAACTGTCCTGATTGACGCCCATCACGAGGTTCGCGTCCGCGTCGCTCGACGGTGCCGAGATGACGACCTTCTTCGCTCCCGCACTGAGGTGCTGGGCCGCCGCCTCGCGCGAGGTGAACAGGCCCGTCGATTCAATCACCACGTCGATCTTGAGGTCGTTCCAAGGAAGGGCGGCGGGGTTGCGCTCGGCGAAGACCTTGATGGTGTCCTTGCCGACCTTGATGTTCCCGTCGACGACGCTGACCGGCACGCCCAGGACTCCCTGGGTCGAGTCGTACTGCAAGAGGTGCGCGAGCATCGAGGGCGACGTCAGGTCGTTCACCGCGACGACGTCGATGTCGGGGCTGTTGAGCGATGCCCTCACGTAGCCGCGTCCGATTCGTCCAAATCCATTAATTGCAACACGTATTGCCACGGCGTCTCCTCGGTAGTTGGTCATCACTCCACGCGCCACGCGTTGAGTGCTCGTACCAATTTTTGCACATCGTGGACCAGGCCATTAACGCCCGCCAGATCCGCGTAACTCGTCGGTAACGAACACGCCTGAGTGGCAAACTCCGAGTGAGCATCGACCAGCACCTCGTCGGGGACAACCGCGTGACGAACCAGGGCGTCGACGTGATCCTGGAGTGTGAAACCCTTGGTTTCGGGCACTTCGGGTCGCAGATTAGCGACGTAAACCTTGTGGGCCCGGCTTCCCGCGATCGCTTGGGTGATCCCGGGCACGACGCACGCGGCGAGCACACTCGTAAAAAGTGAACCGGGGCCAATCACGACGAGGTCCGCGTTCTCGATCGCCTCGACCGCCGCGGTGGGCGCGGGCGCGTTCTTGGGTTCGACACTGATGTTCTTGATCCGGGTCGCCTGGGCGACTTTGGTCTCGCCGCGCGTCGCCCCGTTCTCGGTGCTCGCCACGAGTTCCACGCCCTCACAGGAGGCTGGCACGATGGCCCCGGTCACGCCCATGACCTGGGCGACCGCGCGCACCGACTCCTCGAGATTGCCCGTCGCGTCGATCAAGCCCACGAGCAAGAGGTTGCCCACGGCGTGTCCTTCGAGTTCGCCGACGTGAAAGCGGTGCTCGAAGGACTCGGTGAGTGGATTGTTCGGGTCCGCCAGCGCGCCCAGGCAGATTCGCAGGTCGCCCACCGCCGCCACGTTGAGCATGGCGCGCAGGCGCCCCGTCGAACCACCGTCGTCGGCGACCGAGACCACACCGGTCACTTCGTTCGTCATCTGTCGAAGGGCTCGCAGTGACACGGCGGTACCGTGTCCCCCACCCAGCGCGACGACCCTCATCGAGCGATATCGCGGTGCAGCACAGCGTTGGGGATCTTGAGGCGACGACGAATCTCCTCGGCGATGGCGACTGACCGGTGTCGACCACCGGTACAGCCAATTGCGATCGACAGGTAGGCCTTTCCCTCGTTCGCGAAGGCGGGGATCTGCCACTCGAGCAGTGAGCACACGTCGGCGAGGAAGTGTTGGGCCGGTTCTTGACTGAGCACGTACGTCGCGACGGGCTCATCCAGGCCCGACAGGGGGCGCAACTCCTCGATCCAATGCGGGTTGGGTAGGAAGCGACAGTCAAAGACAATGTCCACGTCGCGCGGTATGCCGTTGGAGTAACCGAAGGACACGAGTGAGACCCGCAATGATCCTGGGGTATTGGTGTCGGTGAAGATCTCGACGATGCGCGCACGAAGCTGGTTGGTATTGATCGAACCGGTATCGATCACCAGGTCGGCCGCGTCGCGAATCGACTGCAGCAGCGCACGTTCACCCGCAATCGAGTCCGCCAAGGATGGCGCGGGGAACGGGTGGCGCCGACGATTTGCTTCGAAGCGGTGGATGAGCACGTCGTCGGGCGCGTCGAGGAAGAGGATCTTCGCGTTCTCGTGCATTTGTTGTAGCTCCATCTCGACCGCGAGCAACGCGTCGGGTTGGACGCGACCCGAGCGTCCGACGACGAAGGCCACACCGGCGTAGTCGAACGAACCCGCCGCCGCTAGTTCGCCGACGCGCACGATCAACTCCACGGGGAGATTGTCAATCACGAACCAACCGAGGTCCTCGAGCGCGGCCGAGACCGTCGAGCGACCCGCGCCCGACATTCCCGTCACGAGCACTACTTCACTCATCGCCTGCACTCCCCTTCGTGGGTCTGGGCTCACTGGGCGCCTGTAGATGATCGTAGATGTTCCTCGCCACCGTTTCGGGTAGCCATTCGAGAACCTCGAGGTCCGCCAACGTGGCTTGACGAAGTGCGTCGAGCGAACCGAACTCGAGCATCAATCGCTCGCGTCGTTGGGGCCCGAGACCCGCCACGCCCTCGAGCGACGAGGCGACCATCGACTTCGCGCGCTTCGAGCGATGAAACGTGATGGCGAACCGGTGCGCTTCATCGCGGATGCGCTGGACGAGATAGAGGCTCTCTGAACCGCGCTCGAGCGAAATTGGTGTCGACGAGCCCGGGCGGAACAGCAACTCCTCACGCTTGGCGAGCGCGGCGAACTCTATGCCGGTGACCCCCAATTGCGCCGCGGCCTTTTGTGCCGCGTGCAGTTGAGGCAGTCCTCCGTCGATGATGATCAGGTCGGGGTGACGGAACTTCGCCGTCGCCTGGCTATCGTCCAAGTGCGCCAGGCGCCGACGCACCACCTCTTGCATCGCGCCCACGTCGTCGTTGCCGAGGATTTCCTTCACGTTGAAATGTCGATAATCGGCCTTCTTCGCAATCGCGTCCTCGAAGACCACCATCGAACCGACGTAGTTCGTGCCCTGCAGGTGACTCATGTCAAAGCACTCGACGCGAAAGGGCGGTTGGCTGAGCCCTAGCGCGTCACCCAGTTCTTGGAGCGCCCGACTGCGCACGTTGTGGTCACTCTGGCGACGAAGCGAGTCGCGATCGATCACCGCCTTGGCGTCATTGACCGCCAACTCGAGCACCCGCCGGCGTCGTCCGCGCTGGGGTGCGACGATCTCGACGCTGCGACCTCGTAGTCCGCTTAAGTACGCGCCCGTGAGCGTGGTCGCCGACGACGCGCCAACTACCACCACGACCGGCGGCACGCCCGAAGGGTCGTCGTAGAGGTCGGGCAGCACCCCTTCGATGATCTGGGCGTCGTCTTCGTCCATCGACCGGTCAATCAGGTGCACGGTGCGCCCGATGATCCGTCCGTGACGAACGCGAAAGCGCACGACCGCCGCGCGTCCGCCCTCGGTCTGAACAGCGATCACGTCCAGGTCAGAGTGGTCATCGAGCACCACGCTCTGATCACTCGCGGCCCGCTCCAACGCTTCGAGGGCGTCGCGGGCCTTGGCGGCCGCTTCGTAGCGCTTCAATTGGGCGGCCGTGGTCATGCGTTCGCGCAATAACGAACGAAGTTGACGAACGTCGCCCTCGAAGAACCTCGCCCAGGAAGCGACGAGGTCACGGTAACCCTCGGGGTCGATCGCCTTGACGCAGGGCCCCGAGCACTTGCCGATGTCATAGAGCA
>Ga0182012_10003328_pt1 | contig 17173 bp, 14 predicted proteins | sample 612S2SmetaG_FD_120486 | JGI IMG/M metagenome (GOLD analysis project Ga0182012, IMG submission 120486) | Permafrost microbial communities from Stordalen Mire, Sweden - 612S2S metaG | ecosystem: Environmental > Terrestrial > Soil > Wetlands > Permafrost | place: Sweden: Stordalen | collected...
ACGACTTTATCCAGCATCACAACCGCGACCCAAAGCCATTCGTCTGGCACAAAACCGCCGACCAGATCCTTGACTCAGTTGCTAGATTCTGTAAACGAACTAATGACTCAGTACACTAGCTACGCATCCGCGCTCGCCTGGACGGTACTGAGTTTCTTAATGATTTCGTCTGCGACATTCTCTGTGCTTTGCAGCCGCTGCGCATGAGAGTCCAACTCTCGAAGCGATCGCTCGAGTACTTTCAATTGGTTCAGCTTCTTCTGTAGCCCCAAAACCTCGCCGTGGATATCCTCCATGCGCGAGTACCACACGGTCGAAATCAAATCATCGACAGCGCTAGTAAAGGGCAGGACTGCGTCAGTTCCATTTACCAACGCCTGAAGATGTGTTGAGACCTTATTCGCGTCTGCCAGCATCTGGCGCTGTATCTTAAGGGGTAGCTGAACAATGGCGGTGCTCTCTATTGCCTGCACGAGAACGTCCCTGCAGTGACTTAGATTTATCAGGGTCTCCTCAAATGGGATTTCGGCCCGTTCGAGTGAATAGCCTTGTTCGGTTGCCTTGCGCTTAGCTGCGTTCTGCGCCTCAGCCGAGAACGTTTGAATGACATCCCAAAGCTGGTTCCGACTGGGTCCCTGCTCCTGCTTAACATCCTCTTGATCGGGCATGGATGCTCCATACGCCTAAGGTGTAGATTTTGGTGGTAGTTACCGATAGTACCACTGGGAAGCGGAACTAGTAACCCTGCAACCCGTTAGGAGCGCTCAGCAAACAAGGTGTCGCAGCTGTTGCAAAGTCGGCCAGTGTCCGCCGAAAACGGTTTGTTGGAATCTTGGGGCGAGCGGCCATTCAAGTCCAACTCTCTGGACTGGGTGGTCACCAATCGGCAGCCCCTGCTCTTATTCAGCTCAATCATTCACTACTCAGTAACTTTCCCCTTTTGCACCATTACTACTTTCGCCAATGCTCATTGCAGTTCTGAACAATTCATAGTGCAATTTGCCGAATTTCCGTCTCGCGGATTCACCCCAAAACGTCCAAAAAATCTCGTCTTTTTTCCAAAAACGCCAGTCTTCCTTCACCCTGTCAAGAGCAAATTCGCAACAAATCCCCATAACCACCACAAAGCAAACGAGATAAAACTCCACCACGGCCGAGGGGATTGCCCTTCCAATTTGCTATTCTGGATTTAGGAGAATAGATCACAGCCGAGTCATTTTGCCCGGATAATTACCCGCAACCTTCCTGTTTTCAAATTTTTACCGGGAAATATAGGGGGGAGGGGTACACCTACTGCGGAGTCACACTGACGATGTTCATGCGCGCTAATCCGTTGATGACAAACTGCACCGCAATCGCCGTCAACATCAGTCCCATGATTCGCATCATGATGCGAATTCCCGTGTCTCCCATTCGCTTACGCACGCGGTCCGCCGAAGCAAGAATGAGATAACTGGTGAGAGCCGTCACCGCAATGGCCACAAATACAGGAATGAAGTGCTGCCAGGTCGGTGACGCTCCCATCAGCACCATGACAGTGGAAATCGCGCCAGGCCCGGCAAGCAGCGGAATCCCCAGCGGCGTGATGCCGATGTCTTCCTTCTGCGCGCCCTCTTCCGTCTCGCTCGTGCCTTCCTGCGTGGAACGGCGCGCCTGAAGCATCTCCAGGCCGATCAGCAGAAGAATCAATCCACCCGCAATTTCAAAGGCCGCCAGCGTAATGCCAAACAGTTTGAAGATGAAGGAACCGGAGATCGCAAACAGGCTGAGCACAATGAAGCACGTCCACGCCGCGCGCGCGGCCATTCGGCGGCGTGCAGCGGAGTCAGCATGGCTCGTCATGGCCAGAAAAGGCGGCACCGCAGCAAACGGATCGACCAGGAAGAAGATCGAACTGAATGCAACGAATGAGAATTCGGTCATCGACGACAGGAATGAGTGAATGCGAGCGGCTTCCGCGGGTAAATACATACGGCCTTACATGATCTCCATTACTAGCCTACACGATGTAGCTACTCGCTGAAGTGATATGGCCGCCGCAGTCGCCTGCGCGCCACGGTCGCCGCATCTCCGTCACGCCCCGCGGCGGTCACCCGCTTATATCGCGCCACCGCCTCATCGCGCCGCCCGAGAGTGTCATACATCTCCCCAGCGGCAACCAACGCGCGATCCTGCAGCGAAGGCTCCACGTCCTTGCATGTGGTGACCAGATCAAAAGCCTCCGCCGACTGCTGGAACTCGTGCTGCCCGCGCAGCGAAACGGCCAAGCCCCATGCCGCGATCTCCGGCAGGAAAGTGGAATACTTCCCTGCCCTGCCACTCTCCAGGACAATACGATATTGCGCGATGGCCTGCCGTCCGTGCCCCGCGGCGTTAAGGAGGTGTGCATACTCCACCGCCAGCAGGAAATTCCTGGGGTACTCCCGCGACACCCGGCCTACCAGCTCCAGCGCCTCCGGATAAAGCTGCTCACGCCGAAGAAACAGACTGAGTGCCATCGTCGCATCATTGCTGGAGGTGCCATGCGAACGGCTCACTTCGCGCAGATAATTCAGCCCCCTCTGCTTGTTTCCCGTGACCCCTACCAGCGCCACCGCCGCGCGCCCTGCCCAGTTCAGCGAACCTATAATGTAGTTGTGAATGCCGACGGACATCTTGGCGTCCACATACGATGGGTCGAGTTCTAACACGCGTTCATGATCGCGGCGCGCAGCCATCGCCGCGCGAATAGCAGAGATCCACGACTTCTGCGCCATGCCCATGTAGGTCGCACGGAAGCCTCGTGCCACGCCGCGCGCATAAAGCGCGTCTGTGTCATTCGAATCCATTTTGAGACGCGCGTCGCAAAGCTCTTCAACTGTTGCAATCAGGTCGAAGATTCGCTTCTGTGCGGCCATGTCCAGCGGTCGCAGAGCTTTGCTATTGAGAAAGCTGTCGCCGGAATAGGTCTCCGTATCTAGTGCACCGATGCGATTCAGCTCTTTGAAAATCTCGGCAGCCAGCAGGTAGTTTGCAGGAAACGGATCGTCAGGATACTCGCTCCGCAACTTCGCGAAATCGCGAATCGCTGGATCGTAATCCATGTTGTAAAGTTCATTGAAACCGCGCGCGGCAAGCGCATTATTACCGGGACGGGCAGCCGCGACGTGCGCAAGACTGTCTGGAACCAAACACAGGAAGACGCTGGCGAGAAGAACGAGGGCGACAATGCGATACGGACTCATGCGGCTAGGTAGAGTCTACCTCGTCCGACGTGGCTCGACATACCGCACGCACGATTGCGACGCCGTCGTATGTAAATCATGTATGCGGAACGGAGCTACGTCAGCTCCACGGGACAGAATGCGCCGAGCAGCGGAAGGTATAGCGCACAACGCACGGGACGCGGATCGAAGGCGCTCAGCACACGTGCATAGCGCTGCATGTCTGGTCGATACTTCTCCACTTGCATCTCGACAAACCTTTGTGGATCGCCGCCCTGTCGCTCAGTGATTTTGTAATCAATAAGCCAGCGCGTGCCATCCTCAATGAACGTGCGATCCACACGAACGTGCTCCAATCGGCCCTCTATCTCCGCTGAAACCGCGAACTCACAGCCATGCTCGGGATGAGGCGAAAGCACCCATCGCCCACGCGCATCCTGCAATGTATTCGTCAGTGCGAGACTCACGCGTGCGATGCCCTGCTCCAGATCTCCACGCACAACTCCCGCACCGAGCAAGGCCGCCGAGATCGCCCGCCTCGCCGAGCGGACACGCTCTGCACTCCACTGGTCAGGCCCGTCCTGTGCAATGCGCTGCAAAAAGCTGTGCGCCACCACGCCCACGCGCGGCAGCAAATCTCCTACCCACTCGAAGTGATGTTCCTCTTCGCCAACATTGCGTTGCGGGTTGCTCCATAGCAGAGCTTCCGGTAAAACCGGCGGAGCATACGCAACAGGAAGGCGGCGCAGCAACAACTCAGGCGCGGACTGTTCCGCACTCCCATCGCTCTCCACCGGCTCGGGCGCGAATGCTTCCGGCATTCCTGGTAAATCCCACAGCAATCGCAGAAAACTATTAGACACCAGGCTCTTCTCCGGCACCGTCGCAGAAAGATAGAGGCGCTTCTTTGCGCGTGTGGCAGCCACATAGAAGAGGCGTTTCAACTCCTCGCGCGAGCAACCGTTCGCTAGATCCCGCATGTAGCTTTCGATGGTAGCCGTCTTGCGATCCGACTTCTTTCCCGCGGCCTCCATCGGCCCAAGCAGTAGAAACTCCTCATCATCGCGGTGCCGCTGCCGCCAATAGAGAAGGCTTTTATCATCCTGCCGTGAGCGACGCTCCAGCGCCGGAAGAAACACCACGTCCCACTCCAGCCCCTTTGCCTGGTGAATGGGCATGATCTCCACGCGAATATCACGGTCAGTATTCGCCGGTGAGTAGAGATCATGCAACTTCTTAGCGAAGCTCCCCGGATCACGCACAGCTCCCGCAGATGTCTGCGCGTCGAGTAGCGCAAAGTATGCTTCCGCGTCACGCGTTCCTTGCTCGCGCTTATCACTGGCAATGCACGCCGGACCACCGAGCCGCAGCCACGCGGATTCCACCAACTCACGGGGAGTCTCGCGCCCTCGCCATGCCAGTGCTTCGTCCAGAACAGGCAGAACTCGCTGGAGTGCCGCCCGCGCCTGCGAGGAAAGTCGCTCTTCGCGTTCGCGCAAGAGGGCGCGCAAGGTGGAGCGCTCGTCGCCGCGACAGAGTTCCAGCAAATCACTCAGACCTAAACCGCACCACGGTGCGCGAAGAATCGATAGCCATGCGGTGCGGTCAGCGCGATCATTGATCGCTGCACGCAACGCCTCGAGGTCACGCACGAGAGGCCGGTCCGCCAACCGATCCGTCTTTACCGCGCGATGGCGAATTCCTTCCGCGCGAAGAGCCTCTACCAGCTCCGACAGATGTGATCGCGAGCGCACCAGCACTGCGACGGATGATGGCTTCTCACCTGCCGTGGTGGGCAAACAAAGTTCGCGAAGCACACATTGCGCCAAGTGCTTCGCCTCGCCCGCGCGATCTCCCGTCGCAAAACCTCTAATCAACACCGGCGCGCCATCAAGCGCTGGACATGAAGGCTCAGCGGGCTTGCCATAGCACACAGCGTTGGTGAGGTCGCTCTCCTCGCGAAGAATAAGCGGGAAAACGCTGTTGAACCACTCGACCAACTTGCGTTGCGAGCGGAAGTTCTGGCTGAGTTGACCGAAGAGATGCAGATGACCGCCCACACCGCCGCGCCTCGCTTGCTGATAAATCGCAACGTCCGCTTGGCGAAAAGCATAAATAGACTGCATGGGATCGCCGACATAGAATGTGGAGCACTCTTCGTCCGCTTCCCACGTGTGCAGCAGTCGCGCCAGCAATTCCACCTGCACGCCATTCGTGTCCTGAAATTCATCGACCAGAATGTGCCGGATGCGATAGCCGAGTTGCAGTCCCAACTCCGTGGGATCACCTTCTTCGCCTATCGACTCCAGCGCACGCTGTGCGTACTCGGCAAAGTCAATCGTGCCCTGCTCGGAGAAAACCAGCTTCAGATGAGCGGCAGCCAGCGGCAACAGTTGCAGCACCGCGCGCATGAACTCCCACTGCGATTCTGTGTAGTGCGGGTCGGGCAATCGCCGGACCCGGCCAAGCAGATCGCAGAGCTCTTCGGCGGCGGGAAGCTCCCTCGTTTCGCCAAATACTTCCATGCAGCGTTTGCGGCGCGCCTTCTCTTCGGGCGTGCTGGATGGGAAGCCATTGTTCACGTTCACCGACTTACGCAAAGACCCATCTGCGGTCAACAGGAAATCACAGATCGCGCGCCACTGCGCGAGTTGCGCGGCCTTCGCCGCAGGCCACGCCGCAATGTCGTTCAAGGGCCGCGCAGGCTTGGGCGCAATTGGAATCAGCTCCGCACCCGCGGCAATGAACGCCACCAACTCCGTTGGCAAACCGTCTCGCTGGCTGGTCGCGTAACGCATCAATCCGAATAGTTCCGTCGCTCGCGACGCATTCAGCACTGTGTTCACAACCTCGCGAACCCGCCCAAGGTCTTCTTCGATGGAGAGCGTCAGCGCATCTTCGAGTTTGACTCGGAGAGCCCGCTGCTGTACTTCGTCGAATGCATCGGAACGTCCGAGGAAATGTAACCACTGGTCGCGTTGTGCGAGCATCGCAGCCAGCAGATTCCTCGCGACAGCCACGCTGTTGTCGAGGTGCCGAAGCAGCACCGCCACGGCATCACCGCGCGCGCCTTCGTCCGCAAGCTGATCAATGACTCGTTGCGCCGCAAGCTCATAAAGAGGCCGTGCATCTTCGGAAACGTCCGCCGCGCCCCCCAGCAATCCTTTAAACGGCGCACGCTGCGCGACTGCTTCGCAGAACGAATCAAGAGTGCGGATTTGCAGCCGTGAAGGATTCTCCAGCAGATTCCATCGTAGCGCTTCGGAGGCCACAAGCACCTTGCGCGCCAGTCCCAGCGACTCCCGCTCATGTGCGGCAGGCTTCCGCTCGATTTCCTCCGCACTCAGTGTAGCCGCCGTTTGCAGCGAGGCAAGAATTCGGTTGCGCATTTCCGCCGCTGCCTTGCGGGTGAAGGTGATCGCCAGCACGGACTCCGGTTGCTCTGCTCGCGCGAGGCAAGCAAGATAGCGCTGCATCAGCAACTCGGTCTTTCCCGAGCCTGCCGGAGCCTGCAGCATCCAAGATTGAGTGGTATCCAGCACGGCGCGACGAACAGCTGCATCACCGGGCACAATGCCCGGACCGGGGCTACTCATCGTCGCCTCCATCCATCTCGGCGTCCGCGTCTGCTTCGGCTAGGTCGCCAATGCGGCAGAGCGACGCAAGATGACAATGTTCGCAGCTCGAATTGCTTTTGCCCGGCCCAATCTTCGGGTCCACGGCTGCCTCTCCCTGCACAAACGATGCGGCGATGCGTTCGAGTTCCGCAGCCCATCGCGCACTGTACTCCTCGAAACCTTGACCTTCAAAATCATTGTTGCGTGGCGCAGCACACGGCAACAGATTCGGACCACTCATATATCCCCGGAAAGCAGCCTCTCCGCGGCGAACAACGCCGAACGCAATGCCTGCCACATTGAATTTTCTGTCCTGCATGGCCACGGCATAAAACGGCAGTTGCGGCATGCGTGGCCGCGGAACCTTCCACACCTTCACGCCGTTCACCGCACCCGTCTTGTAGTCGATCACAACATGAGCATCGCCGACTTCATCGAGACGGTCGAGGCGCCCGCGCAACTGAAGGCCTCCGAGCGTGAGTTCCACCTCCATCTGATGATCCATCACGTGGAAGGGTGTACGTCGTGATTCCAGAGCGATCCACTCATGCAGCACCTCTATTGTGCGCTGCCGTTCGAGCAGCCGGAAGCGAGTGGTCCATGCATCGTTGGGAGGAGGCAATTCGTCGGCCATCGCCTGGTCCACGGCACGCTCCACAATCTGGCCGCAATCAGGGCGCCGGAGTCCGACGCTGCCCTCAAGCTCTTGCCATATCAACTGCAGCGAGCGCTCCACCACCTTCCCACGCTCCGTGGGGGCAATCGCCTCGCTCGGTCCCTCCGCCTGTTTCGCAAGCAACCGCCGAATCGCAAATGCCTGGAAGGGGCAGTTTGACTGCTCTTGCAGCAGTGATGTGCCGCCACGCGCACTCTCATCGGTGTGCAGCACGGGAGCTGTCACATCGGAAACGGCTTCCAACTCCACGGCTTCAAATCGCAATGCAAGCGGCTGCGGCAATTCAATCGCCTCGCCCGCCTGCGCGATGCTGGCGAACGCCGGACTCCAGCGTTGTTCGCGTTCGTCGTCCGTGCGCAGCGCCATACTGAGAACAACACGCGGCGCGGATTGCAACAGACGGCGCGTGATACGCGCCGTGCGCAAATCCGCTTCGGGCGATCCTGCCAGGACAAATCCTGCCTGCCTAAGCAACGCAATCGGCAGCAACGGCGAAGGTCTTGGCGAATCCGGCCAAAGGTCGTCACTGCACGATCCTACCCAGAGCGCGTCGAAGACCGAGCCGTCCGCCTCGTTGGCGTCCATGATCTGCACTGGCGCGTCGAGTGTTTCCGGCTTGAACTTCTGTGCAGTCGCCATACGCTCCAGACGTTCCACAAAACCCGTAAAGTTCGTGTGCCACTCCAGCAACTCCAATGACGAAATCGCGACCAGCAACTCGCGCCATCGATTGGTGTATTGAAACTCCTCGCTGTTCAGCGCGACACCACCAGGCCAACCGAGAGTCACCAGAATGCGCCGCGAGACGTCGGCCCAGTAAGTTGCACCTTGCTCCGAGCTAAAAGCAGAGTGCTTAGGCAGTCGCTCCACGGCAGCGCACAACCCTGGCAGTAGCGGCGACTCATGCAGCCATCGAGTGAGGTCCCCAAAGCTAACCTCGCGATGGGCGTGCTTCCTCACCCGCGCGACAAACCTTGCAGCGGCCTCGGGCGACTCTGCTAGAAATGGCGAAGTCAGCAGCGCTGCGAAGGAGTCGAAGTCCACGGTCCCCGCACAGAGGCGGAGCAACTGCAACGCAGAGCTCACAGCCGGAAATTCGGCAAGCGCCAGCGGCGACGCAATCTCAAACGCTGCAGGTCCTCGCTCGCCCAGCAGATGCTCGGGATGAAGTACAGCGCGAAATGCGCTCTCCACCTGGGGAAGCCTTTGGGCCAGATCGAAGAACACAACTCCGACGTGCGCTCCGGGATGTGACTCCAACTGCTGCCTCGCCCACTGCGCCGCTGAGCGCAGTTCTTCGGCCACGCCGCTGAACTCATATCGTTCGGCGTCCACCTCGGCGTCGTCATGATCCGGAGCCAGAGTCACCTGCACTCCCGCACCGGCTAGTGCGTCCAGGAATGTGCGCTGGGCTGGCGTGATTTCAGGAAGAAAGACCCAGACCTGCCCAGGTAAGTTTCGCCCTGAGAGGCACGGTGCCAGTTCGCGCGAGAGCTCTGCAGCACACGTCCATCCATGCGCGGCAAGCTGGCGCTCAAACTCCGCTGCCCAGCCAGAAAAACCACGGGTGTCGCTCGACGCATTCATCTGCGCGGAATCGAGCGCAAGTCCCAACTCGGTTGCCGCGCGGTATGCCTCCGATGCCAGTGCCGCCACCGACTCCGGCAGCAGCATGGCACGCCCGCTAGTCGAGCGCTCAATGATCTGCCGCCAAAGCTGTAACTCCTGCTCTCGCCGCAGCATATGTCTTGTTACATCGCCAGCCACCAGTGCGTCGGAATAAATCCGCGCAACGAACGCCTCATACGGCAGCACATCTGGCGTCAACCAGGCCTGGGTCGCCCTGCGAAGGCGCTCCTCGGCAGTTGCGCGAACGGCTCTGGCCGAACGCGTGTTCAACGTCAGCACCGTCGTTCCGGAAGCCGTCGCACACACAGCCCGTTCAAAGCACTCGCGATAAGAAGTCACTCTGCCTCCACAATGGGCACCTCAGAAACGTTCTACCATGCGAGTGCCTGCTACTCAACGCTTTTACCCTTGGACAGCACTGCTTCATTGCTGCAAGAATAGAGATTCTCACATCTAGCTTTCTGCTCCCTGAGACATTGGCCCTCGTTCGCCCTGGCAGCTCGCCGATAGATGGCAAGCGATTGACTTAACGAATTTTTCGGATATGGTGGTCACAAATCACAAAGTAATGTGACATTGGCACATGGAAGTAGAAGCAAAGAGAGTTAGAATGAAACTGGTATTGAAAATGGTTTTCAACTTCATGAAGCGACGCGCCATCCACTCCGTTCACACGCTTTTCGATCTCGCCGTGGGCGAGAGCGGCATCCTTGAGGATTTTGATATGCCCCAGGCCGTCGCCGAGCATCTGATGAATCTCGGATTTGTTCCCGGCTTGGAGGTTTTTGTGGCTCGCAGCGGCCCTGGCGGCAACCCGCGCGTTTACCGGGTTGATGGAACCGAGGTGGCGCTGCGCCGTGACCTCTCACGCTGCATCGCCGTGCGTCCCTTACGCGTTGCGGAAGTAGAGGCTCGATAGCAGTGAGTGTTCCCGTATCGATTCACCCCCTGTCGAGTTCTACGCAGGTCCCCGGCTCTCCTGTCTACAAGACGGTAGCCGTGGTAGGGCCGCCCAATGCAGGCAAAACAACTCTCTTCAATCGCCTTACCGGATTGCGTCAGAAAGTTGGCAACTTCCCTGGTGTTACCGTGGAGCACCACACCGGAACTTATCGTCTGGAAACCGGTGCCGAAGTCTCGCTCATCGATCTGCCCGGCGTCTATAGTCTGAATCCCAAGTCGGAAGACGAAAAAGTCACCATCGATGTGTTAAATGGCGAAATGCCCGGCGCGGAACGTCCGGACGCCATCATCCTGGTGCTCGACTCCAACAATCTCAACCGCCACCTGATCCTCGCCGGCCGGGTCATCTCACTCGGATTGCCAACGCTGGTGTTGTTGAACATGGCCGACGAGCTACACAAGCAGGGCGGGCGGGTCGATGTGCTCCCACTGGCGAGGCAACTTGGAACTCCCGTGGCTTTGGTCAGCGCCGTCACAGGCGAAGGCCTGATTGCAGTAGCGAATTTTCTGGTGGCCACTCCGCAGGCTCCCGAGCCCTTGGAACTACCGATCTTCGGCGACCCGCGCCACTGCCGGGAATGGGCCGTGCGCATAGGCACACACGCCGCATACCGTCGTGGCGCAACCCCGGAGTGGACGCGACGCCTGGATTCGATTTTCCTCCACAGATTTTGGGGCGGAACCATCTTCGCAGTTGTGATCGTTGCTGTCTTCCAGACCATTTTTTCTCTGGGACAGCCAGCCAGCGACTTGCTTCAGAAACTCCTGGACAATGTGGCCGTGCATCTCTCCAACATTCTTCCCGCCGGGATTATAAATTCCCTTGTAGTGAACGGCGTTTGGAAGGGCGCAGGGTCAGTACTCGTCTTTCTGCCGCAGATTCTCTTGCTATTTCTTGTCATTGGGATTCTTGAGGATTCCGGCTATCTCGCACGCGCGGCCGTAATTTCAGACAAGGTAATGGCCAAGGTAGGACTGAATGGCAAGTCATTCATCCCCTTGCTCTCTGCCTATGGATGCGCCGTGCCGGCCATCATGGCCACGCGCACCATTGAAAACAAACGCGACCGCATTGCCACCATTCTGATTGCGCCGTTCATGACCTGCTCTGCCCGATTGCCGGTTTACACGATGGTGATTGCGGCGTTCATTCCTAACCGTCCAGTGCTGGGACCGATGGTTGGCACACGCGCCATTGCCATGCTGAGCCTGTATGTGCTCGGCTTTGCCATGGCGGTAATCACGGCCAGAGCCTTGAAGAGCTCCGTCCTGCGCAGCAAAGACGTCGCCTTCATCATGGAGTTGCCACCCTATCGCTGGCCCATGTGGAAGTCACTTGGCTTGCGCCTAATGGATCGCGCCAATGCATTCATATTCCGTGCAGGCACCGTGATTCTAGGCGTAAGCATTCTGCTGTGGGCACTCACCTATCTCCCCATGCACAACGGACAGCCTCCCGAGATTGCCGACAGCGCAATCTCGCATATCGGCCACTTCATTGAGCCTGCCATCCGTCCGCTAGGGTTTAACTGGAAGATAGGCGTGGGTCTTTTGAGTTCCTTCGCGGCGCGTGAGGTCATCATCGCCACAATGGGAACGCTGCATGGAGTCGACCCTGAGTCGCATGCGATGGCCTTGCAGCAGGCGCTCAAAAGCGATCTCACCCCGGCGGGCGCAATTGCTCTACTTGTATTCTTCGCCTTCGCGATGCAATGCATGTCTACCATGGCCGTGGTTCGTCGCGAGACTAACAGCTGGAAGTGGCCTATCATCCAGTTCCTCTACATGACAACGGTGGCCTACATAGCCGCTTTCTTAGCCTATAGAATCACACTTTTGTACTGGAATTAGCGCGGACACGTATGCGGCTCACTGGCTGGCAGACAGAACGCCATTTCCACGAGTCACGGAGTTCTGCTCGTTCATTGGTAACTCAGCAAAAGTAGTTAAGAACCGCGTAAACACTTGCAGAACCAGCGTCCCTGGCTCGGCATGGGGAGATATGCGCAGCGTAACCAGCAGACGCCCATCTTCCCGCTGCTGAAGGTGAATCACGCGAATACCCTTGTGCTTCACCTTGACGCCTACAACCTTGTCCAGATGTTCGCCTGAGAGTTGCAACACAAGCTCCCCGGAAGCACCGGCTCGCCAATTTGCGGGCTCAACATTTTGCACCTTCACAGCTACCAGGGGCACTCGCACAGGATGATCCAGCGCCAAAAGTGCGCCACTAAGGATTGCGACGCTTAGAAATACAGAGACTCCCATGGAAAATTGCGACAGGCGAGTGTTTCGCATCCTGATCCGAATCCAGTACCTAGAGGAGCCAGACAGCATCCTCTCATCTTCGAACCTTCCTCTCATTGCATTTATCCGCGCTAATTGCACATCTATCTCCGCGACGAGTCGGATTGGATGCATTACTATTCACCGGGAGTTTGCCGCAACAAAGCTTTGAGGATCCGAGCCATCTATTCTGACCAGAATGGGCTGACACTGAACCTTTTCCACACCTTTCGACGCTCACGGTTTGACGCTACCCCACACGGTTGTTACTATCAGATTGCGGGGTGGAGCAGCCTGGTAGCTCGTTGGGCTCATAACCCAAAGGTCGCAAGTTCAAATCTTGCCCCCGCAACCAAAAACTCCAACAAAACAAGACACTTACAGACAGGCCGCGAAAGCGGCCCCTGTTGTTTTTCCCCAGAATGTCCGTGTTCTGTCCGTGTTCTGTCCGTGAATGTCTTGCGAAGATGTTTTCCAAGGCACCCTGAGAAACCATTTTCATCTGTTATCGGGGGTGCAACGGGGCCCCGAGTTCGTCGCGGGGGGACACATCTTTTGGCCAGTCTCTGGGCGGACATTAGGGATACAGGATTGGGGTTTTCGGCCCCTTTTGAGAACCTACGTTCCATCGGGCCTTGAGTGAGCAAGCAATTTCTGCAAACGTATCGCGACTGCGCTTAGATGGGCTACCTTGATTTCCGATTTCCAATTTCCAAATTGGAAAGTTCGGATTACAATGGCTCTATGCAAGGGCAGGACATAGCGCTTCTTCTCAAACTCGCCATCCAGAACGAGCCGAACGTTCCGTCTAAAGAACTGCCTCTTCATCTCTCCTTCGGAGGTCTCCAAGGCGTTGAAACGCTGCGTGGATTCCGGGTTACTTTACATCTCTTCCGCAGAAAAACGAGTAAACCAGACTGCGCTATTAGAATTCCTGGGGCATGGGCTAAGGTACGTTTTTCCTCCCGCCAGGGGCTCTCTCGTACGGGGCGTGCCCACGGCTGCCTCAGCAGAACCTTTGAAGTCGCGCCTCCTGGAAAGCGGAGAGCCGCCGACGGTCTGGCCTTATGCGGAGGGAAAGATCCGCGGCATCGCAATCATGCCTCTCTATAAAGCAGCTCCGAAAGCTGCGCTTCGCGATCCCAAGTTCTATGCTGTGCTCTCGCTCGCAGACGGCCTTCGCAGCGGCAGGACGCGCGAGCGGAACTTGGCGATCAAACTGCTCGAAAAGGAGATTCATGGCTGATCCCAACTTGCCGCTGCTCCTAGACGCAGTGCGCAAACTTGCTCCTTTTCTCGATGAGATTGTTTTTGTCGGCGGTGTTACGTTGGGTCTGCTGATCACCGATGAGGCATCCGCGCCGATCCGAGGTACGACCGATGTGGATGTGATCGCCGAGATTCTCACGTACACCGAGTACATTGCTTTCTCCGAGCGTCTGCGCGAGGCTCATTTTACGGAAGATCAGGAACTCACCTGCGGTGGCACAGCGGCGCAGTGAGGCTGGATGTGCTGGCCTTGAGCAAAGAGGTTCTGGGGCTTACGAACATCTGGTATGAGCCTGCGCTCCACCATGCCTCAACCTTGACTTTGCCGGAAGGACCATCGATTCGCGTCATTTCTGCGCCCTACTTTCTGGCAACCAAGATGGAAGCCTTTCGTGGCCGGGGCAAGATGGATTTTCAGGCGAGTCATGATCTGGAAGACTTTGTCGCCGTCATCGAAGGTCGAGAAAACATCGTAAATGAGATTGCGGAATCGCCGCGGGACGTTCGAGATTATCTGGCCCAGGCTGCAAAGGGCCTGCTGGCAGAGTCTCGATTCCTAGACGTGCTGCCTGGATTTGTTTTGGATGACGAGCGAGTCCCAATAATCGGAAAGCGGCTTGCATTCATTGCCGAAGGTGCCAAATAACAAGGCGGATCGCCTCTGCTATCAAAAGCGGAGTTCCTGTGCGAGGCTGGGGTAGGGGAGGCATCGTTTTTAGGGAACCCTCATCAGATCAACGGCATTGGGGAATGAATTTGGAGCCAGCCGAATCCGGCCAGCGTAGATTGTACGTGGTTGGCTGGCTTGCGTACCTTCGATCTTGCTCGACAGGACCGCTTCACGGCGTACAAAAGGCCGCATCAGCACATGCGGATTGGGCAGCCTCCCGCCCTCGCCTGCCAGTCGGCCGATCAGTCGATCGGCTTCGGAGAGCACACGAACCAGCCGAGGTGTCCACTCCAGTGCCGGGGGTAACGGAGCAGGAACAAACGCCAAATATGCGCCTTGGGAAACCCGTTTGCCAGGAATGTGCTCGGTTTCTGCCATACTCCCCCCTTATGAGAGAGCGAAAATAGTGATGATCACTATTTTCAATATTAATCATAATCGAAAATAGGAAGCGCGGCTATTAGCGTGTTTGCGAATGCCTGAGGACACTGTTTGCAGAGCGCAATCGTCCTTGAGGCCCTGATGTGCTGTTTTTCCTGACTCACTTTCGCAATGATGGGTAGCCTTACAAACGGAATACTCGGGCCATTTCTTCGAGAATGTCTTCCAGTCTAGCGGCGCCGACACCCAGAGCCTTGAGGTCAATTTCCTCGGCTCGCATTCGCGAGATGAACTCGCGCACGTCACTCTTGACGACCTCAGGGGCCGCTGGATCGGAAGTTGGATCGAGAATCTGGTAAAGCCGAAAGACATCGTTCTTGTGCTTCTTGATTGTCTTGCTGTCGATCTTCTCACCGCGGGCTTCGCGTTCGGTCAGATCAATCCAAGCTCGCGCTTTCAGAGCGATCAACTGGGCGGCACCGACCGTGGTGACACCTTCGATCTCCTGTCTGCCCGCACGGATGAAGTTGTAGTAATCGTTGTCCAGGAGAATTGCGGAGAGGCTGGAAGCTTCTTCCTCGATGGGCAACGGCGTGAGGTGGCTGCCCTCGGCAACCTGCAAGACATCTGGCTGCCGCGAGAACAGTTCAAGCATGAAAGGATAGTCTGGATTTGTCGGCTTCTGGAAGCGATAGAACTGCTTCTCGCCGGTTGACTTCTCCTGGTTCTCGTAGCCGCCGGCCCGTACGAATTCCCAAAATTTCTGCACAAACGCGGCGTCCAATGCCTCAACACAAAGGACGATGTCCAAGTCTTTCGTCGCTCGAAAAGGGAGAGCGGCGGCGGACATCGCGAGATCACAAGCCGCGCCGCCGATGAGCAGGTATCGGTCCGCGTAGTCCCGGAAGTGCTCCCGGAAAACTTCAAGGCCCTTTACCATTCGAACTTCTCCATCATTTCCTCCAGAGCGGCCTCGGTTCGTTCATCGTGATCAGCCTTCAAGGATAGGAAAAGGGATAGCCGATCCACGAATCCGTCTGCCGCGAAGCGCCCAGGCGAATACCACCATACCTCGATTCCAATGGCATCGGGGTCTTGGGAAGGCACCACGGCGATCTTGTGCCGCTTCTGGAGTGCTTTCCACTCTTCCCGGCTCAAGGCATAGGTCGGGTAGGCCGGCGCGGCCAGCATCGTGTAGTGCTCCATAGCGGTGAGTCCTGCGCGTACATAGCGGTCCGCGCCTTCGGTATGACGGATGAAAAGCCGCTTGTTGATCGGGCTGCGGAGAAAGGGCTGAGCCTTCTCCCAGAGCTCCCTCCGGTCCCCAATGAACCTCAAGCAGCGCTCGCGTCCGCGGACGTTTATCTCAGCGAGGTTTGCGGCCTCCAGCTCGTCGAAAGCTCGCGTCATCGTCATTGCCGAATAGCCCAGGAGCGCGGCCATTTCAGACGGGATCAGTTCCTTCCCTGCCTTGCGCAACACAGCATAAAGAACAACAACCTGGGTGGACGGGCTGATTGCGGATGTCTCTCTACGAATGCGCCGAAAGTGCTCGCGCAGGTCGATTGCCAGCATGGGCAGATACATCTGGTTCCCCGGAACGATGAACGGGACCCTCTGCTCGATCAGCCGCTTTCGGTTATAGGTGGTCACCCGCTCGCGCACATAGATCAGCTCTGCCTCCTGCTTGGGTTTGAGCATCTCCATGTGCTTGCGCACGACCACCGGCGCCTGCTCCTCTGCACTCCTGTCGATCATGAGGAGGATGGGCAGACCGAGCAATTCTGCCTTCGCGAACTCGTATCTTTCGCGGAGCACAGGCGGCAGATGGCTCGCTCCTTGCCAGGGCGTAGCCTTCACTGCCACGCCCAAAGTGTCGTGGAGGTAGCGGTCGAGTTCATGAATTTCTGGAATCACCGTGCACCTCCGCTCGCTGATCGCGAATATAACCAGATAATGCACACTAACATATCAAATGTTATCGTTCATTTCAATGTTATGTATACGAGAATTGCAAGGTGCTTCACTCCGCGCATGATGGGTACCATTTGTGCTGTAAAGTCAGCAAGATACGCGAGCGCCCGACCGCTCATAACCCAAAGATCGCAAGTTCAAGTCCTGCCCCCGCAACCAAGAACTCATACAAAACAAGGCACTTACAGCGGGGCCGCATAAGCGGCCCCTGCTGTTTCCCCCAGAATGCCCGCGTTCTGTCCGTGTTTTATTCTGACGCGCCCTTTACTGGAGCTTCTTGGACTTCTTCCGCTCCTGCTTTGCCGTTGCGGCCAGGTAGGTTTGCGTGCGCTGCATTGCCTCACGCAGGTCACGCTCACTCACGATGTTGTACCTATCGAACATTGAGCGCGTCTTGTGCCCGCTTATGGTCATGGCGACTCTCTCCGGCACACCCGCCCGAACCATATTACGGACGGCGGTTCTGCGGAAATCATGGAACACGCGGCCCACGTACTTCAGTTCG
>Ga0182012_10003329_pt1 | contig 17173 bp, 10 predicted proteins | sample 612S2SmetaG_FD_120486 | JGI IMG/M metagenome (GOLD analysis project Ga0182012, IMG submission 120486) | Permafrost microbial communities from Stordalen Mire, Sweden - 612S2S metaG | ecosystem: Environmental > Terrestrial > Soil > Wetlands > Permafrost | place: Sweden: Stordalen | collected...
CCCACATAGGGTACACGTCTTCTTATGCAAACAGAAAAGATGCTCTAAGGGTATCGAAAGATGCACCCCGAGGTCAATGTAAGCCTTTGAGGGAGTGGGGATTAGCACTGGATGGGGAAAAGGGGCGGGTGAATGGCGAGCGCACTGGGCGAAACGAAGTGTTGGGGGGCATCCCCGCGAGTACCCTTCGAGACAACTCTTCGACGGGCGCGCCGCCCAAAATCACCTCAGACTTGTTAGATTAGCTGTACCCGTGCGCCTCGTCGTCAAAGTCGGTACCAGCCTGATCGCCCCTGGAGGGAGGATCGATACCACCAGTATGCGAACGCTGGTCGACCAATTCGATTTGTCCCGCCACGAATACCTGATCGTCACTTCCGGAGCAATCGCCTCTGGCATGGCCAATCTTGGCATCGCCGAAAAACCGAGCAGCGTGCCATTGATGCAGGCTTGCGCCGCCGTTGGGCAGAGCGCTCTGATGCACACCTACCAGCAACTGTTCTTCGGCAAGAAAATCGTATCGCAGTTGCTGCTTTCGAGCGACGACTTCACTTCGCCGTTGCGCTATCAGAACTTGCAGAACGCGCTCCATGAATTGCTTGAAATGGGTGTGGTTCCCGTGGTCAACGAGAATGACACCGTTTCGGTCCGCGAGTTAGCAGGCGCTTTCGGCGACAACGACGAACTCAGCGCCCTGCTCGCGACTGCCGTCAAAGCCGACTGGCTGCTTCTTTTAACTGATGTCGACGGTTTTTATCTGCCCGAGGGAAAGCGCCGCCGCCTGGTGCGCACGGTGCGAAAATTGACTCCGCAAATGGAAGCGATGTGCGATGGCAAGGGCAAGTTGGGCACCGGAGGCATGCGCTCGAAACTTCGCGCCGCCAGGGTAGCCAGCGACGCCGGGGTGAACGTCGCCATCGTGAATGGTCACCACGCTCATGCGATTTCGTGGGCCATCGAACGCAAGATTGGCACTTATTTTCCTCCCAGGCGCCGGACCTCATGAGGGCATATAGGTTCAAATGGCGGCCATGGTGACTCCTTCTCTTTCCACTCGCGATAAACTCTTACGCGCACGAGCGGCTTCGTTGCGTTTGTCGCAGCTTTCCACGGCAAATAAGAACGAGATTCTTCTACTCATGGCCGCTTCCATCGAAGCCAACGCCGACTGCATTCTTGAAGCCAATCGCGCCGATCTTGAAGCGTCCCAACCAGTTGGAGCGATGCGCGACCGCCTTCTGCTTGACGCCGAACGCATCCGGTTGATCGCCGAAGGGGTGCGCGACGTGGCTCGGCTTCCCGATCCAACTTTCGAGACGGTGTCGGAATGGATTCGACCGAACGGATTGCGTATCCGCAAAGTTCGCGTGCCCCTCGGAGTGGTGGGCATTATTTACGAATCTCGGCCGAACGTCACCGTGGATACAGTCGCGCTAACTTTTAAAACTGGCAACTCCGTCGTATTGCGGGGAGGCAAAGAGGCCTGCCACAGCAACCAGCGACTGGTGGCCATCCTGACGCAGGTCCCCGGCGTTCCGGAAGGCGCCATCGAACTGCTGGAATCAAGCAATCGTGAGTCGGTACGTGAACTGATCCAAGCGCGCGGCCTGATCGATGTTGTCATCCCGCGCGGCGGCCCGGAATTGATTTCCTACGTCACCCAGAACGCCTCGGTTCCGGTGATTGAGACCGGCGCGGGTAATTGCCACATCTTCGTGGACGAATCGGCTGATCTTGAGATGGCCGACCGCATTGTGATCAATGCCAAGACCCAGCGTCCGGCTGTGTGTAACGCAGCGGAAAAACTACTGGTGCACGAAGGGATCGCGGAAAAATATATCCCCCGAATCGTGAAGAAGCTGATCGATCGCGGGGTTGAGGTTCGAGGCGACGAAACTACTCTCCGCTTAGCGGATGGGTTCGACGTGGCGCGTGCCAAAGATTCCGATTGGGGGGAAGAGTACCTGCGGCTGTGCATCGCGATCAAAGTTTTGGCGGGAGTGGACGAAGCGATCGCGCACATTGCACGTTATTCGACGAAGCATTCCGAGGCCATCATCACGCAGGATGAGGAGCATGCCCGACGCTTTCTCCGCCAGGTCGATTCCGCCGCCGTTTACTGGAATGCGTCGACGCGCTTCTCCGACGGGGGAGAATTCGGCTTCGGCGCTGAGATGGGCGTGAGCACGCAGAAACTGCATTGCCGCGGCCCTTTTGCATTGGCGGAACTGACATCCTCAAAATATGAGGTGATTGGCGAAGGGCACATCAGGCAGTAACTCCAACCGCAGAATTGTGCTTTTCACGAATGGTATTTGCTTGCGGTTCGGAGCGGAACGATGAGCAAAGGTGTTGACGACTCAACGCCTCTTTCCGTGCTTCGTGCGCACGCATCCCAATTTCTTCCGGCTAAATAAACTTCTCCGTTATCCGAGCCAGTTCATTTTCAGTCATTCTGCCAGTCGTGGAGATCCTCTTCGCGACATACTTCGCGAAACATCTTGACAAAGCGGCGACGGCTAAATTATAAGCCGAGGAACGCAATAAGCGGTTAGATTGGCAAAACAAGTGCGGTTCCAGGTCCGAATTGCACGGCAAAGCAACAGCGAAATTTCAACGGGACTTCGGCTCATGTCTGGTGACTCCGGACAGAAACAGATTCCCGCACCCAGGAGGGACTATGTACCCAACAGTATCCAGGCGGCGTCAAGTCGTTTCACTGTTCGTGTTTGCCTTGCTGCTTTGCGGGCAACTCTTCGCTGGCGTGACGGCCAGTATTTCTGGCACCGTCAAGGATGCCAGTGGCGCATCCGTTCCCGGCGCAACCGTGACTGCGACCAACACGGATACAGCGGTTTACGAAACGCAGACCAGCAATGCGCAGGGATATTATTCTTTCCAATCGCTTCCCTTGGGCAAGTACACGATCGAGTTCCAACAGAAGGGCTTCAAAGCCTACCGGCAAACCGGAATCACGCTCGACGTGAACTCAGCGCTGCTCGTGGATGCAAATCTACAGGTGGGGCAGACGAACGTTGTGGTGGAAGTCACCGCCGACGCGCTGCACGTGGAAACGGTTTCTTCCCAGATGGGCGAAGTCATCGAAAGTAAGCAGATGACCGACGTCCCGCTAATCTCGCGCAGCTACACCGATTTGCTGGCGCTTCAACCGGGCGTAATTTCCCAGGCCTCGGGCATGACCGGCGCCTACGCGGGCTCCTTCATCTCCGCTGGTTTCGCAGTACCGCAGGTTTCAGGAGACTTAAACTCTGGCGCCCTTTCTGTGAACGGAATGCGTGAGTCGGCCAACGGATTCATTTTGAATGGAGTTCTCGTGCAAGAGGTCGGCTACTCGGGCGCGGGGGCGATCCCGAACCTGGATTCGATCGCAGAATTCCGGATTCTAACCAACAACTTCGACGCCGAATACGGCAACTACGCCGGGGCGCAGATCAACGTAGTCACCAAGTCGGGCACGAACCAGTGGCACGGGAACGTATTCGAATTCCTGCGCAACACCGATTTGAATGCGAAGAACTACTTCGATGTCGGGAACCGCGGTGCGTATCACGAGAACGAATTCGGAGGCACATTCGGCGGTCCGATCAAGAAAGACAGGATCTTCTTCTTCGCCGACTATCAGGGCGATCGCGTGATTCAGGCTCATCCCGAAACCATCGCGAATGCCCCCAGCGCAGCGGAAGAATCGGGTGACTTTTCGGCGGTGTCCGACGGGTTGACGGGGATCGTCCAAGGCCCAGCCTTTGCGACCCAACTGTCATCAGAATTGGGCTACCCAGTCAGTGCGGGAGAGAATTACTACACGCCGGGATGCACTACCTCGACATGCGTTTTTCCCAACGCATTCATCCCGATCAGTGGCCCAAACAGCGTTCTCTCACCCATCTCTGCCAACCTCTTGCCCTTTATTCTTCCAGCAAACAATGCCAACGGCAGCTATTCCACGAGTGCCGGTAAAGTGAATCTTACCGACAACAAATTTAGCGGGCGGGTGGACGCCAACTCTGCATTCGGTCTGATATCCGGCTACTTCTATTTCGACCGCTTTAACCGCGTCGATCCTTACTGGTCGGGAAACGCACCACTCTATCCGGGCTTTTCAATCGATGGCAAGGGCCACACATACAACATCAACATCGGCGATACAAAAACGATCAGTCCCACCACCGTCAACGAATTTCGGCTCGGCTATTTTCGCTTGAATACCACACTCAATCGGCCGCTGGGCGGAACCGGAACAACACTCGCCAATCTTGGATTTGCCTCAGGAGCGGGCGGCGCACCTGGAATATACGTCGGAACACCCAGTGTTGAAGGGATTCCCGAGATCGACTTCAACAACTATGTTATCGGCGTGCCCAGCCGTCCCAACGACCTGATCGACAACATTTACCAGGTGCTCGATAATTTCAGCAAGATTGTTGGCACGCACACCATTAAGTTCGGCGGCCAATTCCATTTTAACCAGCTCGAGGAAAATCTTTCGAACGTTGCCAACGGCAACTTCTTCTTCGGCACGAACTTCAACGGCGGCACCAGCGAGACGGGAATTGATTTCGCCGACTTCCTGCTCGGTGCGCCCAGTTCCTATGTGCAAGGCCAGTCCTACCCATCCTATGGCCGCAGTTTCTACATGGGACTTTACGGCCAGGACAGCTGGCGCGTTAAGTCGAATCTGACGCTAAACTACGGATTGCGCTACGACGTCAGCTCGCCATGGTGGGAAAAGTACAACGAAATTCAGACCCTGATTCCGGGCGAGCAATCGGTGGTGTTTCCCGGTTCGCCTGTGGGGTGGGTCTTCCCAGGCGATCCCCACGTTCCCCGTACTTTGGCGCCGACTCGTTGGAACAACTTCGGACCCCGCATCGGTTTAGCCTATTCGTTCGGGGATCACGGCGGCTGGCTGGGTAAGATTCTGGGAAAACCGGGTGAGTCGAGCATTCGTGCCGGATATACCATTTCTTATTCCGCCTTCGAGGGTGCGACCGACTTCAACGAAATCGGCGATGCCCCATTCGGCGACTACACCGGGCAATACAATTCCACTTTTGCTGCTCCGTTCACCAACCGCCTAACCGGCGCTTCGATTACGAATTTCTTCCCAGTCGCGGCGCCGCCGAAGCATCCGTCTCCGAGCAATCCCGCAGACAAGCTACCCCCCTACGACACACTAGCCGATTTTTACAATGCCTTCGGCACGGTTGGCAGTTCGCCCGCGTTTTACAACGGGAATCGTTTGCCGTATGCAGAGAACTACGAGCTTTCTCTGCAACGGCAAATTACCGGCAAGGATCTGCTGACCGTCAGCTACGTCGGTACGCAGGGACACAGACTGCTTTCCTCGGAATCCGCGAACCCCGGCAGCCCAGCAGCGTGTTTGAGTGTAAGCCAAGCCAGTGAAGTTGTTCCCGGCACACCGACTTGCGGTCCGGGTGGAGAAAACGGCGTTTACCAGCCGGTTGGCGGCGGATTGATCATCGGCACCCGACAGAATTTCCCCGGCGTGAACAACCCGACCCTTGGTCCAATTGTGCCGATTGGTAACGATTCGTACTTCATCACCGCGGGCAAGTCGTCGTATAACTCGGCCCAAATCAACTTCCGCCACACTTCAGGCCGCTTGCAGACGTTGCTCGCCTACACCTACAGTAAGTCTCTGGATATTTCCTCGGGCTATGGCGAACAGTTCAATCCGATCAATCCCAATTTGAGTCGCGGCTTGTCGGCCTTCGACGCCACCCACAACTTTGTTGTCAGCTACAATTACGCGCTGCCGGTCGACTTGCTAGGCGGTCCGAAGAAACTCACCAGCGGATGGACAGTCAGCGGGATCACCAGTTTCGCCACCGGACTTCCCGTGACGCTGGTGGAAACCGACGATCACTCGCTGCTGGGGACCGCGTTTGGCGGTCCGATCGTACTGCCTGTGGATACTCCGGATCAGGTGGCTCCGTTGCACATCATGAACCCCCGAGACACGCCGAACCATTTGTATTTCAATCCCGGGGCGTTTGCGCCGTCAGCGATCGGGCTCGAAGGGAATGCCAGGCGGACATTTTTTCATGGGCCTGGAGTCAATAACTGGAACCTGGCGCTCCACAAAGATACGAGATTAACCGAGCGCCTGAATCTCCAGTTCCGAGCCGATTATTTTAACGTATTCAACCACGCTCAGTTCGCAACCCCAAGCGGCATCTTGTCCGGAACCTTCGGGCAGGTTACCCAAACGTCACAATTGCCGCGTACTGGCCAACTATCGCTGAAACTTGATTTCTAGAGGGGGCACGCTGTTAATCCACTACGGGGGACTTTCTCAGTCCCCCGCATTTTTCTCACAACCCGCATAACGCAACGAAATCTCGCAGCTCGCATTAACATTATTCCAGGTGTAAATCCTTAGATTTATGCCCGCGCAGCAACGACATAAAGTCATCATTCGAGGTCATCTTATGGCAGACGTAGCATCGCAATTTCAATTCGCGTGCGCGCCCGATAGTTGGGGCGTGCTTGACTATCCTGGGCCATCATGGAATCAGTCGTACGAGAAAATGCTCGACGAGATGGTTGTGGCCGGTTACACCGGTACCGAACTGGGCCCCTATGGATTTTTCCCTACCGATCCGACCGTCTTGAAGCCCCAACTCGACAAGCGCAATCTCAAACTGTTGGGCTCGTTCGTGCCCGTCGTATTAAGTGACCCCGCTTCTGCCGGAATTGCGGTCGAACACATTCGCAAGGTCGGCGACTTGCTATCGACCTTGAAAGCGCCGTTTCTGGTTTTGGCGGATGCCCAGTCCGACGCGCGTAACCGCATCTCTGGACGCGTGCCTGCCGACGGCAGCGCCGGCCTCACCCCGACTCAGTGGAAGAACGTCGCCAAAGTGGTAGAGGAAGCGGCGAAGGTGTCGTCGGAGTTCGGACTGGACCTCGTTTTCCATCCTCACGTTGCCACTTATGTTGAAACTCCGGAAGAATGCGAGCGTTTTTTTGACGTGACGTCCCATACCGGCGTCGGCCTGTGCCTGGATACAGGCCATTGCGAGTATGGCGGCGGAGATACCGTTACCGAAGCTGCCAAATTCGCGAGTGTGTTGCGCTTTCTGCATATTAAAGATGTCGACAATAAGATTCTCGCCGAAGCTCGGCGCGACAGGCTCACCTTCGAACAGGCCATCGAGAGAAAGACCTTTACGATCATCGGAGACGGTTCCATCGATTTTCCAGGATTGTTCCGACTGCTGCAGAAGAACAACTATTCTGGCTGGATGGTGATCGAGCAGGACGTCACCTTCGGAGCTACGGTGATCCCACCGGCCGAGAGTGTCGCGGCCAGCCTGCGCTACCTGAAGGGCATAGTGCGCGACTTGGCGACGACATCGGTGCGTTGAGATAACGAACCAATCAGCGTTCAGGGTCGCTCTCAACACCGCATTCTCAGAGTCGCCGCAGGTCTTTGACGGGATGGACCCTGATTGAAAGTTGAAAGTTCCGCGGCACCAACGAAACCTGAGAAGTTGCCGCGGAGCCTCGGCCTCCTTAGCGCCATCTCTATCAACATGTCGGCCATGGTGGGGACCGGCCCTTTCATCACCGTCCCCGCAATCCTCGCAACGCTTGGTGGACCGCAATCTCTCATAGCGTGGGGCGTCGGCGCACTGCTCGCTATCGCCGATGGCCTGGTGTTCGCCGAACTCGGCGCTTCCATCCCCGCGTCTGGCGGTTCCTATATTTTCTTGCGGGAGTGCCTCGGCCGCCAACGCTGGGGTCATATGATGGCCTGGATCTTCGTCTGGCAATTTCTCTTCAGCGGCACCCTCGAAATTGCCACCAGCACCATCGGGATGGCCGAATACACCGGCTTTCTCTGGCCCAAACTCCTTGCCTACCGCTGGGGCGTGAAATTTCTCGCCGTGGCCATCACCTCCATCGCCATGTTCGCGCTTTACCGCAAGATTCAAGACATCGCTCGTCTCATGGTCGCCCTTTGGGTCGGAATGCTGCTCACTGCGGCGTGGGTCATCTTCACCGGCATGACTCATCTCAATCCCAAACTGCTCTTCGATTTTCCGCCCGGAGCGTGGCAAATCGGATTGCCCTTCCTACTCGGATTGGGCAACGGCACCATGCTCGTCATGTTTAATTTCCTGGGCTATTACCAGATCTGCTATCTGGGGGATGAAGTTAAGAAACCGCAGCGCGTTATTCCTTTCAGCATTATCTTTTCGATTTTGATCGTCACGGCAATCGATTTCCTGCTATCGGTGAGTTTCACGGGGGTGGTGCCGTGGCGCGAAATGATTCAGCCGGGATCGCAAGCCTTCCAAGCCATCGGCTCGGTTTATATGGAGAAGATCGGTGGCCATTCGGCCTCCGCTCTGATGACCGTGATGGTCATCGTCACGGCATTCGCTGCGACTTATTCCATGATGCTCGCCTACTCTCGCATCCCCTATGCCGCCGCTCTCGATGGCGCATTCTTCCGCTGGTTCGCGAAACTCCATCCCAAAAAGGACTTCCCCCACCGTTCCCTGCTGCTCGTCGGCTTTCTTGTAATCATCGCCTGTTTCTTCGATCTCGTGCAGATCATCACCGCACTAATGCTGGCCCGTATTCTCTCGATGTTCGTAGCGCAGATTATCGGTCTGCTGATCTATCGCAAATTCCAACCGGATGCGCCTCGCCCGTTCCGCATGTGGCTGTATCCTCTTCCGGCGCTCTTTGCGCTCGTTGGCTGGCTGGGAGTGTTCGTAACTCCGGCTTTTCAACCGGGAGGATGGCTATTCATGGCTTATGCCTTTGGAACAATCGGCTTGGGATTCGCAGCTTATCTAATACTGGCGTGGAGGAAACGCGACTGGCCGTTCGCGGGGAACGATCTGCCGGGCCCGTCAACACAATAGCGAGAAAGTCTCATCGGAGAATGGGGCGGGGCTCAGCGTTTCCTCTAACCGCTTTGACCGCTTACCGTCGCGACACCTGCGACGGGGCGAATGAGTGAAAATATGCGAGATGTTTCCGCGCCTCTCCGCAACCTGATGCATCCAAACATTACGCTGAGAAAGAGTATCCACACTTATGATTCACTTGTTTGATCCGCTCGCAATTCGCGATGTTACTTTTGCCAACCGCGTATTCGTTTCGCCGATGTGCGAATACTCCAGCACCGACGGATACGCGACTGACTGGCATTTGGTACATCTGGGCAGCCGGGCAGTCGGCGGGGCTGGACTGATTCTTACCGAAGCGACCGCAGTTCTTCCCGAAGGCCGGATCAGCCCGCACGACCTCGGCATCTGGTCCGACGACCATATTGAGCCGCTGTCTCGTGTCGTCCGGTTTATTCATGAGCAAGGGAGCGTGGCCGGAATGCAGTTAGCGCACGCCGGACGCAAGGCCAGTACCTACCGGCCATGGGATGGTAATGGAGCGATCTCTGAAAGCGATGGCGGATGGACCAATGTCGTTGCGCCAAGCGCCGTACGGTTCGCGGATCACTATCCGATGCCCAAAGAACTCTCGATCGATGCGATCCAGAACATCGTTTTTGCGTTTGCCGCCGCAGCCCGTCGGGCCTGCGAAGCGGGATTTCGCGTCATCGAGATTCACGCTGCTCACGGATATCTGCTTCACGAGTTTCTATCCCCGCTCAGCAATCGACGAACAGATTCCTACGGCGGCTCGTTTGAAAATCGCACTCGAATCCTGCGCGAGACGGTAGCCGCCGTTCGCAGTTCGTGGCCAGAGCGAGCGCCGCTATTCGTTCGCATTTCGGCAACCGAATGGGTCGAGGGCGGTTGGGATGTTGAGCAGTCGGTTGAACTCGCGGGCCAACTGAAGCCACTCGGCGTAGACCTGATGGATTGCTCGTCCGGAGGCAATGTGCCTCACGCGCAGATTCCGGTCGGTCCCGGCTATCAAACGGCATTTGCGGATCAAGTGCGCCGTGAGGCCAACATTCTGACCGGCGCGGTCGGGATGATCACTTCCTCCATTCAGGCAGAACAGATTATCACTACCGGACAGGCAGACGCCGTCATCATTGCTCGCGAATTCTTACGCGATCCCTACTGGCCGTTGCGGGCAGCTCGCGAACTCGGGCAACGGGTTTCGTGGCCGGTCCAATATTTGAGGGCCGCTCCCGAAGGCTCGCAGGCTCGTATTGCCGTAGACCTGAAAACCCTTGATTCCTGCTTGGCGGAACAACACGCAATTCCCGGACGCTGAGTTTCTGGCGTGTGATGGCGCGTTCGGCAACCCAGCGACGAATCATCGGTCGGGTGTCAACCCGTATCCAGCGCGCCTAACCCGGATTGCCGGGACGCGGAACGGTTTCGCAAAGTCGCTATTTCCTCGCCGTCTTGTACTTTCGGTGCGATGGGTTGTTAGTTGCTGGCTCCCGCACCGAGACGCTGCGCTTCCGCACGCTGTTGCTCGGCGTCCACACGGCTTCCCATTTGATCGTAAATCTCGGCAAGCCATAGGTGCGGAGTGGGATCTCCAGGCTCCATCAGTGCGGCCCGCTTGAGGTTTCGTATTCCCTCTGCGGGATTTCCAGATCGTGCGAACGACTGACCGAGAATAAGGTAACTGCCGTAGTCATTTGGGTCGTACTGCAGGACGACTTTACATTCCTTGATGGCGTCGAGGGGACGATTGGTGCGGGCGTAGGCCAATTGCAGAAAGCTGTGGGCCTCCACGGCATTCGGTACTCTCTCGCTGAGTTTTTCCAGCACAGGAATTGCGCCGTTGAAGTCTTGCGCCATGATGAGGGATTTGCCGAGCAGGAAACGAAGTCCATTCGAGTCGGGATCCATTTGCAGAGCCTTCGTCAACGGAGGGACTGCTTGGAGGAATTCCTGATTCCGAATCAGCCATGTACCTAACTTTTGGTAAAAAGACGAAGTAGGGTTCTTGGCGATAACTTGATCGAGAAGCGCAATCGACTCGTCGGCGTGCTGATCCTGCTGCAACACTTCCGCGCGGTGAATCATATTGGCAATTTGGATATGGTCTTTCGGATCTGGTCCTTCGTCGGGCGCAATTTTCGAGTTACCGCCAGACGAAGCCATATATCCGAGGGCTCCCAGTTTTTCCTGGGCGGAGGTATCCAGAACGGGCTTGGGAACCTCGCGGGTACTGACAGTTTTGTCGCGGAGAGAACGAAGTTCGCGCGCCAGGGTATCTGCGACCGCGGTCGACGCCGCAGCGAGGTTATTGTCGGCGTCCGGGTCAACTGCTTCGTCGTAAAGTTCGCGGCGGGGAGCCTGGACGTAAAGGTACTTTCCCGACCGCAAAGATTGGAGAGCGCTCCAGCCAAAAGTATCGTGCGAATACTCAGCCTGGGCATAGGCAGGGCGATCACGCCACGGTTTTGAATCCGGTTCGGGCGCGGCGGCCTTAGCCGTCATCAGAGCCAGCAGCGATTCTCCTTGCATCTCCGGTGGGATTGCGATGCCTACCCTTTGGAGCAGTGTGGGCATTACATCAACCAGTTCCACTCTCTCTTCAATCTTTTTTCCGCCGGATGCGTTGTGCGGAAGCTTGATCAGCAATGGGACGTGAATCGTTTCGTCATAGAGAAAAACTCCATGTGTATCTTCTCCGTGAGCGCCGAGCGACTCTCCGTGATCGGCCATTACTGTGACGATTGCACTATCCAATACACCACGCATTTTCAATTGTCGAAGCAACTTGCCGACCGCGTTGTCTTCATATTCAATTGCGCCGTCGTACGGAGCAGAGGAGTGGCGTGTTTTGTATGGTTCAGGCGGATCGTAGGGATCGTGGGCGTCGTATAAATGGATCCAGACAAAAAATGGCCCCCGCGGATGTTTGCTCATCCAAGTCAGCGCGTGAGCCACCACTTCCGCGCCGCGGCGTTGGACGGTACTATAACGATCCTCGCCTGGGCCTTCGTAGTGGAAGCCCGCATCGTAGAGATCGAATCCGCGGTCAAAGCCGGGGGCGTAGGGCGGCTCCGGCTGAAGAACGATGGCACCGATAAACGCCGCCGTGTGATAACCGTGCTCGCGCAAGATCTGCGGACCGTAGGGCAGATCCCGGGCGAGGGGCGTTTGCATATCGTTCACTTGATGAAACTGCGGATAGGTTCCGGTCAGGATCGTGGCGTGCGAAGGAGGCGTAAGTGGAGCTTGAGCATAGGCTCGCGAGAAGACGACCGACTGCCGGGCCAAGGCGTCGAGGTTCGGGGTCAAATTCCGCGTCGAGCCTAGGAATCCCATACGGTCAGCGCGGGTGGTGTCGAGCGTGATTAAGATAATGTTCGGAGATTTCGGAGGCGAAGAAGCCGGCAGGGTCGCGGCCATCGCTGCCGTGGCGAAAGCAGTAATGAACACCAGTCCACGAATTGCAACCATGGCGATCCTCATCATCATCATTGCTGCGGTGTAAAGCGATTGCTGTCAGGAGCAGCGTCAGGCGGGACGAGAGAAGAGGGCTGTGCTACCGCTCCTAAACGTTCGGCTTCGGACCTCTCCTTCAATGCGTCCGCTTCGCGTCCTAAACTCTGGTATGCATCTGCCAACGCGAGATGAGGCGCGGGCTTGCGAGGTTCGCCCGCGATTGCTTTCTGCAACGGAGCGATTGCGCCCTGAGGATCGCCAGTCTTCAGCAAAGCACGCCCGAGATTGACGTTGGCCCCAAAGTTCTCCGGCAAGTAGTGCAGTACTGTTCGGCATTCCTTGATGACATCTTGCATGCGGCCAGCCCTGGTATAGAGGACAATCAGATAAACGTGTGAGTCGACCATATTCGTTTCGGTCTTCGCGACGTGTTCGAAAGCGGTCGTTGCTGATTCGTAATCTCCGGACTGCATCAAGGCGCGGCCTAGATTCATTTCAGCGTGACTGAATCCCGGATCCAATTTAACGGCTCTCTGCAATTCCGGTACCGCGCTGGCGTAATCGTCTTTATCCAAATAGCAACCGCCAAGAAAGAAATGGAGCAGCGAGATATTGGGCGAGGTCACGAGGGCCTTTTTGAGCTCTGGAATGGCCTTGTCGCAACGGGTAATTGGCGGAAAATTCTGGAGGAGATTGTTAATTCGAAGAACGGTGTTTGCGATCTGGATTTTGTCCTTGGGGTCCGCTCCCTCTTCTCCCGGAGCGGAGTAGGGCGAGTCGGCGCGCGCTGCCATGTATCCCAACACGGCTAGCTTCTTGATTTTGGCTTCATCCATTCGCGCTTTTGGCGTTTGCTGGGTGTTGGTGGTTGAGAGTAGGAAGTCGTTCAGCTTAGCTGAGAGCGTATCAGCGATGGCACGGGAGGCCGAAGCGAGATTGTGCGTACTCTCGGGATCCAATCGATCCTGGTAGAGTTCACGACGAGGTGCCTGAATAAAGAGATACTTGCCGGTGCGCAAGGACTGTTCAGAGCTCCAGGCAAAGGCGATGTGCCCGTAATCGGCCTGGGAGTAGGCGCCCCGATCTTGCCAAACCTCGGCCGCGGCGTGGCCAGCATCCGTGGCGGGTTCCAGGAATCCAAGAAGGGATTGCCCTTGCACTTTTCGCGGCACCGCGATGCCGGCCGACCCCAGCAGAGTGGGCATGATGTCCGCGAGTTCCACGCGATCTTCGATCCGCTTTTGGGCTGCGGCGCCTCGCGCCAGCTTGATCACCAGGGGCACATGAATAGTTTCGTCGTAGACGAAAATTCCGTGAGTGTCTTCTCCGTGAGCTCCGAGGGATTCTCCGTGATCGGCGGTCAATGCCACCACCGTATCATCGTAAAGGCCAGCGGCTTTCAATTGGCCGAAGAACTTTCCCATCACGGAATCCACATAGGCGATCTCGCCGTCATAAGGAGTTTTCGCGTAGCGGCTCTTGTAGGGTTCGGGAGGATCGTACGGGTCATGGGGGTCGAACAGGTGGACCCACATGAAGAACGGGCCTTGTTGGTGCTGCTGGAGCCAGGCGAGCGCGTGCTCAACCACTTCCCCGCCGCGGCGCTCGACAGTTTGATAGCGAGTCTTCGGGGTGTAGGCGTCCCAACTAAAACCGGCGTCGTAGGTGTCGAATCCGCGCTCAAAGCCAGGCGTTCCCCACTTGAAATCGACCGCGATCGATCCGACGAATGCGGCGGTGGAATAGCCGTGGTCTTTCAAGATCGCGGGCAAGTAAGGAAGATCCTCCGAGAGTGGGATGGGGAAGATCAGAACCTGATGATATTGGGGATAGGTGCCGGTGAGGATTGTCGAGTGCGAAGTGGGTGTGAGCGGAGCTTGCGAGTAAGCGCGTGTGAAAACAGCCGAATCACGGGCAAAGATGTTGAGGTTGGGAGTCAAGCCACGTTTCGAACCGAGGAAATCCATACGGTCGGCGCGGGTGGTATCGAGGGTGACCAGGATGATGTTGGGATGCACGGGAGAAGCCGGCTTGGCATCCGGAGAGGAGGATTGCGAGTTGGGAGTATCGGCTGCGAACGCCCGGACGACAAGGGCGGCAAGCATCAAAAAACGATTTACACACATCATGATTGGCCGGATCGACGGAAAGATTGGATCTGATTTTACACAATTGGCGAAACTCAAACTTGTTTTGCTAGGCGGAAATCAGACGTGCCAGGTGCCGACCACGCTACTTCGTTTGCGGGGATGTGGCAATCTTCGCTTTTGGTGTCGAGCCCATCTTTTTCATTCCGGCCATCGTCTGGCACTTGTCTGGAAATATGAAGAGAGTGGGATCCTGAGGCCCGATCTTCACGTCTTTATATCGGATCACCCAAGGATAGGCGTGGTCGCGGCGGTTTTCGATTTTGATCGGGAAACCCTGCAGGTCGTCCGCCTCGCTCACGCGAAAATGTACCACCACCGGATTCTTTGGGTTGTGAATGATGAGATCCTCCACGTGGCATGGATGGCCGTCGACGGTCGCCTCGCCAATCGGAATCCGTTCATAAGTAATGGCAGGGCCGGTTACGAAGAAGGGAAAACTCAACTTGTAGGCGGAAGGAGACTCGAGGCATCCGCGGGACGAGACGGAGTGGGTTTGCTGCTTCGCAAGATCCGTAACAAAATATTCCGGCAAGTCGGCATCGCCCTGCATCCGCATCAGGTTGCCGGAACGGTAAATGAACCGGTCTTCGGTCATGCCGGGCAGAGGTCCCCCGGTTTGAATGGCTGAGAAGTTTTGAAAATGATCCAAAGGAGACTCTGCGCTTGCTGGCGCGGAATTGGGCGGAAAGGTCTGCGACGGAGAACTTTGTGCCCATAGGTTCGCGACTAGACAGGCAGCAAGCATCAAAGCTGCGCTACAGCGATGCGACATCAGCCCCACCAGAACAATCCTCAATGACTTACCTTTTACAAGTTTCGCTCAAGACGACGGTCTGCGAAAAAACAAGGCAGGCCACCGGCAACGCACGATCATAGATGAAGCAGGATAGAAGAAGAAAGCCATGCCGGGTCGCGACATGGCTTCAAAACAAACACACTAGCTGTCTGTTTAGTTTTTCTGTCGAATCGAGGGGCCTTTTGTTGCTTGAGAGCCAGCTTTTCCGGGTACGGAGCAGGAGAGGAAACCCTGGTTGCCGCCGACGTAGAAGCCGCTAAATGCCGCAGCGCCGACCCAGCCATACTTGCCCTGATACTGCCCATACCGATTCTGCTTGTTGCAGGTCAGACGGGTGAAGACCGTCCATTGTGCATAGGGGTCGCCGCTAAGGACGGCATAGATACTGTCGCCATAGATAACACCAGCGCCACCCGTTGGCTGACCATCGGGGGGAATGCTCGCGCTGAAGCCGGAAACAGTAGAGTTTACGCCCGCGCCGCAAGCGCTAAGGTTGTCGAGCCCGCCCCACGCGCCGTTGCCGGAAGACGTTAGTTGTTCATAGTTGCAGTAGAGGCCGCCACCGATCGACGCAAACCCGAAAGTTTGTGCTGAGGCGAACGTGCAGCCGAGGATACACAAAGCGATTACCGCTAGGGTTTTCATGTTCACTGGGTTTTCTCCTGGAGGAAGTTTTTTTTTGAGAGACCTTCCGCGAGGAAATTACACGAAAACTTGTAATCGCGCCATACATTAATCACCTGACGCGCGAAATTAGCCGCTCTGTTATTGAAGTGCGCAATATATTTCACTCCGGCGCCAACTTTTCAAGCGTTTGAACGCGCCGAACGTCAAAGCGCTTTGAATCTGAGGCGCGAGCGATTGTGGCGCTGACCATCCCAACGTTTTTTCGATTCAGGACACCGGCGAATATAACGGCGCGCCAGAGAGTTGTCGGATTTGTTCCTGGTGGACGGCGTGCGGTAGCCGGACGAGCAACCGCAAAATGACCAATCTGTATTCAGTCCATTCTACTCAGCACTCTTTTTTCAGTTCCCCACGGATGGCTTTCAGAGGCTGGGTGGTCTCGGGGTTCTCCATTTGATGCGGGGGGCCGACGGGCACGAATATCACTCGGCCGTCCGGTTTGCGAGGGTGGTCAACGACCGCTGCGCCGGGCGAGTATTCCTTTAAATGCGCGGACGAGATGTAAGTGATTCTTGTGGGTAGGAGCCCAACGGCGAAAGAAGCGTCAACAGCACGCCCGAATTTACAAGCCCGCACTCGCGCCTAAACCGATGCGTCATTCTTTGCGCTGAGCTTGGGGCGCTCAAACTTCGATGAAAGAGGGAGCCGCAGCCTGCATTCGCAGACCTTATCTATATCCTCTGATACGCATACTACCAGCCCCTAGTTTGGAGCATCTGGGATTCATCCAGGCCCGAGACGGCTAGGCCTTTCATGGCTCCTACCAAGTCTTCGCTGACGGCTAGTAGGACTTTGGGATCTCTGTAGTGGGTTGCGGCTTGGACTATCGCTTTAGCGCGCTTTTCGGCTTCGATGGGGTCGGCGAATTCGGTGGAGTTCTTCATGAAGATTCCGGAGCCTACGAAGACGGCTTCGGCTCCAAGTTGCATGACGAGGCTCGCGTCGGCGGGAGTGGCGATTCCTCCGGCGGAAAAATTGGGGACGGGGAGCTTGCCTTCTTTGGCGACCATACGGATCAGCTCGTAGGGAGCTCCGTGCTCTTTGGCTTTGGCGTAGAGTTCTTCTTCGCCTAGAACGGTGAGAATGCGCATTTCTTGCACGATCTGGCGGATGTGGCGGACGGCGTGGACTACGTCTCCGGTGCCGGCTTCGCC
>Ga0182012_10003331_pt1 | contig 17171 bp, 13 predicted proteins | sample 612S2SmetaG_FD_120486 | JGI IMG/M metagenome (GOLD analysis project Ga0182012, IMG submission 120486) | Permafrost microbial communities from Stordalen Mire, Sweden - 612S2S metaG | ecosystem: Environmental > Terrestrial > Soil > Wetlands > Permafrost | place: Sweden: Stordalen | collected...
CCGGCGGGTTTGTTCGCCGGCTTCGCCGGGACCGTCGAACTGGTGGTCCATGTCGGCGCCACAACACGGTATGTCGAGGAGGGGGTGAGACGGGTGGCTTAACGGCCCCGTTCACGCTTGTAGGACATCAATGTCCATCCTAGAAAGGAACGCCTGATCTACTTTGTTTCCGATTGTCTCAGTTACAAATACTGCTCCAACAATCGAGGGGCTGCCGCATGACCACGATCACGGCGAATTCGGCAATCGGCATCACCCTGCTCTCGCCCGCGTATATCAGTCCCGTCGTGATCGACGCTGGTGTCACCATCGCCAGCAGCACCGACGGCATTGATGCGGCAACCGGATACTGGATCATCCAGAGCGCCGGCCTAATCGCCGCGAACGCGACCTCCGGCACCGGCATCGACCTCACCGCCGGCGGCAGCATCACGAACCAGGCCGGCGGCACGATCAGCGGCTATGTCGCGATTGTCGCCAACGCGCCTCTCACCGTGGTGAACGCCGGCACCATCGCGGGCACCGAAACAACCAACTCCGGCGCCGGGATCGACCTCACGGCGGGCGGCATCGTCACCAACCAGTCCAGCGGCAGTATCACCGGAATTCTTGCCTCGCCCGTTTCCCCGCCGCCCGCCGGCGTGACTGTCCTGAACGCCGGCACGATCACCGGCAACACCGCGTCGTCGGTCCTCAGTAAAGACCGGCTGGCCGCGGTCGAGCTTGGCGGCCGTTATGGCGGCCTGGTCAGCAACCAAAGCGGCGGCGTGATCCGCGGCGTCTACGGCGTCAGGCTGGACAACGTATTCACCGCCGTGAATGCCGGCCTCATCGCGGGAGACACCGCTTCCGGCGCGGGCGTTTATCTCGCACTCGAGGGCGACTTCATCTTCGGCAGGAAAGGCAGCGACCTCACCAACCAAAGCGGCGGCACGATCAGCGGTCAGTACGGCGTCGTCACCGGCGGCGCGTATGGCCGCTTCACCGTCGAACGCCGGCAGCATCGCCGGAAACATGGTCTCGGGCGGCGGCATCCAGGAAACGTCCAGTTTTGCCGACGATAAGGCCGCACAGTTCGGTATCGGCGGCAACGTCACCAACCAAAGCGGCGGCACGATCACCGGCTTCGATGCGGTGCATGGAGTCGGCACGCTCGTCGTGGTGAACGCCGGCCTGCTCGCCGGCAACGCCGAATCCGGGGCCGGTGTGCGGCTCGAAACCGACAGCAAGGTGGACGAGCCAGGCCCCTCCGACGGTCAGATTACCAACCGCAGCGGCGGCACGATCAGCGGCTTCGACGCGCTCGGCACCTCTGGCGAATATGGCCGCGAAGCCGTGCTGAATGCCGGTCTGATTGTCGCCAATCCGACCGCCGGCACTGGCATTTTCCTTGGCGGGGTGGTCACTGCCGCGGTCTCCAATCAGCCTGGCGGCACGATCACCGGATACCGCGGCATCTACAGTTCCGGCCGGTTTGCCGTGGGGTTCCCGGGTTTCGAGACCGGCACTGTGGACGTAACGAACGCCGGCAGCATCGCGGGTTTCGGCTCAGCATCGATCGCGATCGAACTCGGCGGCGGCGGGGCGCTCAGCAACGCCACCACCGGCTCGATCACCGGCGGCCGGGCAGCCATACAGGCCGGATTTCCGCTCGGTAACGGCCGCTACGGGGTCCTCAGCGTCATCAACGCCGGCGTCATCACCGGAACGGCCGCAGCCAGTGCCGGCATTGCACTGACCGCCGGCGGCCAGGTGACCAACACCGGAACAATCACCGGCGGCGCGGTCGGCATCACCATCCAGTCCGGTGGCACTGTCGCGAACGCCGGCACCATCGAAGGTGCCGACGACGCGGTCCTGTTCCAGCCCGGCTACGCCAACCGCGTGATCGTCAGTCCCGGCGCCGCCTTCACCGGACGGATCGAAGGCGGCAACACGATCGGCGCCGCCGCGGCCAGCACGCTCGAACTCGCCTCAGGATCGTCAGCCGGCGCATTGTTCGGTCTCGGCACTCGCTACACCGATTTCGCTCAAATCGTCGTCGATCCGAACGCCGACTGGTCGCTGACCGGCACAGAAACGATCGTGGCCGGCCAGACCCTGAGCGTGAATGCTGCAATCCTCACCGATGCCGGCATACTCACGAACAACGGCACCATCCTGCTCGACCCCAGTAGCATGACCGTCGGCGCTCTCACCGGCACTGGTGCGGTCACCATCGCCACCGGCAGCACGCTCACCGTGCTCGGAACGATATCCGCCGGCCAGACTATCGCCTTCACCGGTCCTGGCGCCGAACTGATCCTCAACACGCCCGCCGCAGACGCCGGCACTGTCACCGGCTTCGCCACCGGCGACGCCATCGACCTCACGAACCTGCCCTTAGTCACCGGCGCCACCGCGACGGTCGCTAACGACATCCTCTCGGTCGCCAGCGGCGACACGACCGACCACCTTCCCATTTCCGGCATCCCCGACGGCACCGCCTTCACCGCCCGGCAAGATGCCGCCGGCACCGGGACCGAGGTCATTCCCTGCTTCCTCCCCGGCACCCTGATCCGCACCGACCGAGGCGAAATCGCCATCGAGAAACTGAAACAAGGCGACACCATCCTCACCATCAGCGGCCGCCCGCGCCGCCTGTGCTGGATCGGGCGCGGTCAGGCGCTGGCGACACGGGGCCGGCGCGGCCCCGCGACCCCCGTTATCCTCCGCAAGGGCGCCCTGGCCGACAACGTGCCGCACGAGGACCTGCGCCTCACCAAAGGCCACGCGGTGTATCTCGACGGCGTGCTGATCCCGATCGAGTTCCTGATCAACCACCGCTCGATCCTCTGGGACGACCGGGCGCAGGAAGTCACGGTGTTCCATCTCGAACTGGACGCCCACGACGTGCTGCTGGCCAACGGCGCACCATCGGAAAGTTACCGTGATGACGGCAACCGCTGGCTGTTCCGCAATGCCAACTCCGCCTGGACGAGGCCGCCGGAACCGCCATGCGCACCGGTGCTGACAGGTGGCGCGATCGTCGATACCCTTTGGCGACGGCTGTTGGATCGGGCCGGCCCCAGGCCAAACCTGCCCCTGACCGAGGACCCTGACGTGCATCTCGTGGCGAACGGCATCGCGATATGCCCGACGACCCAAACCAACGGCGTGTACCTGTTCGTCCTGCTTAACCCGACAGGCTATGTGCGTATCGTTTCGAACTCAGCCGTGCCGCAGGAAATCGGTCTGGCGCGCGACTCGCGCTGTCTCGGCATCGCGCTGCGCCGCATCATCATCCGCCAGGGGACGCGGTTTCGGATCGTCGCCGCGTCCGATCCGCGCCTCGCGCACGGCTTCCACAAGTTCGAACCCGACCCCGGCCTGCGCTGGACCAACGGCGATGCCGTGCTGCCGGCCGGGCTGTTCGCTGACTTGCACGGGCTGATCGAATTGGTGCTCCAGGTGGGCGCAAGCACGCGCTATATCGCCGCGCCCCCCACCCGAACCGCGGCCTGAGCCATCCCGTCCATGCGCCCACCCACCCCGCCGTGACCCAGCCGCGCGTGCTCCTGACCGGCGCGTCCGGCTTCATCGGCCGTCAGACCATCGCGCCGCTACTGGATCGCGGCTACGAGGTCCACGCCGTCGGCAGCACCGTCACCGACAACCGCGCCCGCTGGTACCGCGCCGACCTGCTCGATCAAGCGGCGCGGCGCCACCTGATTGCCGCCGTCCGTCCGGATGCGCTGCTGCACGCCGCCTGGGTGACGCAGCATGGCACATACTGGACCTCGCCGCTCAATCTCGACTGGGTCTCTGCCTCGCTCGACCTGGTGCGTGCCGCGGCGGAACAAGGGACGCGGCGCATCCTCATCGTGGGAAGCTGCGCCGAATATGACTGGCGCACACCCCCCGCCAGACCCTGGCGCGAAGATGACCCCTGCCGTCCGGCCACGCTGTACGGCACCGCGAAAGACACTTTGCATCGCTTGACAGCCGCCTTTGCGGCCCAAACCGGGATCGCCCTGGTCTGGGCGAGGCTGTTCCATCTTTACGGGCCGCACGAGGCACCGACCCGCCTGGTACCCACGCTTCTGGCCGCACTGCGCGCAGGCACGCGCGCCCCGACCGGTCCTGCCGACGCCATGCGTGACGTCATGCACGTCGCCGACGCCGGCCGCGCCCTGGCACATCTGCTGGCGAGCGACGCGACCGGCGCGTTCAACGTCGCCTCCGGTCGCCCCATGACGATCGGCGACCTTGCGGCCCGCGTCGCCCGCATCGGCGGCCGGCCTGATCTTCAGGCTGTGGCGACGCGGCCCGGCACCGAACCGCAAGCGATCCTCGCCGACGTTACCCGACTAAAGGCAACCGGTTTCACGACGGCAATCTCCGTCGACGACGGTCTCGCCAACCTGTGGGGTGAGCAAGCTCCTCCGGCCCCGCCCGACTACGACCAGGCCGCCCGCCTGTTTCGCGCCAATCGTCGCGACGAAGCCCGCACCGCCGTCGAGGCTGTTCTCGCGCACCAGCCCGACGACGCCCCCGCGCTCAACCTCCTCGGCGTGCTGCACCGCCAGCGTGGCGCCTTCGTTGCAGCCAGAAGCTGCCTGGAACGCGCCGCCGCGCTCGATCCCACCGGCGAGATGGCCTGGATCAACCTCGGCAATGTCCATCTCGACATGGAGGCGGCCGATGCCGCCGTCGACGCCTACACACGTGGCCTCGAAGCCAAACCCGAACGCACCGACACCCGGCGCCTGCTCGCCAACGCCCTCGCCCGAGCGGGCCGGGACGCCGAGGCGATGACCCGCTTCGACCAGGTGCTCAACGCATTACCCGGCGACACCGCGACCCTCCGCGACCGAGCCCGCGCCCACTACACCGCCGGCCGTATCGACCAGGCGCTGGCCGATCTCGACTCCGCCCTGCGCACGCTCCCGGCCGATGTCGAACTGCTGCTCATCAAGGCGCAGGTCCTGCGCCTCTCCGGCCATTCCCGCCCAGCCGCCGCCCTGCTGCGCGAACTGCTCGCCCAGGCCCCCGACAATGCCGATGTCCACCTCGCCCTCGCCGACGCCCTGCTGTCCGAGGAAAAGCGCGAAGCCGCCAACGGCCACTATGCCAAGGCCCTCGCGCTCCGCCCCGACGACAGCGCGATCGAGGGCAAGCTGTGCTGGAGCCTGCTCAACAGCCGCTACGGCAACGAGGCCGCCCACATTGCCGAGGCCGCCGCCCTCGCCCGCCGCATGGTTGCCCGCGGCGTGCTGCACCCGTCCAGCGCCCACGCCGTCCAAAGCGCGCTGCTGCGCGTCGCCGACCTGGAAACGCTGGCCGCGTTCGACGCCCTGTTCCCGGACCGCCGCGTGCTGCTCGACTACTGGGTCCGCCGCAACGTCGTCGGTGCCCTCCATGCCCAGCTTGGCCGCGTGCAGACCCTGCAGGACCGGCTGACCCTGGTGGACTGCCACCGCCAGTGGGGTGAGCGCTACGAACGCAAGCCCGAACCGCTGCGCCCCCGCCCATCCCCGCGCGGCCCGCGCATCCGTGTCGGTTTCGTCTCCTCCGACCTGCGCCACCATCCGGTCAGCTACTTCGCCCTGCCGATCTTCGAGCACTACGATCGCGACCGTTTCGAATTCTACGCCTACTCGTTCAGCCCCACCGCCCCCGACGCGGTGCAACGCGAGATCGCCGGACGCATCGCCGCGTTCCGCCGCCTGCCCAACCTGCCGGAAACCGACATCGCCCGGCGCATCGCCGCAGACCGCCTCGACATCCTGTTCGAACTCGGCGGCTCGACCCATCTCAACCGCCTCGAAGTCATGGCCCACCAGCCAGCACCCATCCAGGTCAGTTGGCTCGGTTACCCGCACTCCTCCGGCCTCAGCCGGATCGGCTACATCCTCGTCGATCCCTTCCTCAAGCCGCCGGACGCAAGGATGCTGCTGGAGCGCCCGTTCGAGATGCCCTCAAGCTGGGTCAGTCTCGGCCGTCTCGGCTTCAACGACCAGCCGATCCTGCCGGGCTTGCCGGAAGACCGCGCCGGCCTGCTGACCTTCGGCACCATGAACAACCCGTACAAATTTTCCCCCGAGGCGATCGCCGCCTGGGCAAGGGTGCTGCACCGCGTGCCCGGCAGCCGCTTCCTGATGGTGCGCCCGGAATCCGGCGTCACTCTGTTCCGCGACAACATTGCCCGCGCCTTCGCTCGCCACGGCATCGCCGCCGACCGCCTCGCCCACGCCGCCATCCGCGGCCGCCATATGGCCTATTACAACGAGATCGACATCGCGCTCGACACGCTGCCGCAGACCGGCGGCACCACCACCTGCGAGGCGCTGTGGATGGGCGTTCCCACCGTCAGCCTGGTCGGACCCGCCTTCTTCGAACGCCTCAGCTTCAGCAACCTGGCGAATGCCGGCCTGCGCGACCTCGCCGTCGACACGGTGGACGCCTATGTGGATGCCTCCGTCGCCCTTGCAGCGGACCCAAACCGCCGCCGCGCCCTGCGGCACGGACTGCGCGACACGCTGCGCCGTGCGCCGATCGGCGACACCGCCGGCTGGGTCCGCGATTTCGAGGCCCTGACCATGCGCACCCTCGAAGTCAGCCCGGCTGCAGTCGCGGAACCGGCGGCATCCTGATCACCACATCCGGCTGTCCCGGCGATCGTCGGCGGTGAACCGCTCAAACCCCGCCATCATCCGCAAAGCCGCCTACAATTGCTCGATTTCCGCCGCTGCGCCGAACGCGTCCTCCCGCGAAACAAGCGCCTGTCCCGCCCCATCGGCGAACGCCCTCCGCAGTCGTGCGACAAAGTCCGGATAACCCTCGCCCGTGTTCGACCAGGTCTGCAGCGGGTGTTCGGACTGCCAGGCTGTCGTGACATCATTCATGGTGCAGTTTCCTTCCCGGCGGTGCTTGCAGTCACCCAGGAAAACCCGCGTCGCCCATTTTTATTCCGCCCCCCCCTGCCGTACCATGACCAAAAATTTCCCGGAAATTTGGGAATAAATCGCGCAAGCTGGCGGTCCGTAGTATCGGTCCCAAGGTTCAGGAGCGTGCCATGCGTTCGACCCCGATGATCGACGACACCGCCCTCGCGCCGCGCCTCCCCCCGCACGCGCAACCTCGAGTGCAGCCCGGCGGCGGTCCCCATCCCCGATGAAATGGCGTCCACTGGCCGATCCTGCTCGGGCCGCGTCCGCGCCGGCAACGGGAAGCTTCGAGCAAACCGTGCTGCCGCATCTCGATTCGGCCTATAATCTGGCGCGCTGGATGATGCGGGATGCCTCGGCCGCGGAGGATGTGGTGCAGGACGCGGTCGTGCGCGCTTTGAGCTATTTCGGCTCCTTCAAGGGCGGCGACGGACGTGCCTGGTTCCTCCGGATCGTGCGAAATGTCGCCTATTCCGTGATCGCGGCGCGCCGCCGGGGTAATACCACCAGCCTGGACGACGCCGGCCGGACCGTTGATGGCGAGCCGATCGCGCTGGAAATCGCCGACCCGAACGACGACCCCGAGACCAGCCTGTCGCGCGCCGAGGGCTTCACCAGGCTCGACCAGGCGCTGGAAGCGCTGCCAGCTGACCTGCGCGAGTGTCTCGTGCTGCATGAACTCGAAGAGCTCTCATACAAAGAAGTCGCGCAGGTGACCGGCGTACCAATTGGCACCGTCATGTCGCGGCTTTGGCGCGCCCGTCAGGCCTTGCTGCCCAGCCAGGGCAAGGGCGACGGTCAAGGAGGAACCGCGTAATGGAAGACGACTGCGCCGAAATGCGCCTGCTGGTCCAGGCTGACGTGGACGGCGAACTGTCACCGGCCGACGCAGCCGGCGTCGCAGCCCACCTGCAGCAGTGCCCAGGCTGCGCCGCCATCCAGGCGCAACTGATCGCGCTCACCGCTCGGCTGCGGCAGGAACTGACCAGCCACCCCGCACCGGACGCACTGCGCGCCGCCGTGCAGGCTCGCATCAAAGCTCTGGCTCCGGCGTCCGCCAACGATAATCGGCCCGCCTGGTGGCAACGCGTGCCAGGCTCCCGGTTCGGTTCGACCGCACCTTTCGGCGCCGGCTTCGCGCTGGCCGCCTGCCTGGCGCTCCTGTTCCTCCTGCCGCGCACCAGTGAACTGCCCGAAGCGGTGGTGTCCGACCATATCCGGGCACTGCAGCCCGGCCACCTGATGGACGTGGTGTCCACCGATCAGCACACGGTGAAGCCATGGTTCGACGGGCGGCTCGACTTCGCCCCACCGGTCAAGGACTTCAAGGCGCAAGGCTTTCCGCTCGCCGGCGGCCGCCTCGACTATCTCGACGGCCGGAAGGTCGCTGCGTTGGTCTACCAACGAGGGCAGCACCTGATCGATCTGTATGTGTGGCCGGATGGCAGCCATCTCGACCACGGACCCACCTCAGGCAGCCGCAACGGTTACAACTTCCTGCGCTGGAGCCAGGACGGCATGGCGTTCTGGGCGGTGTCCGATCTCGAATCAGACCAACTGGCCAGCTTCGTTTCGCTGATCCGGGCGAAGTGACGCGGCTTACGTCTCCACCGCAGCCAGCCGGCTCTCCTGCTCCAGCAGCGCCTGCTTGCGCGCGACGCCCCAGCGATAGCCGGTCAGGCTGCCGTCGCTGCCGATCACCCGATGGCACGGCACGGCCAGAGCGACCGGATTCGTCGCGCAAGACCGAGCCGCCGCGCGCACCGCTTTCGGGTTGCCGGCCATGGCGGCAAGCTGGGTGTAGGTCCGCGTCTCGCCCGCCGGGATCGAGCACAATGTCCGCCAGACGCGCTGCTGGAACGCCGTCCCCCGCAGATCCAGCGGCAGTTCCAGCGCCTGTTTCGGCTCGCGCAGGAAGTCCACCACCGCACGCACGGTATCGGCCAGCGCCGCGTCACCCGTCGCGATCGTCGCCTTTGGGAATCGCCGCCGCAGGTCGGCCATCAGCGAGTCATCCGGTTCGGCAAAGCCGATGAAGCACACCCCGGCATCCGTCGCGCCCACCAGCAGCCGCCCGAACGGGCAGTCCGCGAGTGCCGTGCGGATTCGCTCGCCCGATCCGCCACGCCGCGCCGCGCCCGGAGTCATCCCCAGCAGCGTCGCGGTCTTCTCGTACACCCGGCTCTCCGACCCAAACCCGGCCTCCGCCACCGCATCGATCACCCGATCGCCACCGGCCAGCGCCGCCTGCAGGCGCCGCGCACGCACCGCCTCGGCATAGCCGCGCGGCGTCAGCCCGGTATGGTCACGAAACATCCGCAGGAAATGGAAGCGCGAGTAGCCCGACCGTTTCGCCAGCACATCCAGCGAGGGCACAGCCTCGCTGGCCTCGATAAAGGCGCTGGCATCGCGAATCACCGCTTGCGCGATCCGCGCGCGGTCACCTTTCGGATCGCAGCGCTTGCAGGCGCGAAACCCCGCCGCCTCGGCCTCCGGCGGCGACCGGAAGAACCGAACGTTCTTCCGCAGTGGCCGGGGTGAGGGACAGACCGGCCGGCAATAGACCCCCATCGTGGTCACCGCATACAGGAAGTCGGCGCCGGCCTGGCGTGTGAGGACCTGATTCCAGAGATGCTCTTCCGAAACCCGATCGATGCTGTGTGTGTCTTGCATGACCCGCAACGTGGCGCAAAGGCTCAGCCTACCGCCATCCGGCGATTGCGGCGACTCAAACGGGGGCCCCCCACCGAAAAAGGCCGGCAGCATCCGCTCCCGGCCCCCTCGTCAGCCCATGCCGGAAAACTCAGCGGATGATGATCTCCACCCGCCGGTTCTGTGGCTCCCGCACGCCCGGGCCGGTGGACACCAGCAGGTGCGTCTCGCCAAAGCCCTGCACCGAGATGACGTTCTTCGGCACCCCGTCCCGCACCAGTTCGCCCGCCACAGCCTGCGCCCGCCGCACCGACAGGCCCTGGTTGTAGCTCGGTGTGCCCGAGGTGTCAGTGTAGCCGTTCACCTCGATCCGGGTGACCTGCACGCGCGTCGAGTTGTCCGCCGCCTCCTTGACGATCGCCTTCGCCCGATCGGTCAGGTCCGCCTTGTCCCAGTCGAAGAACACCAGATACGACCGGGCCGGCGCCGGGGCAGGGGCGGTGACCGGCGCAGGCGCCGCCGCAACCGCCGGCGGCGGCGCATTGAACGCATACCGGATGCCGAACACCACATCGTGGTCGAACTGATTATGCAGCTTCAGTTCCGACGGCGAGATCACGCCGCCGTTGTCCACGGTCCCGCCGTATTTGCCCCCGCCCAGAATATCCATGAACCGGTAATCGGCGGTCAGTGACAGCCCGGGTACGTTCGGCACCGGGAATGACGCGCCGACGATCGCCTGCCAGGCGAACGCGCCGCTCTGCGCGGTCGTTGAACTGACAAACCCGCCGCCCGGCGCACTGGCGTTCAGCGGATTCAGCTTCGTCCACTGGTAGCCCGCACCCAGCCCAGCATACGGATAGATCCACGGCACCCCGACATCCATGTCATACATCGCGTTCGCCATCACCCCCCAGGTACGCACCGTTCCGGATCCCGCCGTGGGAAACGGTGTGCCCAGCATGTGGCGCACATCGCTGCGGGCGAAATCGCCCTCGATCTCGAACCGGAACCCGTTGCCCAGCCCATAGCCGACAGCGAGGTTGGAATTGAACCCGTAATCTTCATCGAGCTGCACACGCCCGGTTCCGTACCCTGCCCCCAGCGATGTGACGTTCGGGTCCTGCGGGGCATGCAGACCGGCTCCGGCGCCCACGTAAAGCCCGGTCAGTGGTTGAGCCATGGCGGCGACAGGTGTTACGAGAAAAGCAGTCGCGAAGATCGCACCGCGAAGATTCATGCGTTTGAACTCCTGGTTAGACTCTGCAAAATCCGGCTTCGGATCAACCGCCTGGGAGCGCCTTCGACGGACGGCCCTTCGGCTCACCGCATATTCGGCAGGCCTTACCCGCCGGCAATTCACCACGACTTGAAGACCGTCACGAAAGGTGGAAATTTGTCTCGCACAGGTCATGACTGCGCAAGAATCGCGTCACATGAGTCGACCCAATGAACTGTTACTAAATACTTTATCGGCCGCACGAGCAATCCGCGGCAATCCGGCTCGTTTACATTATTTAACCCGCCCGCGGTGCAGTCAGTCTCCACCCGTGCGGCAAGCCCGCCACAGCGGTTTATTTTTCCAGCGACGCCGCAACCGTTACGTAATCGTACGATCGTGTGATGCGTTAACTATTCCATGCTTTCCTTCGCCGCCGTGACTGCCCATAATGCCTGTTACCGTTCGCAACAGGAGTTTCGTCCCGGCTTCATGTGGTATTGCATCAACGCTATCGTCGGTCTGGTCGCGCAACATCCGGCCGGCGCCCTCGGCACGGTGTTCATCGCCGCGATTATCGAGGCCGTTGCCGTCGTCGGCATCCTGATCCCGGGAACACCCATCCTGATGGCGGTCGCCGGCGCGGCGGCCATGGCAGGCCAGCCCATGCTGCCGTTCCTCGCTCTGTCGATCATCGGTGCGGTGATCGGCGATTTTCTGTCGTTCTGGTTCGGCAAGCGATTCAGCACGCGCCTGCGAACGGTCTGGCCCTTCGCGCAGCGCCCCGCCCTGATGGAAAACGCCTCGCGCTTCTTCAACCGCTGGGGCGTTTACAGCGTCGCGCTGTGCCGCTTCGTCCCGGTCCTCCGCTCCACCGTTCCGCTGGTCGCCGGCATGGCCGGCATGCGCCAGCGGCACTTCGTCCTCGCCAATGTCGCATCCGCCTTCGTCTGGGCGCCGGTGCACATCTATCCGGCCGAACTGGCCGGCCTTTCGCTTGACCGCCTGAGGGAAGGAGACTGGCAGTCCGCGGCCATCTGGGCGTCCGTCCTGTTGGCAGGATGCGCCGGTGCCTGGGCGCTGCACCGCGCCGTCCTCGTCCGAACCCGCTAAAACCCCGGGCCCCCGGCCAGGATCAGCCCCCCGGCGCACCCTGACTGTTCACATACAGCGAATACAGCCCATGGCTCGCCGCCATGAACAGCCGGTTGCGGAAGCGTCCGCCAAAACACAGATTGGCCGCACGCTCCGGCAGCCTGATCTGGCCGATCGGTTTCCCCGCCGCATCGAACACCCGCACGCCGTCCAGCTCCGCAACGCCCATCCCCCACCCGCACCACAGATTGCCGTGGATATCCACCCGGAAACCGTCCGGCGTGCCCGCCTCGGCATCGATGAACACCCGGTTCCTCGCCAGTCTCGTTCCGCCATCGACCACATCGAACGCCCGGATCAGCCGGTTCGGCTCGGCCCGCGACGCCACCACATACAGCACCGATTCATCCGGCGAGAACGCCAGACCGTTCGGTCCCTCGATATCATCCGCCATCATCGCCGCCTGGCCGGTCTGCCCGTCGATCCGCCACACCGCGGCTTTGATCTCCGACTCGGCCTTCTCGCCCTCATACCAGCCGCTGATCCCGAACACCGGATCGGTGAACCAGACCGAACCGTCCGACTTCACCACAACATCGTTCGGTGAGTTCAGCCGCTTGCCCTCGAAACCGTCCATCAGCACGGTGATCGAGCCGTCATACTCGGTGCGCGTCACCCGCCGGCCGCGATGCTCGCACGTCACCAGCCGCCCTTGCCGGTCCCGCGTGTTGCCGTTGGCATTCCAGGAGGTTTTCCGGAACACGCTGACCGCGCCGGTCTCTTCTTCCCACTTCAGGATCCGGTCGTTCGGAATGTCGCTCCACAGCACGTAACGCCCGTCGCCGAAATACACCGGCCCTTCCGACCAGCGGCATCCCGTCGCCAGTTGCTCCACCGACGCCAGCGGCAGCCGCAGCGCATTGAAGCTCGGATCCAGCACCTGGACATTCGGATCCGGATAACGCTGGTTCGGTTCCCACATGATTGGTTTCCCCCGGTTGGTCGTCCGAATAGCTTAGAACAGCTTGGACAGACGGGAAATCGGTGAAGACAGTGAACCTTCGACGATCCATATTGCCGCCCGCCTCGCCGCACGGATAACATTGTCCAAACGCATCTTTGGCCCGCGCGAAAAAGCAAACGAGGAAACGTCATGGCGCCCGACATCGGCCTCGGCAACTGGCTCTATCAACGGTCGCTGCGAACCCCGCATCGGCAAGCCCTGACGTTCGAGGGCACCACCTGGAGCTACGCAGAGTTGCAGACCCGTATCGACCGCCTCGCCGCCGGCCTGCGCGCCAGCGGCGTCTGCCAGGGCGACCGCGTCGGCTTCCTCGGCTTCAACCAGCCCGCCTTCATCGAAACCCTGTTCGCCGCCGCCCGCCTCGGCGCCATCTTCGTGCCGCTGAACTTTCGCCTCAGCAGCCCCGAACTGAACTACATCATCGGCGATGCCGGCGTGCACACGCTGATCGTCGATTCCCCACACCAGCCGTTGATCGATCCGATCCGCAACGATCTGCCCTGCCGCCGCTTCTTCTCCGCCGACCAGCCGGCCGATCGTTGGCCCGCCAGCGCCGGCCTCATCGATGCGCATGCGCCGCTGCGCATCGGCGTGACCGTCGCCGAGGATGATGTCGCGATCATCATGTACACCAGCGGCACCACCGGCCGGCCAAAAGGTGCCATGCTGACCCACGGCAATATCTGGTGGAACAACGTCAACGCGATGCATGCCTATGACACGCTGCAGGACGACGTCTCGCTGCTGGTCGCGCCGCTGTTTCACATCGGCGGCCTCAACGTCAATTCGCTGACCATCTGGCAGAAAGGCGGCCATGTCGTGCTGCACCGGTCCTTCGATCCGGCGCGCTGCCTCGACGACATCGCACGCTATCGGGTGACGACGATGTTCGGCGTGCCGGCGATGCTGCTGTTCATCAGCCAGCAGCCTGGCTTCGCCACCGCCGACCTGTCCTCCCTGCGAACCCTGGTCTGCGGCGGCGCACCGGTGCCGGAGCCGCTGATGCGGCTGTACGCGGCGCGCGGAATTCCGATCAATCAGGGCTACGGCCTGACCGAGACCTCACCCTTCGTCACCTTCCTCGCCCCGGAATACGGCATGGCCAAACTCGGCTCCGCCGGCCGCACCCCGATGTTTTGTGAAATCCGCATCGTTGACGCCGGCGGCAGGGAAATCACCGCACCGCGCACGAATGGGGAGGTCATCACAAGCGGCCCCAACATCATGAAGGGCTACTGGAACAACCCCGACGCAACCGCCGCCGCCATCGATACCGAAGGCTGGTTCCACACCGGCGACATCGGCTACCTCGATGAGGACGGATTCCTGTATATCGCCGACCGCCTCAAGGACATGGTCATCACCGGCGGCGAAAACGTCTATCCGGCCGAGGTCGAAAGCGCCCTCTATGAGCATCCGGCGATCGCCGAAATCGCGGTGATCGGCCTGCCGGACGAACAGTGGGGAGAGGCGGTGGTGGCCATCGCCGCCCTGAAGCCAAACGCCACGCTGGATGTCGAGGAACTGCGCGCGTTCGGCAGCGAACGCCTTGCGCGCTACAAGCTGCCGCGCCGGCTCGAACTGCTGTCCGCCCTGCCGCGCAATCCCGCCGGCAAAGTCCTCAAATACCAGTTGCGGGCGCGGTACGGCGCGACCGGCCGCCCGATCGGGTAAGGTCAGCGTGGCAACGGATCAGTGCCCTCACTCAGCAGGTCCAGGAACGCGCCATAGACATACACCTTGCCGCGCTGTCGGCCGGTCGTCTCGCGCACAATCCCCAGTGTTTGCAGATGCGCGATCGCACTCGTCACCGTCGGCTGCGACAGCCCAAGGTGCCGCGATGCGGACGGAATCGTCGTCAGTCCCCGCCGTTGCAGGAACTGGTGCAGCCGCAGCGCCGTGGCCGCCGGCCGCCCCAGCACCTCCACCCGCGCCCTGTCGTTCCCGAACAGCCGCAGCAGGTTCTGCGCGGTCTGGGTGCCCTGCCGAGCGGTTTCGGTCACGCCGCGGAGGAAGAAACTCACCCAGGCTTCCCAGGCGCCGTGTTCGCGCACTGCCTGCAGGTGCTCGTAGTAGCTCTGCCGGTTCTGCTTGAAAAACAGACTGAGATACAGCAGTGGCTCCCGCAAAATGCCGCGCTCGCACATCAGGAAAGTGATCAATAGCCGGCCCAGCCTTCCGTTGCCGTCGAGGAAAGGATGGATGGTCTCGAACTGCACATGCACCAGCGCCGCCTTTACCAGTAGCGGCATCTCCGGCGAGTCGGTGTGAATGAAATTTTCCAGTGCGCCCAGGCAGTCCATCACCAAATGCGGCGGCGGCGGCACGAACAGCGCATTGCCGGGCCGCGTGCCCCCAATCCAGTTCTGGCTGCGGCGAAACGCGCCCGGCTCTTTGTCCTGACCGCGCCCCTTTGCCAGCAGGATTTCGTGAATTTCCCTGATCAGCCGCAGCGACAGCGGAAAGCCCTCGCGCAGGCGCTGCAACCCGTGGTCCATCGCCGCGACGTAGTTGGAGACTTCGCGGGTGTCGTCGATCGGCACGCCGGGCGCTTCTTCGGCTTCGTACAGCAGCAGATCGGACAGCGATGACTGGGTGCCCTCGATCTGCGATGACAGCAGCGCCTCCTTGCGGATATACATGTAGAGGAACAGGGACGGATCGGGCAGTACCGAGGCAATCCCGTCCAGCCGGCCGACCGTCTGGTTGGCCAGTTCCAGGGCCGCCTGCACGCCGGTCAGATCGACCGCCAGGACCGGTGGCAGAGGCAGCGGCACATAGGCGCGAACCGACTCCCCGCCAATGGCGGTCGTCTCGTAGCGGCCGACGCGGGTCGGATAGCTGGGCATCAGCAGGGTGGACCTTGTTAAGGGATGCTTTAATAGGCCTTCTCGTTGATAAAGGATACGGGGAAATCCCTTAACAACGTATTAACCCCGGTTGCCGCCAGCCCCCGAAACGCCGAAACTGCCGCCGGTCCAGGAGAACGAACCGATGCTGCAATCGCCCCCCGCCATACCCGGCATGTCCGAACACGAGATCGACACCCCCGCTTTGGTCGTCGACCTGGACGCTTTCGAGTACAACCTCGACACGATGGCCGCCCTGCTCGCCCCCACCGGGGTCAAGCTGCGGGCGCACGCCAAGACCCACAAATCCCCCGTCATCGCCAAACTCCAGATGGTGCGCGGCGCCGTCGGCAACTGCGTGCAGAAAGTCGCCGAGGCCGAAATCCTCGCCTGGGGCGGCATCCCTGATATCCTGGTCAGCAACGAAGTGGTCGGCCCCGCCAAGTTGTCCCGACTTTGCGCCCTGTCGCGGATTGCGAAAATCGCAGTCTGCGCCGATGACGCCGCGCAGGTTGCCGCCATCGAAGCCGCCGCCGCGGACGCCGGAATTCGTATGACCGTCCTGGTCGAGATCGACGTCGGTGCCAGCCGTTGCGGCGTCCAGCCCGGCCCCGACGCCGTGGCACTCGCGCAACGAATCGCCGCTTCGAAGCACCTCATCTTCGGCGGCCTGCAGGCCTATCACGGCAGCGCCCAGCACAAGCGCACCCCGGACGAGCGCCGCGCGTTGATCGGCGGCGCGGTGGACGCCTCCCGCCGCACCGTCGAACAGCTTCGCCAGCAGGGTCTGGACTGCGCCATCGTCGGCGGTGCCGGCACCGGCACTTTTCAAATTGAAGCGGCATCTGGCGTTTATACCGAAATGCAGGCCGGCAGCTACGTGTTCATGGACGCCGACTATGCCCGCAACCTCGACGAATCCGGCGCCCCGGTCAGCACCTTCCGCCACGCGCTTTTCGTGCTGTCCACCGTCATGAGCCAGGCGCAAACCGGCATCGCCGTGCTCGACGCGGGCCACAAGGCCGTCGCCGTGGATTCCGGCCTGCCGACGGTCTGGAAGCGCTGGGACATCCGTTACACCAGCGCACCAGCCGAGCACGGCAAGCTGCAATACGGCAGCGAAACGGCAGCGCCGAAGCCGGGCGAGAAACTCCGCCTGATCCCCGGCCACTGCGACCCGACCGTGGACCGTTTCGACTGGTATGTCGGCGTCCGCAACGGTCGCGTCGAGTGCCTGTGGCCCGTCGCCGCCAGGGGCGGCCTCAGCTAACCCCTACAGTCTCACCCGCACACCCGCCAGCACCGTCGGCCCCGGCATCTCATACCCGTTCACCGGCTCGAACTTCGAATAGAAGATGTTCCACCCGTTCACATAAAGCTCGACCCGCGGCATCACAGCATAA
>Ga0182012_10003332_pt1 | contig 17169 bp, 19 predicted proteins | sample 612S2SmetaG_FD_120486 | JGI IMG/M metagenome (GOLD analysis project Ga0182012, IMG submission 120486) | Permafrost microbial communities from Stordalen Mire, Sweden - 612S2S metaG | ecosystem: Environmental > Terrestrial > Soil > Wetlands > Permafrost | place: Sweden: Stordalen | collected...
TTGAAGTTTGAATATTGGATTTTGATTATTCTCTGAATCTTGGAGGTTGGTGCTTGGAGCTTCCAAGTTTGAAGTTTCCCACCTCCCCAAAGCTTGACTCCCCGCCCCGTTTGCCAAACCATGTTTTTCCGACATCACCTTATGAAACCTTCCATCTTCCTCGGCTTGCTGCTGGCCGCCGCCCTATTGGCCGCCCGCCCCGCCCGCGCCCAGGCCACCAACCATAATTTCGTCCAATGGGAGAAGGACATTTCCGCCTTCGAACGCTCCGCCGCCACCAATCCCCCGCCCCAAGGGGCCTGTCTGTTCATCGGTTCCTCCGGCATCCGGTTCTGGAAAACCCTCGCCCAGGATTTTCCCGATCAAAAAGTGATCAATCGCGGCTTCGGCGGCTCCGAAATCGTGGACTCCACCCACTTCGCCGAGCGCATCGTCTTCCCCTGCGCCCCGCGCCTGATCTTTCTGCGCGCCGGCGGCAACGACCTCTGGGCGGGCAAACCCGTCACCGAGGTTTACCAGGACTTCCAAAATTTCGTCACCAAAGTGCAGTCCCGCCTGCCCAACACCGAAATCGTGTTCATTTCGCTCAGCCCCAGCCTCGCCCGGTGGAAACAGCACGGCAGTGAAATGGCCGTCAACGCCCTGGTGCAAACCTGGATCCAAGGCCGCCCGCATTTGCATTACATCAACGATTACGATATGGCCCTCCGCCCCGATGGCACCCTCCGCCCGGAATTGTATGTGGCTGACAAACTGCATTTTAACGCCGAAGGCTACCAGTTGCTGGCCGCCACCGTTCGCGCCGCCTGGCCCAAGGACATCACCCCCTAAAACCCAATCTTCAAGTTTCCAGTACTTTTTGTATGGCTATCTTCGGCCCCCTCCTCACCGTCCGCCACCAAACCGCACACCTCCCCTGGTTACGGCCCGCCTTTGCCTACCTGGCCGAACTATTCACAGCCGGCTCCGCTCCCAACCTGAAAATCCAATTACTAGCTGCCGGAGAAACGTTCCGTCGCGATATAAGCGAAGGCACCTTTGCGCTGGAACAGGTTTACCTCACCAAGCCTCGCAACCAGGGCGTGTATGAATCTCACCGCAAATACGTGGACGTCCAGGTGATCGTTGCCGGCGAGGAATTCATGGAGGTCACCCATCCCGACACCCTGACGATCCGGGATGCCTATAATCCCGACCGCGACGCCACCTTTTACCTGGATGCCACGCACGGTTCCCGGCTGCACCTGCGCCCCGGGGATGCGGCCATTTATTTCCCCGACGACGCCCACCATGGCGCCTTGCCCGTGGCCGGCCCCCAACTCGTGCGCAAAGTCGTCTTGAAAGTCCCAGTACCCGAAACCTAAACCTGAAGGAAAAATCTATGCCACCCTTGATCGTATTTGTTGTCGGAATCATCGCGATGATCTTGTTCATGACCGTGTCGGCCTCGTTGGCCATGGTGATAGTGGTGATTCTGGTTTTCACCTGCCTGTTCCGCATCCGCCACCTCGGCCGGTCCCACCCGCGTCGTGACGGCACCCCCCAGTCGGATTCCATCTGGCCATTTCTATGGCTAAACTCCAACGATTCCGATGGCACCAACCCGCCGTCCAGTGAACCGGGAACCCACCATCACCATCACCACGGCCACCACCACCACCATGGGCATCAACCTCAAGCTGATTCCAGCGCCCCGGATCCATCCTCCGGCGGCCATTCGCATCACCACCATGATTCCTCATCGTTTGGCGGCGGACATCATGGCGGTTTCGACAGCAGTGGCGGGCATCACGGCGGCGGCGGGGATTTCGGCGGTGGTGGCGGGCATCACTGATCCATGGTCGTAATTGACGCTGCTCCCGGAAGCTCTTACCTTCCCTTTCAGCTTATGAATGATTTACCGGATTCCCTGTTGGAATTGATTCGACGCACCTCGGCGGAAATCCCCGACGACGTGAATCAAGCCCTGATTCAGTCCCTGGAAAACGAAAAAAAGGGCACCATTGCCGAATCCGCGCTCAAAATCATCGAGCAAAACATCGCCCTCGCCAAACAGAAATCCCAGCCCATCTGCCAGGACACCGGCAGCATTTTGTTTTACGTGGACTGTCCCGTCGGCTTTGATCAAATCGCCTTCGGCGAAACCGCCCGCGCGGCCGTCACCCTCGCCACCAAAAAAGGTTTCCTGCGCCAGAACTCCGTGGATTCCCTCACCGGCAAAAACGACGGCACCAATGTGGGCCCCGGCGCGCCCGCCCTCCATTTTCACCAGCACCGTTCCTCCGAAGTCCGCGTGCGACTGGTGCTCAAGGGCGGCGGCTGCGAAAACGTCGGCGCGCAATACTCCCTCCCCATCGAAAAACTCCACGCCAACCGGGATCTGGATGGCTGCCGCCGGGTGATCTTGGACGCGGTATTGCAGGCCCAGGGCAAAGGTTGCGGCCCCGGCATTCTGGGCGTTTGCATCGGCGGCGACCGGGCCACCGGCTATGAATTGTCCAAGACCCAGTTTCTCCGGCTCTTGGGCGACCGTAATCCCGTGGCGGAACTGGACGCCTTGGAACAGGACATTCTGAAAACGGCCAACGACCTGGGCATCGGCCCGATGGGCTTTGGCGGCAAGACCACCCTGCTCGGAGTGAAAATTTGCGCGGCCAACCGCGTGCCCGCCTCGTTTTTTGTGAGCGTGAGCTACATGTGCTGGGCCTACCGCCGCCAAGGCGTGGAGTTGGATGCGACCGGGAAGATTGGTAATTGGTTGTATTGAGGTGCGAATGAACAGTGGCGCAAACATGAGTGCTGGCTCATAAAGTAATAGCAAATGCGAACGCTCGACAAACTGACCATCAAGAATTTTAAGTCCATCCGGGAGCAAACACTTGAACTGGGCCGCTTGAACGTGCTCATCGGCAGCAACGGCGCGGGCAAGTCCAACTTGATCGAAATCTTTCGTTTCTTGCGCGAGATTGTGAATCAAAACCTGGCGGATTATACGGGAACCAAAGGGGGGGCGGATTCACTTCTTCATTTTGGCCGGAAGCAATCTGCGGAAATGTCCTTTCAATTAAATTTTGGCGAAGGCCATGGCAAAAGCGCCTATTTCGTGAGCTTAAAGCCTACAGATGAGGATGATTTTCTGATTGGCAAAGAAAAGGCATATGATTCCATTGAACCTGACCATGCAGAAGGTTACATCAAGCCGATATCAGCTTCCGCCAGGGAATCAAAACTCAAGATTCTGGATAACGAAGTCGCCCAAACCGTATGGAAGGATATGGACAGTTTTCGCGTCTATCATTTTCAGGACACCAGCGATACCGCAGCAGTAAAATTCACTTGCGATGTCGAAGACAACCGCGTGTTGCGCCCGCAAGCGGAAAATCTCGCCGCCTTTCTTTATTGGATGCAGCAAAAGCAGCCGGATCATTTTGCCAATCTGCAGGATACCTTGCGGCAGATTGCCCCGTTCTTTGAGGAATTCCGGCTCGCGCCATCCAAACTGAACACAGAAAAAATCCGGCTGGAATGGAAAGAAAAGGGCAACGACGCCTATTTCAATGCCGCTGCCCTCTCCGATGGGACCCTGCGTTTTATTTGCCTGGCCACCCTGTTGCTGCAACCGGAATTACCTCCGATAATCTTGCTGGATGAGCCGGAACTCGGCTTGCACCCGTCCGCGATTGCGGTCTTGGCCGACTTGCTGAAGGCGGCGTCGGTTTCATCGCAGATTATTGTCTCCACCCAATCGGTGACTTTGGTGAACCAGATGAATGCCCGGGATATCATCGTGGTGGACCGTGAGGGGGGACAATCCGTATTCCGGCGGCTGGATGAGACGGCCCTGAAAGGCTGGCTGGAGGATTACGCGCTCGGCGAATTGTGGGAGAAAAACGTGCTCGGGGGCCGGCCATGAAGAAAATCCTGGTGCTGGTGGAAGGACCAACCGAGGAGGCATTTATCAAGCAACTACTCGTTCCGGCTTTTCCCCAAAGCGTGTTTGTTCCCATTATCATCAAGACCCGTTTGATTGGAGCGCAACCCGCGAAGGGCGGATCGGTGACCTATCACACGTTCAAACGGCAGGTGCAATTACTGCTGGGCGACCCCACGGCCTCCCTGGTGACAACGATGATTGATTTCCAGGGCTTGGGCGCTGACTTCCCCGGCCGGGAGAAACCCGAGCCGAACTCATCCATTGCCAAAGTGCGTGCGGTTGAGTCGGCGATGCAAGGCGATTTAAATGACGGGCGTTTTCTGCCCTATTTGGCCCGCCATGAATTTGAGGCCTTGCTGTTTTCCCAACCTGACTGCATCGCGGAAGTGTTGCGTAGACCTGCCTTGCAAAAAATTCTTCAAGCTATTCGCCACCAATATCCTCAGACGCCGGAGGATATTAATGATTCACCGGCCACCAGCCCCTCCGCTCGAATTGAGTCGGCGTGTGAACAGCTTTACGGCTCGCCCAGGGTTTTTCAAAAGCGCTTGCACGGACCGTTAATCGCGGCGCGCATCGGTCTGGAAAAAATTCGGATCGCCTGCCCGCATTTTGACGAATGGATGACCAGGCTGGAAACTTTAGGCATCTAAATTTATGACCAAACTATCCTTCCCCTTCACCGAAGAAAAAATCCGCGCCCTCAAGGTGGGCGATGAGGTGCTCATTTCCGGCACGGTTTTCACCGGTCGCGATGCCGTTCACAAGTATTTGCATGAGGGCGGCCAGTTGCCCCCGGGCGTCAGCCTCCAGGACGGCATCATTTATCATTGCGGCCCCGTGATGATGAAGCAGGATGACGGCTCCTGGAAATGCACCGCCGCCGGCCCCACCACCTCCATCCGCGAAGAGCCTTACCAATGGCAGATCATTCGTGATTTCGGCGTGCGCGGCGTCATCGGCAAGGGCGGCATGGGCGACCGGACCATGAAAGCCTGCCAGGAATATGGTTGCGTCTATTTGCATGCCATCGGCGGGGCGGCGCAGGTGCTGGCCGAATGCGTCAAAAAGGTGCGCAACGTGTATTTCGCGGCGGAATTTGGCGCGCCCGAGGCCATTTGGGAGCTGGAAATCGTGGATTTTCCGGCGGTGGTGACGATTGATTCGCATGGCCGCTCGTTGCATCAAGAGATTTTTGCCGCCAGCCAGGCGGAATTGGCGAAACGGCTGTAGGTCACGAGTGCTTAACGCGCTGGCGTTTAATCCGGCCTTGGGCTATTCTCCGCGCGTGAAATTTCAGAAGATCGCCATCCTCGGGGTCGGCTTGCTCGGCGGGTCCATTGGGCTGGCCGTGCGGCAACGCGGACTGGCCGGGGAAGTGGCCGGCTATGTGCGCCGCAGCGCCAGTCTGGTCGAGTGCGAACAAGCCGGAGCGCTGGATTACGCCACCACCGATTTGCTGGCCGCGGTGTCCGGCGCGGATTTGGTCATTCTCTGCACCCCGCTGGCGCAAATGTGGACCATCACCACCCAGTTGCTACCAGCCTTGCAGGCAGGCGCGGTGGTCACGGATGTGGGCAGTGTGAAGGCCAGTGTGGTGCGCGATCTCGAAACCCTCGTCACCCGGGCCGGGGCGCATTTTGTGGGCAGCCATCCCATGGCCGGGGCCGAGAAAACGGGCGTGCTGGCCGCGCGCGCGGAGTTGTTTGCCAATGCCGTCTGCGTGGTGACGCCCACAAGAAAATCTCATGCCCCTTCCGTAAACGCCGTGGAGCAGTTTTGGAAGGACCTGGGCGCGCGGACCCTGCGGTTGGCACCGGGCGAACATGACAAGTTGGTGAGCCGGTCCAGTCATCTGCCGCATGTGGTGGCCGCCACGCTGGCCAGCCAGGTATTGCGTCCGCAAAAATCCGCGGCCCAGGGCACGCTCTGCGCCACCGGCTTCCGCGACACCACGCGCATCGCGTCCGGCTCGCCCGAAATGTGGCGGGACATCGCCTTGGCCAATCACGAAAACCTGGCCGACGCCGTGGGCGCGTTTATTAAAGAACTGGAGAAGTTTCAGCGGTCCCTGGCCAAAGGGGACGAAAAGGCCGTGGCCAAGTTTTTTGAAACAGCCAAGCAGCGGCGCGATGAATGGTGCGCGTGCGGCGCAGGACATTCGCCAGAATAAAACAACCAAGCTCCAACCTCCAAGCTCCAGAGAAATTTTAATGACCAAGCATCAACATCCAAATAGGGAAGGCTCGATTGCTTTTAGTTGCTCAACCATACCAACGGTTTGGTTATTGGCGCTTGGAGATTCATTGGCTGTTGGATGTTGAATGTTGGATGTTTAATCCCATGCCCCTCCCCGCTCTCATCGAAATCGTCCCGCTCACCGCTCCGGTACACGCGGAAATCACGGTGCCGGGCTCGAAGAGCATCACGAACCGGGCGCTGATTCTGGCGGCATTGGCGGAGGGGGAAGTGATGCTGCGGGGCGCGCTCTGGAGCGAGGACACGCAAATCATGGTGGAATGCCTGCACAGCCTGGGCTTTGAGGTCATGGTGGCGGCGGACCCGGCGGAAGTTTGTAATCGGACGATCACGGTAAAGGGCTTGGGCGGGCGGATTCCGCCCGGCGGCATGGCCAGTGCACCACTGGAATTATTTGTGGGTAATGCCGGCACGGCGGCGCGGTTTCTGGCCGCCTTCCTGTGCCTGGGCAACGGGGTGTATCGCTTAAGCGGCGTGCCGAGGATGCATGAGCGGCCGCAAGCGGCGCTGTTCAAGGCGTTGCGTGAACTGGGATATCGGGTGGACTCGGAAAATGGCAATGACAAATTGCCTGCGCGAATTTACGGGGAAGGTCCGAAGCCAGGGAAATGCACCGTGAGTATTGCGGCCAGTTCGCAATTTGCCTCGGCCCTGTTGTTGAGCGCGGGGGTCGGTGGCTGGCAGGTGGCCATTTCCGGGGAGAATGCCGAGGAGTCGCCGTATGTGGTGATGACGTCGAAATTGATCGAAGCATTTCCAGGTAAGGGTGGAGATTTTCAGGTCGAACCGGATGCTTCCAGCGGGAGTTATTTCTTAGGGGCAAATTGGTTCCTGAGTAAATTTGATTTGATCGAAGCTATCCAGAATGGCTCCACGGCTTTAGGTGCAAAATTAAGCACCATCAATGTTCCTTTGTGGCCGACTGGTCGTTGGCAAATTGACTCTGCTTTTATCGAACTAACTAAACTCAGCTATCCTTCAGGTCACGGCCCAGTTAATCTCAATGACCTCGAAAATTTTGTGGCCTTTCCACTTGTTATTTCTCGAATCAAAGATTTGGGAGATGGCATCATGACCCAGATCGTACTGGCACCGTTACTGAAGTCAGGTTCCTCTCCGGTTATCTTCACCGACCTTGGCCGCCTGCGCGTGCAGGAATGCGAGCGCGTGGTGGCGTTGAAGACCGAGCTGACCAAGTGCGGCGCGCGGGTGATTGAAGAAGGCGACACGTTAAAGGTTTATCCCTCCGCCTTGCATGGCGCGGAGATCGAGACGTATAATGACCATCGCATGGCGATGTGTTTTGCGATTCTGGGCTTGAAAATTACGGGCATTAAAATTCAGAATCCTGCCTGCGTGAAGAAGACGTTCCCGAATTTTTTCCAAAAACTGGCGTCCCCTGCCCCGCACGGTTTGGGGGCGGCGATTCGGGATGGCCTGACCGGGCGCACTCTTGCGTTGGACGAACTCTTTGCCGATTAATTTTATTATAATGGGAACCACACAACATCCAATCGTCATCGCCATTGACGGCACGAGCGCCAGCGGCAAAAGCACAAACTCCAAACTGGTGGCCGCCGCGCTGGGCTATGTCTATGTGGACACCGGCGCCATGTACCGCACCCTGGCCTGGTATTGCCTGCGGCAACGCATTGACATCCATGACGCCAAAGCCGTCGCTGCCGCCTGTCGCAAATGGAAGACCAAGCTGGTATGCGTTGAAAACAAAGTGCGCCTGCTGGTGGATAATTACTTCCCGGAAAAGGAAATTCGCACGCCGGAAACCGCCGCCGCCGTGGCCCATGTGGCCGCCGTGCCGAAAGTGCGGGACTGGATGAAGAAAACCCAGCGTGATTGTGTTCGGTTTGGCAACCTAGTGATGGAGGGCCGGGACATTGGCACCAACGTGTTTCCTGAGACTGATTTCAAATTTTACCTGGATGCCAAACTGGATGAGCGCTCCCGCCGGCGCGCCGCCGATGGCGTGCAGGAAAACCTCGCGGCGCGTGACCAGCGCGATAGTCAGCGGGCCTCCGCCCCCCTGATGGTCGCCCTGGGAGCCACGGTTATCAACAACTCGGAACTGACGTCCGAGCAAACCAGCGGATTGTTGCTGGCGGAAATCCGCGCCCGGCTGCCGAAAACATGAGGCTGTCCTACCGTCTCGGCTGGTTGTTTTTCCGGTCGCTCTACACCGTATATTTTCGTTGGCGCGTTTTCAATGCGGAGCGCGTGCCCGTGACCGGCGGCGTGATTCTCGCGGCCAATCACGCGAGTTTCATTGATCCGCCACTGGTCGGCTCCGCGCTCGCGCGGCCGATCAATTACCTCGCCCGTGAATCGTTGTTTCGCTATCCCGGGGTGGGCGCGTTGCTGCGTTCCTGGAACGCGGTGCCCGTAAATCGCGATGGCGGCGGCGCGGCGGGCTTGAAGGCCATTTTGGACCGCCTGCTGGCCGGCGGCGGGATTATTCTCTTTCCCGAAGGCACGCGGACGCTGGATGGCAAATTGCAGCCCGCCCGTTCCGGCGTGGGATTGACGGTGATCAAATCAGTCGCCCCCGTGGTGCCCGTGCGCGTGTTTGGCAGTTTCGAGGCTTACGGGCGGCACATGACAATTCCGCGTCCCCACCGGGTCATTGTGAAATTTGGCCAGCCCATGGATTTCGCGGCCTTGCGGGCGGAAGCCAAAACCTGCGACAAGGCCCGCCTCAAGGAAATTTACCAGCAGGTGGCGGATGAAATCCTGGCGGCGATTGGAAAATTGGAGCCAGTGGCCGATTAACCCTCGTCAACTTACGGCTGGCCATCCGCGAGCTGGATTTCCTTAAGGGAACCATTGCTGGCGAAATCCGGTCCGAAGGACAAGGTCACCTTCACTTTGAGGCCCGGCTGGCCGGGAACAGAAATGTCGGGGGCGGAGGTGTAACCGGCCCCCGCATTCACAATGGTGAATCCGGTGACCACACCATTGCGCACCGTGGCAGCCACCGTGGCCGGGGTGTGCCGCCAGATCCCGCCGTCGCGGCCATTGTAGCGGTAAAAGTTGGAAACTTCGTCCAGACGGTCGTTGGTGATGCCGTACGGTCCCAGACTTGCCAGCAGGGTTTGTTTGTTAAGCTGAACCTGGGCGGGATCGGGCCGCTCGCCCGCTGGCGCGGGTTTCACCCGGCTGAAGGCGTCACGAAAGACCTCCGGGGCCACGCCCAGGGCCGAGGCGACGAGCACGACTGGTCGGCCATGATCGCGGGGATCAGTGGTATGACCGCCGGTGATGACGGCGGGAATTCTCGTTTCGACCGTGCCGGGGTTGGTTTGGGCCGAGGCCATGGTGCAGAGGGCAGCCGCGAACGCAAAGGTTGCGAACAGAATTGGCTTGGTGGTTTTCATAGGTTCAATCAATGGATCATTTAAAACCACATTATGCCACCCGACCTTAAGCCAGCATTAAGCCCGGAAAGAACCGGCCCGCCCCACAATCTACAAATGTAAAATAATCGCTTGACTTGCTTGACGGTTGTAGAGATGATGTCGTCATGCCAAAACAAACTGTGGAACTCACCGAGGCCGAATGGTCCATCATCAAGGCGATTTGGGATGCCGAGCCCTGCACCGCCCCGGCCATTCAGGAAACCCTGCTCCCGGCCACGGGCTGGACCTACTCCACCGTGCGGACCCTGATGGACCGCATGACCGCCAAGGGCCTGCTCAAGGCAAAAAAGGAGGGCCGGCAGACCATTTACCAATCCGCCGTGACCCGCGCCGAGGCCCAGCATGGCGAGTTAATCTATGCGTTGAAACACGCCTTCAACGGCGCGCTAACGCCGATGGTGCAATGCCTGCTTGACCATCACCAACTGGACGTGAAGGAATTGACCCGGCTGGAGACGCTCATCAAAGCCCGGAAAAAATCCGCCCGAAAATAAACATTTAACCCTTACGACCATGGATTCATTTATTGCCAGTTTAAATCAATGGGGCGGCGGTTTCGTGAATATGGCATGGGCCATGTTCTGGCAGTCCAGCCTGCTCATTCTGTTGCTCCTCGGACTGGATTATGGTTTGCAACACCGAATTCGCGCCTCGGTCCGCCATGCCCTCTGGCTGGTGGTGCTGTTGAAACTGTGTCTGCCGCCAACGTTCGCACTGCCGACCAGTCCGGTGTGGTGGCTGCCAAAAACAGCAGCGCCCGGTATCCGGGTCGTGGCCGGGAATTACCGGACCACGTTCGATCAGGACTCGACCAGGTTGCTGCCAGCGCCGTTGCCGCAGCCAACGCCTGCGCCCCGGCCTGCCATCACGGTTGCCGCCGGCTGGCTGGTGCTCTCCACGGTGGCGAGTTCAGTTTTGCTCCTCTGGATGCTAGTGCGCTGGAGTCAGATTCGGCGGCGGGTGAGTGGTGGTGCCACTTCCGTCCGGCTGAACCAGTTGGCCCGCGAATCGCAATCGCTGGCCAGTCTAAACTATGACGTTCCAATTCGGCTTGTGTCCAGCGACATGTCTCCGGCGGTGTGCGGACTGTTTCGTCCCGCCATATTGCTTCCGCAGTCACTGGCGGACCAATTTTCGGATGAAGAACTGCGGGCCGTGCTGGTGCATGAAATGATTCACCTGCGCCGCCGCGATGTCTGGGTGAATTTCGCGCAGGCGCTGTTGCAAATTATTTATTGGTGGCATCCCCTGGTCTGGCTGGCCAACGCCCGACTGCGCGCGGTGCGTGAGGAGGCGGTGGACGATGCCGTCTGGGTGGCCTTGGGTGAGGAGGCGGACGCCTATGCGCCCACGTTGCTGGAGGTGGCGAAACTTGCCTTGCCCAAACCGCGAGTCAGTCTGGGACTGCTGGGCATTCTGGAATCGCGCCACGCCCTGAGCCGGCGCATTGAACGTCTGCTGGAAGTCCGCCCGCCGCGTCAGGCGGGTATGACGCTGGCTTCCCTGCTGGGCATTCTGGCTTTCACGGCAGTGGCCGTGCCCATGGGCGATTCACCCGCCCCGGCGGACGACCTCCTGACGGCCCCGGATCCCATTTTAACACTGACCGTGAATCCCGAGGTGTTTATCAAAAATATCCGGGCCGAAGCCAGCCTGTACGAATACGCCGCCACGGATTCATATACCAATATCCTGCTGGGGATTTTGCATCGCGAAGGGGTGGACTTCGGCCGGCCGGGCAGTTTCCGTTTTGATCCCAAGACCGGCGACTTAACCACGCAAAGCGTTCCGGATCAGTTGGAGATTTTCCGGCGGGTCATCGAGCAACTTAACCGTGCCGATGGACAATGCGTGCTGCCGTTGAACCTGGCTGGGTTTCATCGCCGGGCCGTGTTGATAGATGGCCAGATATTCGCGATGTCCACCAGGGATTTTCAAGCGTTGACCAATGACTTTGCCTTCCAATCCGCGACGACCGGGGCGGGGAATTCGCTGACGGGCACCATCGCGGCGGACCAGTTTGTCGCGTTTAACCAACGCCTCAAGGCGCTTGGCCTGACGCCCTTCCAGCGCCCGCGCATACAAACCGCCCATGGCACCACCGCCCAAATTTATGTGGGATCGAGTATCAACGGCGTGATCATCAATGGCGTGGAACTCGACTGCCGGCCGACAGTGGGCGACGGGCAAATCGGACTCGCCTTTCGGGGCGAGATCAAGGGGAACCTGGCCGCTGACGGGAAGACCCTGACCGGAGTGGCCGATCATAAAATGAGCGGCAATGTCCAAACCGAAAATCAGGGCGGCATTGTTGTTTGTGCCAGCAATCCAGATAGTTCGAAGGACAAAAATTTCGTCATGGTCCTGAGCGTCCAGTTGGTGACCAATCAAGCGCCAGCGCTTGCGCATGAAGCAGTGGCGGCGGTGGCAAATCGTGACAATGCGTCCATCGTTCGTGCGGTTGAAGCCAATCAAGGTGCTTCGGCTGCGAGTCCGAGACCGGTTAACCCCAGGATCCAAGTTCACATGAAAGCGAGATTTCTAGAAGTGCCGGCAACCAGCTCGTTTTCCGATGCCATTTACGCCAATACCAACATCCTAAAGGCGGGCATGGTGGGCATCTTGAGTAGAAAAAACGCGCAAGACATGTTGCGAACGCTGGAACAACGCGCTGGAGTCAACACGCTGGCCGAGCCGGAAATGACCACCACCAGCGGCCGGCAAACTCAAATGCGCGCGACCTCAATCATTTCCATTGTCACCGGGGAGACCAATCTGATCAATTCCACCGGGTCCAATGTGATAACGGCCTTGCAGACGCAGTTGGAGACGGGTCCGGTGTTGGATGCGACGGCCCGGGTGTTGCCAGATGGGGCCACCATTGAGCTGAAAGCCACCGCGTCGCTCACCGATTTTCTCGGTTATGACGAGCCGCCCACCAACGCCGCTGCCGCAGTCACCACGGCAAATGGAACCCAACTTCCAGTTGTATTGCCCTGTTATTCGGTGCGGCAGGGCAGTGCCAGCGTGAAGATATGGGACAACCAGACGGTGCTGTTGGGGAAACTGGCCAGACAATTTTACGATGGCGGAAAAGCGGTGCCGGCCGAGCCGGAGTATTTTGTGAAGACCAAAAAAAGCCGGGGCCAGCCGGATGCGGAAGACAGCGAAGTGCTGGTGTTCATTACCGTAACCATGGTGGACGAGGCGGGAAACCGCGTTCACTCGGATGACACGCCGCCGTTTGGCGGGGATACCGTTCCGCCGCAGATTCCCACCTCGGTGGTGGGACCCCTGGGACGGTAAGTTCAAAGCACCAACCTCCAAGCACCATAGAATAATCAAATTCCTATATTTGCCAGGGTGTTGCTGATGCTGTTGACGATTTGCACGAGCTGGGGATGGGACTGCTCAAAACCATCCACGGAGGAGCGCAGGCCGCGCACGGAAAGTTCGCGCAATTGGGGGTTTTGATCGGCCCGCGTGGCTTCATACGTGGAAATTTTGGCAAAGCCGGTGATGCTGTCCGCCGAGTCCCCATTGGTCTGGGCGAGCGTGGCGACCTCCGTTTTCAGCGTGGCGAGCAACTGGAGGAGTTCGCGCTTTTGCTCCGGGCTGACGGCGCCCGCCTGGTTGATGCGCGTCTCAATTTCGCCAAGGGTGTTTTCGATCATGGGATAACATTATGCATTATTGGCGATTCGGCAAGCCCCGCGAATCGCTGGTCCCGCGGATGATGGCTATTTTGCCAGTTCGGCTCTCAATTTGGCGGCCACATCCAGCAGGGCCTCGGGCACCACGCTGGTGTTGGCGAGGACCGGCATGAAATTCGTGTCCCCGCCCCAGCGCGGGACGACATGGATGTGCAGGTGCTCCACGATGCCCGCGCCGGCGACTTTGCCGAGGTTGATGCCCACGTTGAAACCATCGGGCTTCATGACGGTCGTCAGGGCATTGATGCACCGGCGTGTCAGTTTCCAGAGATCCGCGAGTTCGTCGTCGGTGAGGCCGTTGAGGTCGGACACTTGTTTATAGGGCACCGCCATGAGATGGCCGCCGTTGTAGGGATAACGATTCAAGACGGCAAAGCAGCTCCGGTCCCGAGCGATCACATAATTGTCCACGTCGTCCAGCGACTGGGCGATCCGCGAGAAAATGCTTTCGTCCAGTTTGGGTTTGGGCGAAAGGATGTATTCAATGCGCCAGGGCGCGTGCAGTGATTCCATGGGGGGAGGGTAGCGGTTGGCGGGGTGAAAGTCAAAAATCAGGCTTTCCGGGTTCAAAACAATTCCAGAATAGCCGCCGCCGCCCGCTGGCTGGCACCGGGTTTGCCGAGGGTGGAAACGATTTGCGCGAGCCGTTTTTTGATTTTCACCCGGCGGGGTTCGCTCTGCAAGAGTTTGAGGGTGGCCTGCCCGATATTGTAGCCAATGGCGTTATGCTGGATGAATTCCGGCATGACTTCCTCGCCGGCCAGCAGGTTGGGCATGGTGAGGGATTTCACGGTGACGATGCGCCGGCCGATTTCGTAGGTGAGCCAGGAGGTTTTGTAGAGGGTCACGGTGGGCACGCCGTAAAACGCGCATTCCATGGTCACCGTGCCGGTGGAGGCGATGGCCACGGTCGCCCCGGCGAGGGCGGCGGGCAGGCGGCCGGTTTGGATGGTCACGGTGCCGGGGGTGCCGAGCGCCCGGGCGAGTTCCACCAGGGACTCATTGGGCAGCACCATGAGGGCACGGCAGTCCGGGATGGCGGCCTGAATGCGTGTCCACGCGGAGAACATCACCGGCAGGTGGCGTTGCAACTCGCTTTTGCGACTGCCCGGGAGCAGCAACACCATTGGCCCGGCGGCGGATGGCCTGGTCTCGATTGCGGGCGCCGCCCGATCCAGCATGGGATGGCCGACAAACGCCACGCGCAGTTGGGGGGCGCGCTGCGAATACCACACTTTCTCAAAGGGAAAAATGCTCAGCAGCAAATCGTAATCGGCCTCCAGTTTTTTGGCGCGGCCCGGCCGGGAGGCCCAAACTTGCGGGGAAACGTACTGGATGATTTTGGGATTCCAGCCGGATTCAGGATGCTGCCGGACCCAGGCCTTGACCGCGCGGCCGAAGCGCAAATTGAAGCCGCCAAAATCCACGCCGATCACGGCATCGGGCTGGCGCTCTACGGCCAGGGCGAGCAATTGATCGAACAGGCGCTTGAATTTGAAGTAGTTCTTGAGCACGTCGGTAATACCAACCACGGCGTGCTGGGTCAGGTCCATCGTAAGGTTAACCCCGGCGGATGCCATGCGCGGCCCGCCGGCGCCGAAGAAAGTGGCGGAGGGCAGTTGCGTCCGCAACGCGGCCACCAATTCGGCCGCCAGCAAATCGCCGCTGGCCTCACCGGCGATGAGCATGAAGGTTTTTGCGGTCATTTGCTCTGCTGGACTTGCCGCGTGATTTCAAAGGCCAGGTCCAGGGCGCGTTTGGCGGATTCGCCGCTGACGAGCGGGGTTTGGTGGTCGGTGACGCACTGCACAAAGTGCTGGAGTTCGAGCTTGAGAGGCTCGTCTTTGGCGATGGGCACCGGCTCGCGCACGACGCGTTTGCCGCCAAATTCGCTGACGATGGCCGAGTCCTTGCCCACGCCGAGTTTGGCGACCAGGAGTTTTTTGAGGATGGAGCTTTCCTCCTCGCCGTCGCGGGCGATGCGGTAGATATAACCCTCCTGCACCCGGTAATCGAGGGAGATGTAACTGGGCACGAGGCCGCCGCTAAAGACGCGAATTTTGCGCATGCGCTCCGGGCTGACGCGGCTGGCGGTGAGGTTGGCGACACAGCCGTTGGCGAAGCGCAGGCGCACATTGGCGATGTCCTCGGATTTGCTCAGCACGGGAATGCCCACGGCATCCACGGAAATGACGGGCGATTTTACAAAGGCCAGGACCACGTCCAGATCGTGAATCATAAGGTCCAGCACCACGCCGATGTCGGTGGAACGGGCGGGAAAGGGCGAGAGCCGGTGAACTTCGATGAAGCGGGGTTCGGTGGCGACAGTTTCCAGGTATTTGAAGACCGGGTTGAAGCGTTCCACGTGGCCCACCTGGAGCACGCACTTTTTCTGCTGGGCGAGTTGCACCAGTTCGGCGGCCTGTTCGGTGGTCTCCGTCATCGGCTTCTCGACGAGCACGTGTTTGCCCTGGGCCAGCAATTCTTTGGCGAGGTCGAAATGCGAGGTGGTCGGGGTGACGATGTTCAGGGCGTCGGCATGGGCGGCGGCCTCGGCGACGGAGTTGAAGACGCGGGCGTTGTGTTTGGCGGCGATTTTGCGGGCGGTTTCCGGGTTGGCATCGTAGAGGCCGGTGAATTCCACCAGGCCGGCGGCCGCGAGGTCGGCGTAGAGGCGGGCGTGCTCCTTGCCCAGCGACCCGACCCCGAGCACGGCGACCCGAATTTTGGCGTTAGAATTTGACACGAAGGGAGCTTGCCAATTTTTAACGGCGGCTGAAAGCGGAATTCGCGGGGCGGGGGCGGGGGAAAAGTTCGCGAAACTTGAAGATTTTACCGGAGCAGGCGCCATGGGTGCCGCCATGGGGGTGCGCCGGGGATCCACCCGAGACAGCGCCCGGGGTTTGACGGAACCGGGAGGCAAGTCGGTGATGGCGACGGCGATCATGGAAGTGTCCGGGTTTGGATTGGGGGTCATTAGGCGGGGAGGTTCCCGGCTCCACCGGGGGGGACAATTTCTTGACTTTGATTTACTTTGATCAGCTTTGATTCGGGGCTTTTTGGCGGGTGGCTGGCGGACGGAAGCCCCGCATCCGGGGTGGGGGCCGGGACGCGCGGCGGGGGAGGCGGCATCCGGCGCATTTCGCCGACATCGCGCCGGATGCCCCGCAGAACGCGCAGTTTTTGTTCGAATTCCGGGGTGACTTCGCCGGACCAGTGGCGCAACAACACCGCATAGCGCGCGGCCAGGAAGGCCGCCAGGCTGTCGGCCAGCCGGCCATTCAGGATGGGGTCCAGTTCATCGGCATGTTCGGCCAGGTCCTGGCAATAGTCATCCGCCTCCAACTGGAGCTGCCACTCGGTGAAACGGCGCAGCCGCCATTGGGAGAGGTTTTGTTGGCTGACGGGCCGGCCGGAGAATTCGGTGGCGAGGACGGTTTGGACTTCGGGCTGGGCATTTAGCCAGGGGAGCAGGGTGCGGCTCGACTCCCCGGCGGCCAGACGGCGGTTGACCTCGGTTTGCAATTCCCGCGACAAGCGGGAAATTTTACCACGGCATATGCGCATAGATGATCCTGGTTGGGGGGCTTTGGATTTATCACCCATCGAGAATTTTACCATGGTTTGGGGAAAACGCCCGTTTCCCAGAAACGGAAAATGCATTTTAGAGGGGCGGGGCGGGGTTTGATGGTATTATTCGGTTGATTTCTAAGGAAACGCTGATTAAAGACGGTTTTACAACTTTCCAATTATGATGGCTGGCACTGGGCCATTTTCATCTGAAAATGGATGTTGGATTTCCCGGTTCTTGCGTTGGGTTGAAGGTGACCAA
>Ga0182012_10003333_pt1 | contig 17169 bp, 13 predicted proteins | sample 612S2SmetaG_FD_120486 | JGI IMG/M metagenome (GOLD analysis project Ga0182012, IMG submission 120486) | Permafrost microbial communities from Stordalen Mire, Sweden - 612S2S metaG | ecosystem: Environmental > Terrestrial > Soil > Wetlands > Permafrost | place: Sweden: Stordalen | collected...
ACCCAGGTTATGAAAACGTACGGCGGCTCTACGAATCTCGATGCAGATCAACTGTACGTGTATAACCAAACGATCGCCGAACTTGAGAACTTGCAGAGTGTAACTGATTGGTACGGCGCGACCCAAACGCTGTTTACCAATGCGTATGCGACCAACACTCAAGTCGTACACGACGTTGAGGATGTCTTTCAAATTATGGGGCCGGCGGATATCGCCTCACAGGTGCTCAATGACGTAACGACCGCGCTAAACCTCGTAGGATCGCTGGCCTCGTTCGTTTCACCGATTGCCGGGCTGGCGACGGACGTGACCAGCAACGTTGCGAATATCATATCGGCTTCGAGCGGAACTTTTTATCTTGCAGGAACGATCAGCGGCGACACTACTACTTACGCTGACATACCCGCCCCTGACCCTTCCACCGGAAACTATGACTTAGATCTGATCCTGAGTGCCGAGAACACCGGCGCTTTGAACGCAAACACGTGTAGCGAAATAACGACCATGGCGAATTGGGGCCAATCGGCAGCATTGGCGAGCGGCGTGGAATCGGGGCTTTTCGCCTTGTATGACAAGGACACGCTTCAGGATATTCAGAGCCGGCTGTTGAAGCTCACGGTCTGGCAGACCTTAGCGCCGACCTATTGGAATATCGTTGCGGGGGGGGTGCCCACTCCTTATAACGGCCCAATTGCACCTTTTACCGGCCAACCCGGTGTCTATGAACCGCGGTGGACCCCATTGGCTACATGCTATGGCAACGATGTTTTCGGTCGTCCGCTTGCCCAATTCGTGGGAATGACCTTCGAAAACATCAGTTCCTCCAATTTCCCCAACTATACGGCGCTTCAAGCCTTATTTAGCCTGCCCACCACCCAGACACCTTCGGCGGCGTTAGGAGCTGACCCATCGGCGGTGCTGTACAACGAATTCGGATGGAACTTTAACTTTTACTATGGAACTAACGGAAACGACTTCTCCTTCCCTACCAAGTTTGAGTACAATACCTCAATATATCCTTTTACTTGTAGTAGCATCATCCCGCTGGGGACCATCATTCGCACCAACAACTCCATTCCAGCGGTGAGCGCCGCCGCTGTGAAATCTATCCCGCAAGTTGCTTCGCCAACGGCAAGCGCGGGTTCTCCACCAAGCCCAAGCTCGTTTTTGCAGGCTGTCCAGAGCCTAACGCAGCAAATTCCGGGTACCTTACGGAACCCCACTCTCAACGCCAGAATGTCAGCCGATCTTAACGTCGCTTACGAACGGCTCAAGAACGACGTCCTGTTCGTACGCCCACCAACCGATTCGGTGATTTTACTGAATGACGCCATTACACGATTGCAAAGCCATACTCAGCTGAGTCCTCCACCACCAGACTACGAAGCGGCGTTGACGGCCCTGCAGCAGACTGTGGCGGTGAGAAACTTGCTGATAGGGGCTTGCGGCACAGATGGGGCGGGATGCGTGGTGAACACCGGTAACTAGGTCTCTATTTATTCATCTTTCAGCAAGCCTATTCGCATGTAGCGGCCACCGAGACGGGCGTTCGACACTGAAGGTCGCACTTCCCCGAATGTGAAGTGATCATTACGTAGATCGGTAAAGCCGCTAACATGTGACTATGAGCGAGCAAGAGTTCTGGGCAGGTTGCGCCGATGTCAAGGTAGATCCCGGCAAGCTGAAGAAATCGTTGAGTACTTTCCTGGAGCACCGCTCGATAAGGTCAAGAGCGTTCTGGCCTACTACTACGCCTATCAACCCGAACTGACGCTCAAATTGAACGCGTTCTCGCGGATCACAATGTTCCGGCGCCACTTCAGCGGTGGCGCCCAGCACTTGGGGCGCGAATTTTGTCGCGTGAGCGTTACCATACCCAGGCGGCAACACCGTCATCCAAAGCTCAACTTGGCTTGACGGAATCGCCTGGTTTAAATTTCTTAAGATGTTTCGAGGCAGCTTGGTCTACTAGTGCATCAACGTACGCCGCGGAGGCGCCCAGTTCGCGTTGAAGAGCCTTGCCATGCTCCGTGGCAGTTGGAGTTCGCTCGACGCTTTTCAGCCGGTCTCGCTCGGCGCTTACCGCATGGAAGAGAATCTTCTTGGCGGCCGGTGGATATTGGACGGGTTCAACCGGATGTTCGATACTGTGATCTTCAAAGGTCCGCCTTTTAAGCGCTTTGTGGAGCAAAGGATAGGCTTCCCTCATGATCTCGGGCCCGGTCTCTTCGCCGAATTGCCTCAACCGGAACGAGCCGTTGTCAGTTAGTTCAAAATCCAACAAGCAAGATTCCAGCATCCAAAGCTGGGCTGGCTCCTCCCCTAACTCGTCGAGCTGGATGAGCGCGTGCATTTCGTCGTCTGCATCCACGATTGAGAAGCTTCCATCGGGCCATCGAGCGCAAAAGGCAGGCATGTCAAATCTCCTTAAAGAGTTGTATCAGAAATTGCTGACCAATGTGCGAATCCGGGCCGATAGCGCACCATCGGAACTCACCGCGGAAGTTCGGGCCGTGGAAATTGTTGTTTCCCAGAACGGCGTATCTCGGGGGCAGAGCCGGGATTGCTGGCGCAGCGGTCGACCTGATCGGCGGCATTTCACTCTTTGATGCGCTGGAAAAGACGAGAGACCGGAGACCGTATTTTGTGATCGCCCACATTGAGAGAAGGCGACGGGGAACTAACCGTGCCTCCACCTCTCCACTTAAGGAAACTGACTAATCACGTCTGCCAACCGCCTGACACCAAGCATCATCGGCTAGCATTCCAAAATCGCGCTCCTTAGAAAATGTTCAGAGCCGATTTTTAGCGTCGTCAAATCAGTGCTGCTGAGCCCACTTCCGTACGGGACACCGGAGCGGTTGATGGCGGTCTCCCAGGGAGACGCGCGCACGCAGACGCCTGGTACAACATCCTTTGGAACGTTGGTCGAATGGCGCGCCCGGACCCGGCTTTTCGATTCGCTTGTCGCCTATCGCGACTGGGGTTTGCCGATGACAGGCGCGGGAGATGCGGAACTGGTGCGTGGGCTGCGCGTTTCCGCAGGCTTCTTCGACACGCTCGACGTACAGATGCAACGTGGATGTAATTTCACAGAGCAAGAGGACCATCCGAATACAAGCCGAGTCCTAATTCTCAGTGACGGATTTTGGAAAACCAGATTCGGCGGAAGCCCGGCAGTGATTGGCCAAAGCATTACTCTGGGCGGGGTACCGTTCAAGATCGTCGGCGTCCTTCCCGCTAAATTCCGAGCTCTTGGATTCGTTACGCGTCCACACCGGATGTCTTCGGGCCGCTCGGTTACGACGTTTCGCAGGCCTTTGCGTGTCGCAGTTGCCAGCATCTTCGTGTGCTTGGACGCGTCAAGCCTGGCGTGTCTGCGGCGAGCGCGCAAGCGGAACTATCGCAAATCACGGGTGACCTCGCGCGCACTTATCCAAAGGATTATCCGCCCGACGCGAGGGCCTTGTCCGTTCCTCTTCAAACTTATTTTGTCGGCTCTTCCGATAAGACGTTGTGGCTGCTGCTCGGTGCTGTCGGCTTGCTGCTTCTGATCGCTTGTGCGAATGTAGCGAGCCTGGTCCTCGCTCGTGCGATTGGACGGCGAAAAGAACTCGCACTCCGGGCAGCGATCGGGGCCAGTCGACTACGCCTGATACGGCAGATGGTGACGGAGAGTTTGGTTTTGGCTGCGGCCGGAGGTGCTGCGGGACTGGTACTTGCGATCTGGGCGATCGAGGGATTGAAGCGCCTCGGCGTGGACAGTATTCCGCGGATAGCTGAGGTTTCTCTCGACATGCCAGTTCTTCTATTTGCCCTCGTCGTTGCAACTTTTTGTGGACTTCTTTTCGGCGCGGCGCCCGCACTGGAAGCCTCGCGCGTAGACGTGAACGAAGCTCTCAAGGATGCCGCACGTGGTACTGAAAGTCGCCGCCGGGTCCGGCAGATAGTGGTTATTGGCGAATTGGCTGGCTCTCGCGTTTGTCATGATCTCCGGGACAGGATTGTTGTTGAAGAGCCTGGTGCGCTTGCTGGACTTGAGTCCAGGCTTCGATCCAAAGAACACGATCACGATGACGGTCAACGTGAGCGGCCCAAACCTGAGGACAAACGAGCAACTCGCCGTATTCAACCGCGAGTTACTGGCAAAGGTTCGCGGGTTGCCGGGTGTGGAGGTAGCGGGACTGGTCGGAGTTCTTCCCCTGAGCGGCAGCTTTGATCGCGCAGGCCTGCGACGTTCGTCAGGTGTCACTTGATCAGAAGAGGCAAATGCAAGCCTACCAGGCTGACGCCCAAATGCCACTGAGCGGCTTCACGCTGGTTGTTCGTGGCGCTGGTAACCTTGCGAAAAGCGTTCGCGATGCCATCCGCGCCCTCGACCGGAATCAAGCTGTCTATGACGTCGCGACTATGGAGGAGCAGATTGCGGTTACTGTGGCGCCGCGGCGTCTAACTTTGATTTTACTCGCGCTTTTTGACGGCCTAGCTCTCGTTTTAGCAGTTGTCGGCGTATACGGCTTAATGGCTTGTCTGGTGGGCCTGCGCCGCCGCGAGTTTGGAATTCGCGCGGCGCTCGGCGCCGGCCGCCGCCAAACCGCGGGACTCGTTGTGGCTGAGGCAACGCGGTTAATCGGCGCTGGTCTGGGCTTGGGCCTGTTCATCTCCGTCCTGGTTTCGCAGTGGGTGCGAGGGATGCTGTATTCAGTAAGCCCGATCGACCCCTGGGTTTCGGCATCTGTCGTCGCAATACTGGGCACGGCTGGGATTCTGGCTACATGGCTCCCGGCAAGAGCGGCGGCGGAGATTGATCCGTCAACCCTTTTGCGCGCGGGCTGAATAAAGGCTCTAATCGCTAAGCGGACTTAAAATCCCTTGCCCGATAGTCGCGCTAGTCGGCATCACCTAGTGGGGATTTGCGCTGACCATTCACCTGCTGCACGCATGATCCCTTGCACCACCTGAAATGAGCGGATCGATCTGCAAGTATGAGCAGCGCGCAATCCAATACCCCGGCAAAGCCGGACGGAGAAGAAGCGTTCAGGATTTTGCGCGAGCAGCTGGACGACGATGACGCAGAAATGCTGGCAGACTGTTATCTGACGGCAGATCGAACGCCGGGGCATCGGCCGGATATTGCGGGCACCCAGCGGCGTCTTCTCAAGCAAAAGATCTAACGTTGAAGCTGGTCGCTGCAAGCGCCGGGCATGACGTTGACGCATGACGGGGAGAATCGTCAGCTGTCGGTGAATGGATATTTGTATACCTTTGATGGGCGATGGCTGCGGGTGACAGATGCAAAGGTGTTTGAGTGTCCTGTCCCGGAGTTCGTGTCCTGTCCCGGAGTTCGTGTCCCGGAGTTCGTCCCCCCGCCTGATAGTCTGTTACTTCGCGCTTTCGAACCCATGCAGCCTTCCGCAACGAGCCTGGTAGCGGGCATCGACCTTGGCGGCAACGCCGTGAACTATACTTTTTTCGACGGGTCGGACTGGCTCATTGAACAGCTCTTTGAGCACCCATCTCTTGCGCCGGAAGGTCCCGAAACATGCCTAAGTCAAATTGCCGAAGGCCTTCATCTCGCAGCACGGCACCACGATGTTTCCGTGAAGCAAATCTCGACCATCGGCCTGGGAACTCCTGGCCCAGCGTCTGCCGGCGGCGTTTTCAGTTCGGTCGGTTCGACGAACTTCGTGCATGCCGCTTGGTCTGGTTTCGATATTCGGCAGGCACTGGAACAGAAGCTTAATCTGCCAGTCGTTTACATAAATGACGGGAACGCTGGAGCACTATGGGGCCACTATGTTTTGTTCGGCGCGGACAATCAGGCAACTTCCATCTCAGCTATTATCGGCACTGGCTTGGGTGGCGGCGTTATCGTCAATAACCAGGTCGTGAAAGGCTGCCATGGTTTCGGTGGTGAACTCGGCCACGTGCTGCTTCCCTATCAACGGATTCCGGGCCTTGAACATGCGCGGCCGGTTTGCAATTGCGGGCGGATTGGCGACCTAGAAGCTATTTGCTCACTCACCGCAATTGAGCAGGTTCTGCTTCCGGCTTATCTGCCTCAATATGCAGGGCACGATCTTGCAAAACTTGGCGACCTGCGCAAAGCTGCCCGGCTTGTCCGAGGCTTAGCCGAAAAGGGAGATCCTCTAGCGCGCCAAGTCTTCGCGGTGCAAGCGCACGCGCTCGCTCTATTCTTTGATCAAATGACCGCGATCTTCGACCCTGATGCTTTCGTCGTAGGTGGCGGCGCAATTGAAACCTCAGCCGAGTTTCAGCAGTGGTTCATCGCCCAGATCCGGGCTCACCTCAAGACAGAATGGAGCGAACAAGCTGCGATCCCGATCCACATCATGCCGAACGGCGATACGGCCGGCGCACGCGGCGCGGCGTTAGCTGCTCTATCTGATTATGGAAGATTGTAGACGGTCGCTTTGCTAATCCACGCGCCGATATTTGCAAAACCGCGCGCCATGAAATCATCGTCCATGCCAGTGGCGCCGTCCCGGTGCACCACCCACACAAAGTAGATTGGCGAAATCCTGACTCGGACCTGCTCCATACCCGTCTACCGACAGAAAAAAGCCGTGCACTCGCAGTCGACTCATGAAAAAAGCTTCTTATAGTTAAACTTCAGCTTGATATTAATGATTATGTTATATAACATATCAATTATATAATGAATGTATGACCTAAACTCCACGTTCTCCGCGCTGTCGGACCCAACCCGCCGTGCCATTCTTGCCCGGCTTGCCCTTGGCGAAGCGACCGTGCTCGAACTCGCTAAACCGTTTCAGATGTCACAACCCGCCATTTCCCGTCATATAAAGGTTCTGGAAACCGCCGGTCTGATCACACGCCGGGTGGATGGAACAAAGCGTCATTGCCGCCTGGTAAAAGGCGGTGTCGAAGCGATTGATGAGTGGCTCGAACTTCTGCGCAACGCACTTGCGAAGAACTACGATCGCTTGGACCACCTCTTAGCAAATCCAAACAACATAGAAAGGACCTAGAATGAGCAAGTTAACCCTGACGACCGAAGGTGATAGATTCGTTGTCATTAAGAGGCAGTTCGCGGCCTCCCCGGAAGCGGTCTACCGCGCCCACACCGAGCCCGATCTCATCCAGCGATGGATGCTTGGACCGGACGGTTGGACCATGCCCGTTTGCATTTGCGACCTGCGACCCGGCGGCAAATTCCGCTACGAATGGGCCAACGCTGCGGGTAAGGGCTTTTATATCACCGGAGAATTCTTGGAGCTTGAGCCTTATCGTCGGATCGTACACGTGGAACGAATGCATTTGCCGGACCCCACGCCCGACAACCACATTGAGACGCGGTTCGATCCGGATGGCAGCGGTACGCTGATGACCATGAGGATGACGCTGCCTAATAGCGAAACAAGGGCGCAGATGCTCGCCACCGGTGTGGAACGCGGTATGGAAGCGAGCTACGCCCGGCTCGAACCGATGATCTAGCCAGGTTGCCCTATAGTTTTCAGAGAATTAGCCGATAACACTATCACTATGTCTTCGAGGATGGAAGGCCCCTTGGTGGTCTTGCGGAAGAGCACTGCATCGAGGTACTACCCCTTACTAGGGCAGTCTTTTTGAGGCGCGAAACGCGTGCTATGCTACAGAAAACGCTACGTTTGGCTGCACAATCGCCTGGGCGAAACACTTGTTGCAGATTTGTCCCGATGCGAAAAATTCTAACTTTTGTGCTCTTGGCCACGTTGATTGTCACTGAAGTGTCTTTCGCTGGCACTTCAAAAAAGACGCCAACCCGACCGTATCGCGTAGCTGTAGTGAACGGAGATGGTGCCTTGAACAGCCTGCCCTCCCACTCGGCCCACGAGCCAGTTGTCCAAGTAGCCGATTCTTCGGGAAAGCCCATTGCCGGTGTCCGGGTTGAGTTTGACGCGCCTAAAGCCGGGCCTGGAGCGACTTTTGCTGGTGGATCTACGCATTTCGCAACCGTCACGAATGCAGAAGGTGTTGCCAAAGCCGCTGGCCTGAAAAACAATGGCGTACCTGGCGGCTATGCTTTACTTGTCCACGTTTCCTACCAAGGCCAAACCATTGGCGAAATGACGGTTCATCAAACGAACGTTATAGCGAAGATGGCGCACATGTCCGGCACGACCAAAGGCCAAGAACAATATCCGGACGCATCTTTGTCAAGTTCGGTGGTGGGTATTGCTATGGGTGACCAGTTCCTGATCAACGGCATGCCGACACCCAGCAATGCGAACCTCGCGCCCGGCAATCGCGTGCAGACTCAAAATAGCCCGGTTACTGTTTATATTCATGACCACTGCGAATTTCTTATTGGTCCGCACTCTCAGGTGATTATCCAACCGCATCTGGTGTCTGTTGTCGCAGGCGCAGTTCGCGCCAAACACTTCGGCGATTGCAAGTTCGGCTATGGTGGTTTATGGGTGACGAGCCCAACCCCTACAGCTGACGCGGTGGTCGCGCTCTCTAACGAACACATGGAAGTCGGTTCGGTCACCGGATTGGTGCAAGTAGCGAATGAGGTTAAAGTGGTCAGTACCGTTCAACCTGGCACCGTTTCGTCGTTTAACTTTGGAAACTCTGGCAGCGCTAGCGGGGCCAGCGTCAGTTCCCCCACTTCCCGCAAAGTTATTTTCATGTTGGGTGTGGGAACGGGTGCATCGCTCGCAGGCCTAGGGTTCGCATTGGCCGCCGTTGCGCAGCCCTCGTCTTCCTCGCCTACAAGTCCGTAATGCCAACGAATTTTTGCCGTTCGGCCGTTGTTGGGAGCGGACAGACGTCGTATCTACCGGCCAAACGGAAGCGGTTTCGCGCGATGATCCGGTAGGCGCCATCTCTCATGAACCGCGGCACGATCTGCATACACCACCCAAGAACGCGCCAAAACCCGCCAAGCTCTAACAATGCATGTACTGTTACGTCTGACCGAACAAGCACTCGTTCTTGAGGCGAATTCAATCCCGTGACCAGATAGACGCTGTTATCTCGAATGATTGCGGTCCGGTCAATACCGTGCCTTTGCAAGATGCCTTCCGCCAGCTTCGATTGTTGAGGCGCAAAACGAAAGCGATCAAACCGGTCACGCTTGATCAACCATCTGACTGAGCCGTTGCAAAAACCGCACAGCCCGTCGTAAATCATTAACATAAAGCAGTCAGGGCTAGGTGCACCCGCTATTTAGATGTTCCCGCTCCGCCTTTGGGACTCGCATTTTCAAGCATCAAGGCGAAACAGTACGCCCACGCCGATCCTCAGCTCGCTCAATCTGGCACTGCAGACACATCGCGACGATGATGGATCCATCCACGCCAAGCCGGCCTAGCCAGCCGTTCTTGGCTGCCTCTTCCGCAGTCAATTTTTCTTCTGTCATCTTAGACATTCCGGGCAGCCCCTTGCCGCACCGCACACAAGTCCGTTGATCGCCATCAATAGACACTCACCACCTCACGAAACCCAAAAGCCCACCGAGTCAAATATACGCTACCGTTAACAGCGATACGATTTATACATGCCCAACAAACCACCCGCCTTGACGCGACGCTATTTTTTCTTCGGCACCATGCTGGCTGGGGCCGTTCCCGCTGTTGGATTCGGCTCTGAACCATCTTTGAAACACCTCGGCTACAAATCCCCCAACGAAAAACTCAATATCGCCTCGATTGGCGCTGGTGGGAAAGCCACCTCCGACATTCGCGCGTGCGCCGCCACCGAAAATATTGTTGCGCTGTGCGACGTGGATGACAATCGTGCAGAAGCCATCTACAAGCAATTTGACAAAGCCCCAAAATTCCGCGACTACCGTGTCATGCTCGAAAAGCAGAAAGACATTGATGCAGTCATTGTCACGATCCCTGACCACATGCACGGCGCGGCTGCTCTTACCGCGATGGAACTTGGCAAGCATGTCTACGTGCAAAAGCCTCTGGCGCACACAGTCTGGGAATGCCGCGAACTTCGCAAGGCCGCTGCCAAGTATGGCGTCGCCACTCAGATGGGGAATCAAGGCTACTCTAACGAAGGCACCCGGCAATGCGCCGAGATGATTTGGAACGGCGAGATCGGCAACGTTACCGAAGTTCACGCTTGGACCAATCGCCCCGCGTGGCCCCAAGGCATAAAAGAAACGCCTACCACGAATCCGATCCCATCATGGCTCGATTGGGATCTTTGGCTGGGCATCGCCGCCCAACGCCCTTATAGTGACGACTACCTGCCATTCTCGTGGCGCGGCTTTTACGATTTCGGGCTGGGTGCGCTGGGCGACATGGCCTGCCATATTCTTGGGGCGCCCAACATGGCGCTAAAGCTCACGGCTCCCACTTCGGTGGAATGCATCAGTCAAGAAGGACGCAGCGATCTTTACTACCCAGCTAGTTCCGTTGTGCGTTTCGACTTCCCTGCCCGCGACAACATGCCGGCCGTGAAGATTTTCTGGTACGACGCAATGCGCGGCGAACAGCCTACGTTTCCCAACGCGCCGCAAAACGAAATTCTCGGCGACCTTCCCAACAATAGAAAAAGTGACGCTAATCCCAAAGTCAAACCGTCTGAGCACCAGATCCAAGGGGGCGTTTTCACTGACGCATTCTTCGAGCCGAGAGCGGTGGATCCCCCTAGGCCGAGGACCGCTCCAACAAAACCACTCAGTGCTCGCGATGAGAAGGAAGCACATTGGATGAGCCTGATTCGAACTGGAACCAATGGCAGCCTATTTGTGGGCGATAAAGGCATGATTACGTCCGGCACCTATGGCGAATAGACTCGCCACTTGCCGGTGGAAAAAATGCGTGATTACGAATTCCCGCCTGAGTTCCTCCCGCGCTCGCCGGGCCACTATCGCGATTGGATTCGAGCTTGCAAAGGTGGCGCCCCAGCCTGTTCTAATTTCGACGTTTCCGCTAGCTTCACGGAATGGATTGGATTGGGCGCTCTTGCCATCCGACTCAACACAAAACTGGAATGGGACGCCGAGAAAATGCGGATTACCAATAACCCAGCGGCCAACGAACTTCTTAAGCCGAGCACGCGGCGCGGCTGGAAAATCACCTAACCCGATTGAGGCGCGCGCCGGGGGAGCGTCACTTGAATAGCGGCGCTCCCCAGCTGGTATCTCCCCTCATTGCATTTGTGAAAGATCGGGTGTATGCTCTCCTTTGAGAGTGGTATCCCTCCGCGCCGATTCGGAATCCGTGATTGCGTTTTGCCATTAAACGCATAACCGTTGGTCACCTTTTCCTGGCTCGCATGTCTTCCAAGGCCATCCCCAAACCCGTTGCAGAAGTGTCGACCGCCGTGCGCGATCCAACGCCTGCGGCGGCGATTCCACGCGAGATGACCGCGCGAGAAGCGACAGAAAAAGACGCCGCTGACCTCCTTTACGGTCACGGCATCGGAGGTCTCTTCGTCTCCCTCCTCGCTTCCTCAGGCCTCGGTTTTATGGCGCGCACTCAGATCCGTTCTGGTCCGCTCTATGCCTGGTGGACGATCATGACGCTCGTACTGGTGTGCCGCGCGATTGACCTTGCCTTGTTTCGCTTATCAAAACATCCCAGTACTGCCACGGGCCGAGCACAAATCCAGCGCTTTGGAATCGGCTTAGTTGCGACTGCTCTCGTGTGGGGTAGCTTCCCATTAGCATTTTTCTCTGGTCTTGATAACGCGGGCCGTACATTTACAGCGATTATCGTGTCGGCAATGGTGGGTGGCAGCGCTTCCGTACTATCACCGTCTAACTTGCTCTCGATCATTTATTGCGCGTGCCTGCTTCTTCCCACATCGATCCTGTTCCTCCTGTTAGGTGGCCGCGATAACACGTTCCTGGGAATTCTGGGCTGTACCTTCTTCGTTGTTATGTCGGCGTCCGCACGCGTTACTCACCGGGCCACTATGGCGGCCATTCGCCTCAGTCATCACAACCGAGCGCTTGCAGCAGATATGCAAGCGGAGCGTCAAAGGACGGAAACAGCCAACCTAGAACTCCGTGTCGCACAACAAGAACTCTCCGAAATAAATCGCTCTCTCGAATCTCGCATCCAAGCCCGCACCGTGCAACTGGCGCAAGAAATAGTGGAAAAGGAACGCTTCGCCAAAGATCTCGCTTATCTCGCTTCTACCGACCCACTCACCGGCATTCCCAACCGACTCACCATAGGGAAACATCTAGCGGAGGCTATGAATCACGCAAGAAGCGCTGGCCAGCCGCTCGCGGTCCTATTCATCGACCTCGACAAATTCAAAGAAGTCAACGACGTTATGGGCCACTGGGCGGGCGATCGTGTTCTGCACACTGTCGCGCGCCGCTTATCCGAATGTGTTTTGCCTACGGCCGAACTCGCGCGCTGGGGCGGCGATGAATTCGTAGTGATCTTGCCAGGCCCTCTCACCACTAATGACGTCATGGAATTCGCCAACACGTTACGCAACCGGTTATGCAATCACATCGAAATCGATCCGGGCATTGTCACGATTGACGCCACCGTTGGCATCGCTCTTTTTCCGGAGCATGGCGAGACGCAAGAAGAGCTCATACGCGCAGCCGACATGGCAATGTACGACGGCAAAGAACGCCGCGCCAAAATCCAGTTATTTGACGCATCGTTGAGCCAGCGCCTGACTGAGCGCCATCTGTTTGAACGAGCACTTCGCTCTGCCGTCGGATCGCCGGCGTTTTCTCTGGTGTTCCAGCCGATTTACGGCTCACGGAGTGGCCGTTGCGAAATTGTCGAAGCGCTCACGCGCTGGCAGCATCCGCGGCGCGGCGCAATCCCTCCAAGCAAATTCATCCCAGTCGCCGAACGAACTGGGGAAATCAATGCTATCGGCCGTTGGGTTTTGCGCGAGGCCTGCCGCACTGCTGCTTCCTGGCGCGGTGACAATCCTCCAGCGGTATCGGTGAATATATCTGCCGTGCAAATCCAATCCGGCTCGCTCGTTCCCGATGTCTTATTTGCCCTAGAGGAGTCTTCACTTCCGCCGAATCGCCTTCATCTCGAACTCACAGAGAGCGTCTTTGCCGGCGATCACAACGTGATCAATCCAGTCCTCCAATACCTGCGTTCAAAAGGTCTTTCTATATTGTTGGACGATTTCGGCACAGGCTTCTCGTGCCTCTCTTACCTTCGCCACCTACCTATCGATATGATCAAGATCGACAAATCGTTCGTCGAATCGGTTTGCGTCGATTCTGGCCCCATTATTCAAACCATTATCACCACGGCCCAGACGTTCGGCCTGAAAACTGTCGCCGAAGGTGTTGAAACTTCACAGCAAGCCTCGCGCATTCGCGAACTGCACGCCAACTACTTGCAAGGCTTCCTGTTTTCACCCGCTCTTCCCGCCGATAAACTCGACCTCTAATTCGAAGCGGAGTAATGGTCTGGCGAATGACTCAACTCGTCAAATCGTTTTTCGACCATGGAATCTTCATTCCAACTTCGATATTCTAGTTGCTACTTTCCAGACGACCAAATGAACATGGGCACTATTTCGCGCCTTAGCGCCGCTCTCTGTTTTCCCGGCTTGTTCTTCGCGCAAACGCCGGCGCAACTTGAACTGTTTGAGAAGAATGCCCGCCCGTTATTCGTCGAGAAATGCCAGCCTTGTCACAGTGCTAAGTTGCGCAGCGGCGGCTTCGATCTTAGTACGCCCGAAGGCGTCAAGGAAGCGGCATCCATCGGCATCTTCGGCAAACCCGCCGACCCCGAGAATAGCCCAATTTTGCGAGCACTCAGCTACGAAAACCGGATCAAGATGCCGCCGCAAGGCAGGCTTTCTCCCGAAACGATAGCCGCAGTCCGCGAGTGGGTCAGTGCTGGAGCTCCCAGTCCTGCGGCCACCCCATCAGCCGGCAATTCTCTCGCGGGTACTGGCGTGCGTCCGGTTGCACTACGGGGTGTGATCACAGACGCCGACAAGAACTTCTGGTCTTTCAAGCCACTTTCGCACGCCGCTCCACCAAACCCGAATCAACAGAATTGGGGCAACAACCCGATTGACCGATTTATACTGGCCAACCTTGAGAAGAACGGGCTGACACCCGCGCCGCAAGCTGATAAAACTACCCTCATTCGCCGCGCTACTTTCGATCTAACAGGCCTTCCGCCCACCGAAAAAGAGCTACAAGCTTTTCTCGCCGACAAGTCGCCCAACGCCTTCGAAAAAGTTGTGGATCGCTTACTCGCTTCGCCACGTTATGGCGAACGCTGGGGCCGCCACTGGCTTGATGTGATGCGCTATGCCGATTCCACCGGCAGCGATGAAGACCATCGCTACCCGCATGCATGGCGCTATCGGGATTACGTAGTCCAAGCTTTCAATGACGATATGCCTTACAACCAGTTCGTGCGCGAACAACTCGCGGGTGACATTCTGGCGGCCGACCCTAGCTCTGGTGTAGGCTATCGAGGCGTTGTCGCCACTGGCTTTCTGGCACTCGGCAAAAAGGCTCTCGCTCAAAAGGACCTACCGCTCAAACGCTACGACGTGGTCGATGACCAAATCGATGTCACGGCGAAAGCGTTCATGGGCCTGACGGTAACTTGTGCACGCTGCCACGACCACAAATTCGATCCGATTGCGACAAAAGACTACTATCAAATGGCCGCAATCTTCGCTTCCACTTTGAGTTATGAGAAGGGCGAAACTGGTGATCCGATTCAAACACCTTTGGCGCCTGCCGGCGAGTTCGAGGCCTTCAAGAAGCAGTGGACGGCTTACAACGAGCTTGAAAACAAAATCAACAAGATTGTTGATTTCGACCGCGAAGGCCAAAAGCAGCGCGACATTGCTCAAAAGCAAATCGCCGATTACATGCTGGCCGCTTACCGGGTCTACGCGCAAAAGGAACCTATCTCAAACGAGTCGAAACTAGACACTGCTCAACTCGCACGCTGGGTCGACTATCTAAAAGATCGCAAGCGGCCCGAACTGGCCAAGTGGCATGCCTCAACCGATGCAAATCGGAAAGAGATCGCGGCGCAATATCAAGAAGAATTCCGACGCAGTGCCTATCAGTACGATCAAGACTTGAGTTGGTGGAAGGAGGCTCGCCACAGTTTTCCTAACTCGGGCAAAATCGCCGGCCCGCGGCCAAGAATGACACCTGATAACGATGGGTTTTTCGTTGCGGTCTGGCAAGATTCAGGGCCACTGCATATCACACGCGATCGCCAAATTGCCTCGCTCGATGCGGCCAAAGCGAAGGAGGTGCAGACTCTGATCTCGCAAGCAGCCGACCTGGAAAAGACTCTTCCCCGCAAAGAGGTCCCTATGGCTTGCGCGGTCAAAGAAGGTCCGACGATGAGTCAACATGTTTTCCTTCGTGGCGACTATCACAGCTTGGGAGACCCTGTTCAACCCACCGTTCCTTCGATCCTGCGTCTCAATGCTCCCGCTCCGGAGGTGAAAACCAACAGCGGCCGCCTCGAACTAGCGAATTGGTTAGTAGATTCGCGCAACCCCTTGCCGTCTCGAGTTATGGCGAACCGGATTTGGCAGGGCCATTTCGGAGACGGAATCGTGCGTACCCCTGACAACTATGGGCGACTCGGTGAGCGGCCTAGTAACCCAGAACTGCTCGATTATTTGGCCACAACATTTATCGATAATGGATGGTCAATCAAGAAGATGCATCGGCTCATCATGCTGTCGAGAACCTACCAGATGAGCGCCGCGTTCGACGAGCAGAAGAAGGCGAAAGACCCTGAAAATCGGTTGCTGTCGCATTTCCCCAGGCAAAGGCTTAGCATTGAAGAAATCCGTGATGCCTATCTCGCTATGGGAGGCGATCTTGATCTCACGATGGGAGGCACGCTCGATCCGGGTGTCGGAACGGATGGCGAAACCAGCGCCAACCGAATTAGCATGAATCCGGAGAAGACCAATCGCCGCAGCATCTATCTCCCCTTGCGCCGGTCCAACCTTCCCACGCTCTACACTCTCTTCGATTTCGGAGATGCAACGACGCCCGAAGGACACCGCAGTTCCACGACAGTAGCCACGCAAGCTCTGTTCGTGATGAACAGCCCGCTCGTAATTCGCGAGGCGAAGAACGTGGCCGACACCGTGCTTAAACAGGAGAAACAGGACAAGCGCCGCGTGCAGGAAATCTATCTCCGCGTGCTGGACCGTCTCCCAGACAATAACGAAATCGATAGCGGTCTAACTTATCTCTCAGGCCTTCGGCGAAAATGGAACCAAATTGGCGAAGAGCAAGCCTGGACCAGTCTTACCCATGCCCTGATGGCGTCTAACGAATTTATATTTGTGTACTAGAGGAGAAATATGGATATCAATTCATTCGTCACTAGACCTCCGAAGCGCTCGCAACTCTCTCGCCGAGCCATGCTACGCGCGGCCGGTTGTGGCTTCGGCTATATGGGTCTCCAATCTCTCCTGGCAGAAGTGGCCCTCGCCAGTAATTCCGTTGATCCGCTCATTCCCAAATCTCCGATGTTTCCCGCCCGTGCCAAAAGAGTGATCTTCCTCTTTATGCACGGAGGCCCCTCGTCCATTGACACCTTCGATCCCAAGCCCTACCTTGACGCAAACGACGGCAAACCTCTGCCTATCAAACAGCCACTGACCTTTGCTGCTGGAGAAACAGGCGGCATGATGAAATCCCCGTGGAAGTTCAAGAACTGCGGCCAGAGCGGACTTCCGATTAGCGATTTATTTCCCAATATCCGAGAATGTGCGGACGATTTGTGTGTTGTCCGCTCTATGGTTGGCGAAGGGGTCGATCATGGCGCCGCGCTGCTGCAAACTTTCACCGGCACCTTCACATTTACTCGGCCGAGCGTAGGCTCCTGGGTACTCTATGGTCTCGGATCACAGAACCGAAACCTCCCGGGCTACATCACGATTAAGCCTGCACTCTCGCACGGCGGCGCAAAGAACTGGGCGTCAGGCTTTCTTCCTGGATCGGTGCAAGGTACCGCCATTGGGAACGCTGGCATGCAGGTCGCCGAGATTCAGAAGGAACCCATCGAATACCTGGTCAACCAGGGTTTTGATCGCGAGCAACAGCGCTATGAATTGGACATGATTCAAGCCATCAATCGCAAGCACCAGGAACTATGGAAGCTTGACGACGAACTCGAGACCCGCATCCAATCTTTCGAGATGGGTTTCCGTATGCAAGCGGAAGCCTCA
>Ga0182012_10003334_pt1 | contig 17169 bp, 12 predicted proteins | sample 612S2SmetaG_FD_120486 | JGI IMG/M metagenome (GOLD analysis project Ga0182012, IMG submission 120486) | Permafrost microbial communities from Stordalen Mire, Sweden - 612S2S metaG | ecosystem: Environmental > Terrestrial > Soil > Wetlands > Permafrost | place: Sweden: Stordalen | collected...
CGCATCCCCGTCGCGGTGTCGGGTCATATCAGCGACGACATGGATGCCCAGGTTGAGGAACTGACCGTCGCCGCCAGGACGGGCGCGGACGCTGTGATACTGGTGACGAACCATCTCGACCCGAAGCGACAAGGCAGCGAGCCCTTCAAAGCCACACTCTCGACCCTGCTCGACCGTCTGCCGCGGGACATCCCGCTCGGTCTGTACGAGTGCCCCGCGCCGTATCGTCGTCTGCTGACCGACGACGAGGTCACCTTCTGTGCGCAGTCGGATCGGTTCATCCTGCTGAAGGACGTGAGTTGCGACCTTTCAACGGTCAAACGGCGGCTGACGCTGACTGACGGCACGCCGCTGCGCATTCTCAATGCCAACGCGGCGATCGCCTGGGATGCGATGAAGGCCGGTGCGCCAGGCTTCAACGGCGTGTTCGCCAATATTCATCCTGACCTGTACAAATGGCTTTACACCGCGTCCGCCAGGCATTCGAAATTCGCTCATGAGCTGGCGACCTTTCTGGTCCTGGCTGCGGTGTCGGAGACATTGGGGTATCCAGCGCTGGCCAAAATCTATCACCAGCGTATCGGAACCTTCGACTCGATTCGGTGCCGGGTCATCGACTACGACGTCCGCGAGCGCTTCTGGGCACTGGATGCGGTGATCGACAAGATCGCCGATGGCACCGAGTTCTATCGCGCCAAGATCGCTGCGCTGCCAGTATGAATAACCCGCAAAAACCCGTCGTCGTGGTTGGCAGCCTCAACATGGACCTCGTCCTGCGCGTGGCGCGCTCGCCGGAGGCCGGGGAAACGCTGATCGGTCGCGACTTCGCAACGATGCCGGGCGGCAAGGGCGCCAATCAGGCGGTGGCCTGCGCGCGCCTTGGCTCTCGCGTGCTGATGGTGGGCCGGGTCGGCGCCGACGCCTTCGGCCGCGACCTTCGCGAGGCCATGCGTGCCGATGGCATCGACAGCACATTTGTTTCGACGGACGACCATGCGGCGACCGGCGTGGCGATGATCCTGGTGGAAGACACCGGCCAGAACCGGATCGTTGTGGCCTCCGGCGCCAACGCCACACTGGCCGCGCCGCATCTGGACGCCGCCGCGGCTTCTATCGAACAGGCCGCGCTGATGATCCTGCAACTGGAAGTGCCGCTGGCGACGGTGGAGGATGCGATCGGGATCGCCCGGCGCGCGTCCGTGCCGGTTCTGCTCAACCCCGCGCCGGCGCAGGCGTTGCCGGACCGGCTGTGGCCGGCGATCGACTATCTGGTTCCGAATGAAACCGAGGCGGCGTTGCTGGCCGGATGTCCGGTTACCGATCCACAGTCAGCCGCCGCGGCCGCCGCGGTGTTTCGGGCGCGCGGCGTCCGCCATGTTCTGGTGACCCTGGGCGAACAGGGGGTCCTCATCGCCGGCCCGGGTGGCACCCAGCACGTGCCTGCATTTCCGGCCCAGGCGGTCGATACCACCGCCGCTGGCGACACGTTCATCGGCGGTTTCGCAACCGGTCTGCTGGAAGGCATGAACCTGGAGCAGGCAACGCGCCTCGGCCAGCAGGCCGCCGCTTTCTGCGTCGCACGACTCGGCGCCCAGCCATCAATTCCGTTCCGAACCGACCTGTGATCCTTAAACGCCGAGGTCCCGCTTCACCTGAACCCACCGGTCCAGGATCGGCAGGATCTTATCCTCCTTCTCCGCCGGCAGGCTGAATACCACCCGGTCGATCCCGATCTCCTGGCAGAACCGTAATTCCGCCAGGTTGTCCGGCACCCGGAAGATGCTGATCGGCAGTGATGCCGGATCGCGTCCCGCTTCCGCCGCCATCGTTCGGAATTTCCCGATCACCACCCCAATGCCGTCATGTTCCAGCCGGTCGGCCCGCGGAATCCACCCATTGCCGTACCGGATCGCCCGCCGAGCGGCATAGGGAAACGCGCCACCGACGATCACCGGCGGATACGGCTTCTGAAACGGCTTCGGCCACTGGCTCATCGGCCCGAACTTCACGAATTCCCCCTCATATGAGGGTTCATCATGGGTCCAGATCGTCTGCATCGCCTCGATCCGTTCCCGCGCCAGTTTGTTCCGTGTCTCGAATGCTGTGCCGTGATTCTCGATCTCGTCGCGGTTCCAGCCGTTGCCGACACCGAACAGAAAACGCCCCTGCGACAACTGATCTATGGACGATACCACCTTCGCCGTCACGATCGGATCGCGCTGCACCAGCAACGCGATTCCGGTGCCGATCTTCAGCGACGTCGTCACCGCTGCCGCGGTGTTCAGCGCCAGGAACGGGTCATAAATGTCGTAATACGGCCGGGGCAGGGGGCCTCCGCCAGGATACTGCGACAGACGGGTCGACGGGACGTGGGTGTGTTCGGGGACCCACAGCGATTCGAACCCACGCTCCTCCAGCGCGCGCCCCAGCGCCGCCGGCTGCATCGAATCCGTCGTGAAAAACATCACCGCGCCAATTTTCATTGTTTCAAATTCCTTTTCAGGCCGAACGCACCGCCGGAAAGACTTCTTCCGCGATCAACTGCATCTGTTCCATTGCCAGGCTCGCCGGCATCCCGACCCAGTGGATGCCCAGGATCAGCGTATTGATCCCGAAACGCCGTTTCAGAACCAGAATCTGCTCCACCACTTCGTTCGGTGAGCCGAACAGAAACCGGTCGTTCATCAGGTCCTCGAAATCCAGGTTGAACGCATCGCCGGTCGGCATCACCTTGTCCTGCCCCCAGTCCTTGTAGGCCTTGTACTTCGCCTCCAGGGACGGCTTGGCCAGCCGGATCGCCTCCTCCCGGCTGCGCGCCACAAACGCTTCGCGCGCCATCGGCAACTCGGCGGGAAACGGCTTGCCGCAGTCGTCCAGCGCCCGCTTGTACACCTCCATCTGTTGCGCGATGGTGTCGATCTTGTTGTGCGGATTGATGAACCAGGCATCCGCCATCCGAGCGGCGCGCCGGATGCCGACATTGGCGTTGGCGCCGATCCAGACCGGAGGCATCGGTTTCTGCACCGGCATCACTGTGCAGTTGGCGTGGTCCAGCTTGAAGTAGCTGGCTTCCATCGTAACGAAATCTTCCGACCAGAGCCGCTTCACCGCCGTCAGGCATTCCTCGAACCGCGGGCCTGACTGTTTCTGTGTCGTTCCGAAGGCGTTGAACTCCACCTCGCGGTAGCCGATGCCGGCGCCGAAGATCAGCTTGCCGTCGCACATCACATCCAGCGAGGCCAGTTCCTCCGCGACATGCAACGGGCTGTGCAGCGGCAGCAGCACCACGCCGGGACACAGCCGCAGCTTCGGCGCCACCAGCGCCACCTGGCACAGATACGGGATCTGCTGGATATACTGGAACGGATACGAACTGTAGTGCGATCCCTTGGCGATCACATCATAGCCCAGTTCTTCGGCGCGCTTCGCCGCGTCCAGGTCTTCCCGCAGCCGCACGCGCATATCGTCGCCCAACGGGTACTGCCCGCGGATGATCAGGCCGAACCGCATGCTGTCCCCTCCTTCGCGTTGACCGGAGCGTGGCAGCGCGCGCGAAACTGTCAAGGCGCGCGCGCCGGGTTGGAACCCGTCGGCGTATCCGGCACACTCGGCCGATGCGCCTTACCCATCCTTCGATCCGCCCCGCTGGCCGTTCCATCACCATCCGGTTCAACGAGCAAACCATCGATGCGCTGCTGGGTGAAACGATCGCCGCTTCCCTGTCCGCCGCCGGCATCACCACATTTCGGAAAACTGCATCCGGCGCGCCACGCGGCCTGCATTGCGGCATGGGCGCCTGCTTCGACTGCGTCGTTACCGTCGACGGCCGCATCGGCCAGCGCGCCTGTATGACCCAGGCCGCCGATGGGATGGTCGTTTCCAGCGGGTTCCCCTCGGTCATGGCCGAGGATCCGATGCCACCGGCCGCTGACCGGACCTGCGACGTTCTCGTCGTGGGTGGCGGCCTCGCTGGCCTGTCCGCCGCCATCGCCGCCGCGGAAGCCGGCGCCGCCGTCATCGTCCTGGATGAGCGCCACGCCCCCGGCGGCCAGTTCGCCAAACCTTTGGCGGCGAGCCATGCAGACACCGACCCGGACCCGCAGTTCCGCCTCGGTGCCGATCTGTGTCAGCGGGCCGAACGCGCCGGGGTGCGCATCGAAGCGGACGCGATGGTCTGGGGGGCGTTTGCCGCGACTGAAATCGCCGCCCTGGTCCGCGGCCAGTCCGTCACCTACCGCCCCCGACGCCTGATCCTGGCCACCGGCGCGCACGAAGCGCCCGTCCCCATTCCGGGCTGGACCCTTCCCGGCGTGATGACCACGGGCGGCCTGCAAACCCTGGTTCGTACCCAGCGCGTCTCGCCCGGCCAGCGCGTCCTGATCGCCGGGAATGGTCCGCTGAACCTGCAACTCGCCTGCGAACTCCTGACCGGCGGCGTCAGTCAGGTCGCGGTATTCGAAGCCGCCCCGCGCCCCTCCATCGCCGACTGGCGTGACATCCTGCGGCTGGTTCGGGCCGCGCCGGACCTTGCTCGCGACGGCGTCCTGATGTCGCGCCGGCTGCGTCAGGCCGGCGTGCCGGTGCTGTGGGGCACCACGCTCGACCGGATCGAAGGCACCGACCGGGTCACCACTGCCGTCGTCCGCGGCCGCCCCATCCCGGTCGATGTCGTCGCGCTGAACAGCGGCTTCCAGCCCGAGGTCAACCTCGCGCGCGCCCTCGGCATTCCGCACCGCATCGGCGCTAACGGCACGCTCGCCACCAAAACCGAGGCGGACGGTCGCACTGCCATCCAGACCGTCTTCGCCGTGGGCGATGGGGCGGTGTTCGGCGGCGCCCGCATCGCGCTTGCCCGTGGCCGTCTCGCCGGCCGCGCCGCCGTTCGCGACCTTGGGTTCTCCAGCCCGGACGATCCACAGACGCGCCGCGCCCTGCGTCGCGCCGAAGCATTTCAGCACGCACTTTGGCGCCTCTACGCCGCGCCGTCGGTGCCGATCGCCGATGAAACCATCGTCTGCCGCTGCGAGGAGATCACCGCCCGCCGCCTGCGCGCCGAAATCGCCGCGGGTCTTTGTTCCGTTCCGGCGCTGAAGAAGGCGACCAGGGCAGGGATGGGGCGCTGCCAGGGGCGTTTTTGTGCAGCCACGATCGCCCGGCTGTGCCCAACCTTCCCGGACCCGCAGGATTTCGCGGCGCCGCGCGCCCCGCTGCGCCCGGTTCCCGCCGCCCCGCTGATGCGCGAGGCCGCGGAATTCACCGCCCCGTTGCTGACCGATCCCGCCCCGCCGGTCCGCCTGCACGCTCTGCCGCCGCTGCCCGTGGAAACCCGCCACGCCGCTATCGCCGTCATTGGCGGCGGCGCCGCCGGCCTGTCCACCGCGTATTTCCTTGCCCAAGGCGGCGCCGACGTCCTGCTGATCGACCGCGACGAGGCCGCCATGGCCGCCAGCACCGCCAACGCCGGCAGCCTGCACGTGCAATTGCTGTCCTATGACTTCAACGACGACACGCCCCCGGACGGAGGGCCCGCCGCCCACACCCTGCCGCTCGCGCCGCGCAGCATCGCGCTGTGGAAGCAACTGGCCACCGAAGCCGGCGAGGACCTCGGCATCCGCACCGAAGGCGGCCTGATGCTCGCCGAGGACGAAGCCGGCCTTGCCTGGCTGCGCCGCAAATCCGCCATGGAACGCCGCTGGGGCATCGAATCCCATGTGCTCGGGCGTAACGAACTGTTTTCCATTGCGCCGGCGCTGTCGAAAAACCTTGTCGGCGCCGATTTCGTCCCCGCCGAGGGCTACGGCGACCCGCTTCGCGGCATGATGGCGCTGTTGCGACTTGCGCAGCAGCTCGGCGCCCGAATCCTGCGCGGCGCCGAGGTCCAGGCGATTGAGCGGTCCCCGGCCGGCTGGACCATCACCACCAGCAAAGGCCCGGTCACCGCCGGGCGGATCGTTAACGCCACCGGTCCGTGGGCGGCCCGAATCGGCCGCATGGTCGGCCTGAACCTGCCCGTCACCGGCACCGTCCAGCAGGTCATCGTCACCGAACCCGCGCCGCCGCTGACCCGCCACCTGATCGCCCTGGCCAGCCGCCACCTGTCGCTGAAGCAACAAGCCAGCGGTGGATTGCTGATCGGTGGCGGATGGTTCGGCGATTTCGACGCCGCAACCGGGCGCACCAGCCCGTTACGGCAAAATATCGAGGGTAATCTCTGGGTCTGCGAACGCGCACTGCCGGTGGTCAAATCCCTGTCCATCGTCCGCACCTGGACCGGCATCAACCCCGCAATCGACCGCGCGCCCCTGCTCGGCGAGGCCCCCGGCCTGCGCGGTTTCTACAATACCGTCACCGCCAACGGCTACACGCTTGGTCCCATCGTTGGTCAACTCACCGCCGAGGCCATGCTGCATGGGGAAGCAATCGACCCACACTACCGGATCGAACGCTTCGGCTGATCCCGCGATTCTGAGCAAGGCACTGGACTCCTCGCGGCGGATTGCCGGGCCGCCGTGGATGGGGCAGGCTGCAACCACATAGAAAAACACCGTGGAGCGAAACGACCATGAAACTTCGACAGGCCATCATGTTGGCGGCCCTCATCGCTGCGTCGTGCGCGCCGATCGCGCAAACGGCTCAGGCCCAGGCGCCCCAGGCGCAATCCGGTCCACGCCAGGTGCCCGCCAAAACCATCCCGGTTCCTGATACTGTCAGCCCACAGATGCAGGCGATCATCGCGCAGCCGTACAACCCGACATGGAACGTCGTTCCGAAGACGGCCGATGAGTGGAAGGCGCTGGTCGCCAAGAACGCGGAGGCGACCATCGCCACGCTGCCCGCCATTCGCGCGGCGCTGCACGTCAAGGTCGAGCCAACCGTCATCGCCGGCGTAAAGGCATATATCGTCACACCCGAGGTGATCTCACCAGCCAATCGCAACCGTTTGCTCGTGCATGTCCACGGCGGTGCTTACGTGCTCAGCCCCGGCGAGGCAGCCACGAAAGAGGCGATCGAGCTTGCCGGGTTCGGCCACTTCAAGGTCATTTCGGTCGACTATCGCATGCCGCCTGACTTCCCGTACCCGGCGGCGATGGACGACGCGATGGCGGTGTATCGCGCGGCCCTGAAAATGGCCAAACCGAAGAACATTGGCATCTTCGGCACCTCCACTGGCGGTGGAATGACCCTGGCGATGGTCCTGCGCGCGAAGATGGAGGGGTTGCCGTTGCCCGGCGCCATCGCGCCAGGAACGCCGTGGTCCGACATGACGAAGACCGGCGACAGTTTCTACGCCAATGAGATGGTCGACAACGTGCTCGTCTCCGACGACGGGTTCCTGCATGCGTCGGCGTTGTTGTATGCCAACGGCCACGACCTCAAGGACCCGCTGCTTTCGCCGGTGTACGGCGACTTGCACGGGTTTCCGCCGACCATCCTGACCTCGGGCACGCGGGACCTGTTCCTCTCGAATACCGTCCGGGTGCATCGCAAGCTGCGGCAGGCCGGTGTGGAGGCGGTGCTGCAAGTGTTCGAGGGCGAGTCGCACGCGCAGTACTACCGTGACATCACCTCGCCTGAAGCGATCGACTATAACACCGAAGTCGCCGGCTTCTTCGACAAGCATCTGGGACGCTGACGGTTGTGCCGGCTGGCGTGCGATTACGCCGCCGGTGGGACATCGCGTGAGCGGTCGGGGCAGTTGGCCGCGCGGTCGACCGATGACGCGCCCCGACCGTTCATTCAGCCCCAGTCCATCTGGGTGCATGCCGCTTTCATCCGCGTAAAACCTTGCCTTCCCTGATCCGAACGGCTGCATCGGTTGACACTGCCAAATTTGTCTTTCACCGTCCGCGACGCAACATTCAGCTTCGGACCGCACACACCCCATGACACCATCGGACGCTGCGTGGCAGCAACTGGTCTCCGCGACGCACATGTCGGGCCGCAAGGCTGCTCTCGCGATCACCGGTGGCGGCAGCGGGGCAGTCGGTGAGTTGCTGCGTGTGCCCGGCGGCTCCCGGTTGCTGATCGAGGCTCAGATTCCCTATGACGCCCAGGCGCTTGCGGCGTTTCTCGGGTTCTCGCCGGATCAGGCCTGCAGTGCCGATACCGCCATCGCGATGGCGCACAACGCCCGCGCCCGCGCTGCCAGGCTGGTTCCGCCCGGCACCGATCTGGTTGGCCTCGGCGCGACTGCGGCCCTGGTCAGCGATCGCCCCCGCAAAGGCGAGCACCGCTTTCACGTCGCATCCGCCACCGCTACCGGCATCGCCCACTGCACCGGCGTGTTGGCCAAGGGCCGCCGGGATCGCGCCGCCGAAGAAGACCTCGTTTCGCGCGCAATCGTTTTGTGGCTGGCGCAGGCCTGCGGCATTGCCGCACCGTCACCGAGCAGCCTGCTCGACGCGGATGAGCGTTTCGAGCAGACCGTGGTGCCATTCGTGGATACGATCGATCGTCTCCTCGCCGGCGAAATCGATCGCCTCACCGTCCAGCCCGATGGCCAGATGATCCTGTCGGCGCCACCGCCCCCGCTGGTGTACCCCGGTTCCTTCAACCCGCTGCACGCCGGGCATGTCCTGCTCGCGCGGGTCGCCGAGGAGCTTACGCAGCGGCCCCTGTCGTTCGAAATCTCGGTTACCAACGTGGACAAGCCGCCGCTGGCGGCGGACACGGTGCGACAGCGCCTCGCGCAATTCGCCGGGAAGTCGCCGGTCGAACTGACCCGTGCGCCCACCTTCCTCGAGAAATCACGCCTGTTCAAGGGAACGACGTTTGTGATCGGAGCGGACACGGCGGAGCGCCTGATCGCGCCGAAATACTACGGCAATGATGAGATGCAAATGCACCTCGCGCTCGATGAAATCGCCCGGTCCGGGGCCAGCTTTCTGGTCGCCGTGCGCATCGACGCGGCGGGGCGCGTGCGCGGCCTGAAAGACATCCAAGTGCCGCCGCGCTATGCCGGCCTGTTCAGCGAAATCCCCGAACAGCGTTTCCGCTTCGACACCTCCTCATCCGAGATTCGTGCGCGCTCCGCCTAGTTGCTGCCATTCACCGAAGTCCAAAGCGGGTGGACGCTACCGGAACGCCAGCCCCTTCATCCCGCCCGTCGTGCGCCAGTCATTGACCAGGTCGTAAAACACCAGCGGTCCTGCGCCGTACAGATCGCTGAAGAAACCACCTTTACCGAGTTTTCCCTCCTCGTTGTAGTAACCTGGTGTGCATTCGCGGAAGAATGCCTCGTTCTGCAGCGGAGTCTCGCGCACCGCCTGGACCCAGTCCGCCTCGGCCTCCGCCGTCGGCTCGATCACCTGCGCCTGCCGCAGCTTTGCATGCTGGATGATTTCGCTGACGTGCCGGGTCTGCTCATACAGCATATGGCCGAAATTCGACGTCACCGCGTTCTGCAGGATGCCGAGGTGAAAGCAGTTGGGAAACCCATGGCTGTAATAGCCGTGCAGAGTCCGCGGGCCGTCGGCCCAGTGCGCCGTCAACGTCCGCCCGTCGCGCCCATAAATCTCGAATTCCGCTCGCCGTGTGTAGGCCGTGCCGACCTCGAAGCCGGTGGCGAAGATGATGCAGTCCACCGCGTATTCCACACCGTCGAACACCACCCCGGTTTCGGTGACACGGTCCACACCGCGCCCCCTGGTATCCACCAGCGTCACGTTCGGCCGGTTGAACGTCGGCAGATACTCGTCATTGAAGGTCGGCCGCTTGCAGAACTGGCGATACCAGGGCTTCAGCGCCTCCGCCGTTGCCTTGTCCTGCACGATCGAGTCCACCCGCGCGCGGATTTGGTTCATCTTCTTGAAGTCGGCCAGTTCCAGTGCATTCGACAGCGCCTCGGGTGATGGCCCATCGACGGCCCCAGGCTTCCGGCGAACCCGCAAATTGCGAATAATGTCGGTCCAGCCGTCGCTCACCATGTCTTCGTCCTGCGCACCGCCGTTGACCAGGATGTTGAAGTTGTCCATCCGCTGCTTCTGCCAGCCTGGCGTCAGTGACTTCGCCCACTCCGCATCGGTCGGCTTGTTGCCGCGCAGATCGACCGACGACGGCGTCCGCTGAAAAACATAAAGCTGCTGCGCATGCTTGCCGAGATGCGGCACGCATTGGATCGCCGTCGCCCCGGTGCCGATCACCGCGATGCGCTTGTCGCCAAGCTTGTCCAGCCCGCCGGTCGTATCGCCGCCAGTATAGGAATAATCCCAGCGGCTGGTGTGGAAACTGTGCCCCTTGTAGCTGTCGATGCCCGGAATGCCCGGCAGCTTCGGCCGGTTGAGAGGTCCGTTCGACATCACAACAAACCGTGCCTTGATGCGGTCGTCGCGGTTCGTCGTGATCAGCCAGCGGCTCTCGTTCTCCAGCCAGCGCAGTTCGCGGATTTCGGTCTGGAAGCAGGCGTCGCGATACAGGTCGAACACCCGCCCGATGCGCTGGGCGTGCTCGCGGATCTCCGGCGCGAAGGCGTATTTTTCCCGCGGGATGTAGTTGGTTTCTTCGAGCAGCGGCAGGTAAATGTAGCTCTCGATGTCGCATTGCGCGCCGGGATAGCGGTTCCAGTACCAGGTGCCGCCGAAATCGCCGCCTTTGTCGACGATGCGGATGCGATCGACCCCCGCCTGACGCAGACGCGCGCCGGCCATCAGCCCGCCGAAGCCGCCGCCGATGATCAGCACATCCACCTCATCGACCAGCGGCGCGCGCGAGAACCCCGGTTCGACATAGGGATCGTCCACGTAGTGGCGGAAATCGCCCGCGACCTCGACAAACTGGTCGATTCCGTCCGGCCGCAGCCGCACGTCCCGCTCGTGGCGGTATTTGGCACGCAGCGCATCCGGATCGAAGCCGAATTCGGCTGTCGCGGTGGCGGCGTTGGCAGAACCGGCTTCGCCGGCTGAGAGTGCGCTGCTCATGATTGGCTCCGATGGGACGTTTAGGGATTATCTTGATCCGCAGACGAACAGCGTAGCGCAGGAATTCAGGATTACGCGAATCGTCACACTGACCGGCAGCGCTCCAACCGCCTATGCAGCCGCATAGATCTCCTCAATCGTAATGACAATGCCCGGAGGATCGAGCGCAATCGTTCCGCTGACGACGATCCGCGTCTCGATACCCGCACCCGATCGCCGATGATGAATGACCGTCCGCTTCGTCGGATGCACGATCAGGTAATGCGCGATCGACGGTACCAGGAAGTAACCCGCCAGCTTGGCACCGGTATCGGTCGATGCAGTGCCGGGCGACAGCACCTCCACGACCACCACCGGATTGGGCGCTACGACGGCATCGTCCGCCATCGCCGCTCCGCAATTCACCGTCGCATCGGGTTCGTAGTCGCTGTCGCCGGCCTCGACCGTCGCGCCATCGGGCAATGCCTGGCAGGGCACGCCAGCTACCGTCACCGCACGGCCCAGCGCTGTATAGACCGCCCCTTTCACCCGCAGATGAGCACCCCGTTCCGGCCCCATCGCCACGATCCGCCCATCCACCCGCTCATAGCGTCCCCGCGGCTGGGCCTCGTACCATCGCCTGAATTCCTCGCGGGAGTAGGGACGGTCCGTCTCGGGCAACGATTGGCTCATCAGCGCCTCCGGTTCCAGTAGATCCTATCGCCGACCACCGAACACGTCATTCGCCTTGCCCACCGCCGATCCGCAGCCGATCCCCGCCGGTCCCGCCCATCGCATTCCGCAGCCCCGACAGCAGCGCGACGATCGACGGCGCCGCCCGGGGCGCCCGCCCCGCCGCCGCCCGCTCCGGCGTCTGGTAGAACCACCGCACCGGCCGCAACACCGCATCCGCCCGACCCACCGTGAACATGCCCCCAGGAGTCTCGATCGCCACATCCGCCTCGCGCACGAACACGCGCCCCTTCACCTCCCACAGCGTCAGGCAATCCACCAGTAACGACCGAAGCTGAGCGTCGGTCACACTTACAGCCGGGGCGCGCTGATCATCTCCTCCGCCACCTTCCGATGCTGCCACTGGCCGTCGCTCAGGCTGCCCTTGAACACCCCGTCCTCGACGACGACCTTGCCGCGCAGCACCGTCAGGCACGGCCACGCATCCATCTGCCGCCCCTCCCACGGCGAGTAATCCGCCTCGTGCAGTTCCGCCGCTCGGATCACCCGCCGGTCCGCCGGGTCCAGCACGCAGATATCCGCGTCCGACCCCGCCGCCAGCGCCCCTTTCCGAGGATACAGACCCATGATCTTCGCCGCGTTGGTCGATACCAGATCGACATAGCGCTGCAACGAATAGCCGCGCTTGCCCACCATCTCGGTGTACATCAGCGCCACTCGAGGCTCGACGCCCGCATTCCCCCCCGTCGTGTCGTCAATCCGAACGCCCTGCAGCTTCTGCTTCAGCGTGCAGCAGATTTCGTCGGTCGCCACGCAATTGATCGATCCGTCCAGCGTGCCCTGCCACAGCGCGGCATGATCCTCAGCCCCCTTCAGCGACGGATAAGTATGGTAAATCTGCCCGTTCGGCCGCTTATAGTCCTCCTTCGAATACAGCATGTATTGATGCAGCGATTCACCATAGATCGGCACCCCGCGCCGCCGCGCCTCGGCAATTGCGGATACCCCGGTCGCGGCGGACACATGCATCATGTACAGCGCCGTCCCCGGCACTTTCTCCGCCAACCGGATCACCCGGCGGAACGAAACGTCTTCCGACAGCGTGTTGTGCACCTCGGCCATGTTCTCGAACCCGGCGCGCCCCTCACGGATCAGCTTGCCATACATGTGCATGACGATGTCGTTGTCCTCGGAGTGGATCACCCCCACCCCTTTGTTGGCTGCCAGCACCTGGAAAATCTCCCAGATATCGCCGAAATCCACCATCCGCCCCTTCCGGCTCGGCGTAATATCGGTGGTGAAAATCTTCACCGTGGCGAACCCGGCCTGAATCGCCTCGCCCACCTGATCGGGCAGGTCGATCGGCAACGCTCCCTCGACCATCAGGTGCTGCGCATAATCGCAGGCGCAGTGCCCCTTCCAGTCCGCCTCCCGCTTCTCGATCGCGTCCCGCACATCCTTGCCCTGCGACGCCCGGGTGAAATCGATCATCGTCGTCGTGCCGCCATGCACCGCCGCCTTGCTGACCACGTCGGGCGGCGCCGTCTCGGTCGCCGTCCCGTCCGGTCCCGGCAGGTGCCACTTGCAATGCACATGCGGATCGATCCCGCCCGGCATGACGATTTTCCCGGTCGCGTCGATCACCCGCGTGCCCTCGGGCACCGCCACCCCGTTCGGCGCCGCGATCGCCACGATCCTGCCGCCCGCGATCAGGATGTCATGCGCACCGACGCCCTGCGGCGTCACCACCGTGTCGCCCCGAACCACCAGATCGATCATTGTTGCCTCCCCCCTCGGACCGGTCGCATCGTCGCCCGCCCGCGCCGGATCGGCAAGCCGGCCCCTCGTGTCAGCCCCATTGCGACACCCCGCCAACTCCCCGACCGAATACGATCCCATTCTCATCAGCCGCACAACGACAGGGGAGACCCAACAAACCGTTCATTTTCTCATGCCACGATCACGGATGAGGCGGCGCAGAAAAATCACGTCATCCCAGAATTGGGGATTATTTCCATATACAACCGGATCGCCGCTGTCGTAATCGTCCGCAGTCATCCGGGGCGGCATAAGCCAACCTGCTTTTCGGATGATCTATCACGAATAGGCCGCGCCGGATCGACTATGGCAGTATCAAATCCCAACCCGGCCCTCGCGTTCGGCCTGCTCTCCTACAACAGTATTCGTGCCAAGGCCCAGTTCGTCGACGTTGCCGGAACCCCGGTTGCACACCTGCAAGAAGAGGATTTCAAACGGATTATTCGGCAGTTCCTCTGTCTCATTCCGTTCGACGCCGAGGCCTATCTGCAGGCCAACCCCGATCTCGCCACCGCCATCGCCGACGGCATCTACACCGGCTCCCCGCGCCAGCATTTCCTTGACCACGGCTATTTCGAGGGTCGGCGCATTCGCCCAGGCTTCCAGCCCAACGACACCGATCCGACAGACCAGGACATCGACCTGCCGCCCGACGACATGGATGCCGTCTATCGCGGCCTGCTCGCCATCGAGGCCGAACGTTTCGCTGACGCCCAGATCATCTTCGCCGAACTGCACCGCCGCTACGGCCCCAGGGAGCGGTTTTTGCGCCCTCTGGCCCAGTGTTACAGCCGCCTCGGCCAGTATCGGCGCGCCGCTGCCCTGTTCGAAGACGTTCCGTTGAAGTCGCTTTCAACCGTGGAACTGATGACCCGGCACCTGGTGTTTCGCGTCCTCAACCTGACCGAGGATGCAAGCGACGCGCTGGAACTGGCCGCTGCGAAGACACGCTACACCGACAGCGCCATCGACCGCAGTCTCGCTACGCTGCACCTCGACGGTGACGACCTCGGCCGCGCCAGACCCAGTTTCGCACGCCTCAGCCGCGACGAACTCGGCGGCGACGGCATCTCCGCCCAGGCCGAGTTCGACCGGCTGTGGTCGCAGGCCCGCGACCGGCTGCGATTCCTGCTGGCAAAGGTGAAATCCGCCACGGCGACGCTGCCCGATGCGCTGGAACTCACCTTCCTGCTCGCGCGAACCGGTTTCCGAACCATCGCCGCCCGCCGGCTCGATGCCGGCGTCCAGGCCCTTCGCGCAGCCCCGGACGCGCCCGCCGCCGCCGTGCAGCACCTCGCCGACGCGATCCGCCTCTGCCATGGCGCCGCAGCCGCGGCCGCCGCGTTGCAGCAACTCAAAAACATCCCGGATGCGACGCTGCGCGATGCACGTCTGTTGTATGCGGCGCATCAGTATGACGGCGCCCTCGCCCGCCTCGGCGCGCCGCAAAATCCGGACGAGGCCTGGTTCCAGTGCCGTGTCGATTCGCTGCTGATGCTGGGCCGCACCGCGGACGCGCTGGACGTTTGCCGGGACTGGCGAGTCCGGCTGCCCGGCTCCGGAAGCTGGCCCAACACCACACTCCGCGTGCTGTTCGACCACGGCGTCCTGCACGACACCACGCTCGATCTCGCTGCCGCGGACCAGGCCGGCGCCGCCGCTATTCCAAAGACCATCGTGCAGTACTGGAATGACGCAGACATCCCAAACGATGTCCTGCACTGCATGGCAAGCTGGACCGACAATAATCCCGACTGCGAATACCGGCGTTTCTGCGATACGACCGCCGCCGCGATGCTGCACGCCCATTACGGCCCCGCCATAAGCGATGCCTTCGAACGCTGCTACCACCCGGCGATGCGGGCCGATTACTTTCTCCTCGGCTATATCTATGCGCTCGGTGGCTGCTACATCGACGCCGACGAGTTCAGCGACCGGCCGCTCCGCACCGTCCTGCAGGCCTGTGCCGGCAAGTCGCTCCTGCTGGTCCGCGACCGCTGGATGGGCCTGTTCAATTCCCCGCTGCTCAGCGTGCCGCAGCATCCGCTGATCGGACGCGCGTTCCGGCAAGCCTCCGACGCCTTGATCGCCGCCGCCGGCACCGGGCTGCGGCTGCCGATCTGGGGCACCGTCGGCACTGGCCTGCTCAGCCGCGTCTTTGTCGAGGCCGTGCTCGACGGCGATGCCGCACTGATCGACTCTACCGTTCTGATCAGTGAGTGGGACAGCGCCCGCATCTCCCGCGAAGAAAACCTCGCCTACAAATCCGATCCAAAGCGCAACTGGCGCATGGTCTGAGGCTCAGGCGGCCGGTATTGCCGGCCGCGCCAGCGTCTCGATCAGGCTCAGCAGACGGTCCCGTTCGGCGGCGGCCTTCGCCTTGTCCTCCCGGCGCTCCGCCTCGGATCGGTCGAGACGAGCCAGCAGATCGTCGATGCGGTCCTGCAAGGCCTCGATGAGACCGCCGGGGCCATCGGCCGCCGCCGACGCGGGGATCGCCACCCCCATCGCCAGCCGTTGATTCACCGAGGGAACCGGCACCTCCGGCGGCATGTTGTCCGCGACCTCCAGCCACCACTGACCGCGCGCATCCCGCTCGCCGCTCAGCACCCCGCTGCGCAGCCGCCGCCGCACCGAATCAACCGATACATTCAGCCGGCTTGCCGCCTCGGAAATGTTCATACGCGTCACTGCGGCCTCCGTTATGCTGGCGCCAGCATAGGCACTTAGGCGGGACCTTGCAAGCCTCAGATCTCGACGCGGAAGCCGACCTCCGACAGCCGGTCCTGCGGAATCCGGAAAAAATCCGGCGCCCGGCTGGCGATCTTCGACAGGAACGCGAACACCGCAAACGACACCGCGCCCATCTTCGATCCCTCGGTGCGGCGGATCACGCTTTCATGCCCGATGAAGTAATGCACGTCCGACAGGTCGGCATCGAACCCCAGCAGCGCGCAGTTCTCCAGCGTCAGCGGCACGTCCGGCCGCTGCATGAAGCCCAGCCGGACGGTGATGTGGTAAAATCCGTGCCCCAGCCGACGCACCCGGTGCCGGTCGCGGAATGCGACCCGCGGCCGCCGGTCCGCCGCGAAGGTCATCAACACCACGGTCTTGTGCAGCACCGCATTGTGCCGCACATGGTGCAGCAGCATCGGTGAGATGCCATGGTCCACCTTGGTCAGCCAGACCGCCAGGCCGGCCGGCCGCGCCGCCACCATCCCGTCGATCCGGTCCAGAAACAGATTGACCGGCATCGACATCGCCTGTAGCCGCTGACGCAGTTCGAACGAACCGCGCCGCCAGCACCAGATCAACGCCGCGATGGCCCCGCCGATCGTCAGCGGGAACCACCCGCCATCAGCGATCTTCAGCGAATTCGCTGCCAGGAACGCGCAGTCAATCGTCCCGAACAGCGCGATGACCGGCACCGCCGCCGCCAGCGGCCAGTGCCACCGCCGCCGGACCAGATAGAACAGCAGCACGGTGGTCGCCAGCATCGTTCCCGAGACCGCCACGCCGTACGCCGAGCCCAGCGCGTCGGACGTCTTGAACATCACCACGATCAGCAGCGTGCCCGCCATCAGCATCCAGTTCGCCGCCGGCACGTAAATCTGCCCGGCCTCATCCGAAGATGTCGGCACGATCCCGACCCGTGCGCAGAACCCCATCTGCACCGCCTGCCGCGTCAACGAGAACACCCCCGATATCAGCGCCTGCGAGGCGATCACCGTTGCCGCCGCCGCCAGCACGATCAGCGGCAGCA
>Ga0182012_10003337_pt1 | contig 17161 bp, 12 predicted proteins | sample 612S2SmetaG_FD_120486 | JGI IMG/M metagenome (GOLD analysis project Ga0182012, IMG submission 120486) | Permafrost microbial communities from Stordalen Mire, Sweden - 612S2S metaG | ecosystem: Environmental > Terrestrial > Soil > Wetlands > Permafrost | place: Sweden: Stordalen | collected...
CTTCAAGCGCATCCAATGCACCCCGGACCTCCAGCCGGCGGACATTCTGGGCGACACCTACTTGGACCCGCAAACCGGCCGCACGGAATTCCGGTTTGGGCCGCTCTTCTCGCAGCTCGTCCTGGTGGATGAGATCAACCGCGCCAGCCCGCGCACCCAGGCCGCCCTGCTCGAGGCCATGGGCGAGGCCATGGTCACCATGGAGCGGGTCACCTACCGTTTGCAGCGGCCCTTCATGGTGATCGCCACCCAGAATCCCATTGAACACGAGGGCACCTTCCTGCTGCCCGAGGCCCAGAAGGACCGTTTCCTGGTCCGGCTGAGTCTGGGCTATCCCGCCTTGGCGGACGAAAAACAGATGGTTGAGCGTTTCCAACTGAAACATCCCATTGACAGCCTCCAGCCCGTCACCAATCCCGACCGGATCATCGAATGCCAGCAGGCCGTGCGCGAGGTGCGGGTCGCGTCGGAGGTCAGCGATTACATTCTGGCGCTCACCCACGCCACCCGCCGGCATCCGGCGCTGCTGCTGGGGGCCAGTCCGCGCGGATCACTGGGCCTGTTCCGGGCCGCGCAGGCCCTGGCCGCCATTCAAGGCCGGGACAGTGCGACGGCCGCGCACGTGCGGGAAATCGTCCCGGTCGTGCTGACCCACCGCATCCTGGTCCGCCAGGAACCGCCGCATCAAAACCTCGACCCGGCCGAGGTGATCCAAGTGATCCTCGATAAAACCCCGGCGCCCGGCTGAAGCAACGGATCTCAGAGCCTAGCTGAAAATTCAAAGGGGTTCTGTTTTCGCAACCAGGCCGGTATGGCAAGGCGCGACGATCGAGCATACCCTTATGGGTCTGTGAGCGAGGAGCCACGCCGCCAGACCGGCTTGGTTGCGAAAACCCTTCCGCCTGCGTCCCGCAAGGCGGGACTACGGCGGACAAGCCGGGCGGCAGGTCTTTTGCCCGTGGACCGCGTTGGCCCGGCCCTTACAGCCCGCTGCGGGGATACGCGGGCCTCGCCGCCTTGTCCACAGGCGAAATCCATTGCCGCAGAACCCCTTTCAATTTTCAGACAGGCTCTCAGTGAATTGCCATGTCTTCGTAGGTGTCCGGATGGGCGGACGCGCCTTTGAACCCGTATAACTGCAGGCCGGTCACATGGTCCGTTTCCAGGGCGCTGGTGAAATACACCGGCGGGTTCCGGCCCCAGCGCACCGAGCAGTTCCGCAGCACCACGTCGTCCGCGTACCGGAGGAAGAAGCCCGACGTGAGGTGCGTCTCAATGGGATCGGACACGAAGGTCGGGCGGTTGTCGTAACGGGCGCCGGGGTACTTGGAGATGCGGGCGAGCGTGAGCGCGACATTTTCCAGCCGCACGTTGCGGATGATGCTCCCCGGGGTGCCGTTGATGCGGAGGCTGTTCTCGGCCTGGCCGGTGACGTTGGTGATCAGAATGTTTTGCATCGTCCCCAGCTTGGTGCCGGCCGTGCGCGGAATGGCCGTCAGCGAAATGCCCTCGCCCCGGCCCCACCACGGATCGGCGAAATAGCGCGCGAAGAAATGGAGCTCGCGGAACACCACGTTGGAGACGCTGCCTTCATCGCGCAGTTGGATGGCCAGCCCCCGGCCGGCGCTGGAGATCCGGCAGTTTTCAAACACCACATCGTGGATGTCGCCGACCGTCTCCGGGCCGAGGTTCACGCCCGCCCCCTGCGTTTGCAGCGTGCAATCATGCACCTGGATGAAGGCGCAGGGGCCATACTCCCGGCCCTGCGGCGTGCTCTTCACCGCCACCGCGTCATCGCCCGCCTCCACGTCGCAATTGCAGATCTCGACCTGCTGGCAGTGGTCGGCGACAATCCCGTCGCAATTGGGCACGCTCAGCCGGCCGAGCACCGTGACATTGGTCACCAGCACACCGTAACATCCCAGCAGATGCAGCCCCCCGTACGGCGCATCCTTAAAGGCCAGGTCGCGCACCAGCAGGTTCGTGCAGCCGGTGAGCTGGAACATCTCCGGCCGCCACGGCCCGGGCCGCCACCATTCGCCCACCGTGTCATAATTCGTCATGAACTCGAGGGCCCGGCCATTAAGGACCCCCGGGCCGGTGATTTGCAAGTCCGGCGCGTTCGAGGCGCAGATCACCCCCGCGCCCGAATAATCCGCCGGATTGGTGCTGATCAACAGTTCGCCGTCCAGGTTGAAAACAATGCCCCCGGCCAGCCGCAGCGTGCCCACCATGAAACTGTAACCCGCCGGCACCTCCACCACCGCATGGCCGCCCCGGGCGGCCGCCGCGTCGATGGCGCGTTGAATGGCCGCCGTATCCAAAGTAATGCCGTTGCCTTTGGCGCCATAGCTGAACACGTTGAAGAGGTTGGACGGCGGCGGCTCGGGCGCCCGCACCGTCACCGGGGGCGCCGGCGCCGGCGCCACCACCGTCACCGGCACTGGCTCCGCCGGCTGGACGGGCGGTTGCTGACCCGCTTGGGCGGCCGCCTGCGCGGCCGCCCTTTGCGCCGCCCGCAGCGCGAGCCGTTCCAACGCCTTCGCCGCCTCGGACAGCCCCACCTCCCCGTTGGTGTCCGCCCGCGCCGCCATTTCCTGCGCTTCCGCCTCTTCCACCGTCAGATTGGTCGAGACCACCGTGGGCTGCGGCGGCTGCATGGCCGGGGGCGGCGCGGTCGGCATGGCCGGTTGCATGAACGGCTGCCCCAACGCCCGCAGTCCCGCCGTCAAAATCAGCGCGGCCGCCAGCCGCCGGATGTGCTTATACCGGTTCATGGTCACATTCCTTCAGCCGCCATGTCCCATGGCCTTTGACATCCGTATTGCTCATGCCCCCATGGCTCCATGAATGTGCGGGAAAGTCAATCCCAATCAGAAGACCGAAGACTGTCATTCTGTCCAAATGAATGACTTTTTGCCTGACTTGACAAAAATAGGTAAAATAGATATTTATCGCGACCGAATTGCACCGATACCGTCGCTTGCCAACGAGCCGGCCGATTACGAGACGGCGGCGCGGATGGCCGGGGAGGCGCGGCGGCAGGGCCGGGGCCGGCCCAGCCTGGCGGACGCGTTGCTGGGCGCCATCGCCCGGCGAACCGGGGCCACGGTGGCGACGCAAAACCGCAAGGATTTTGAGGCCATGGGCGTCCCCTCGGAAAATCCGCTGGCCACGCCGGCGGCAGCATAGCGGAGGCATGGCGGGAAGCTCGGAATTGGATAGTTTAAAGGAAACATCGTTTATACTTTTTTCTTGCCTCACCCTTCACCCGCTCCTATTTGTAGGCCATGAACCTCGGGGCGGGCATTTCACGCGGAAGCCAAGGGCCACGGCCGGGAAACCGGTGCGGGGCAAACCTTTTAGCCTTCAGCCTTCAGCCTTTGGCCTTCCGGCTTGGTCGCCTGAAAACCCTGGCCGTCAGCGGGTTGGTGATGATGTTTGCCGCGGCGCTTTTCGCCGCGGAGAACCTCCTGCCCCAGCGGGTGCTTTACATCGGCCAGCGCGCCCCGGAGTTCGAACCGTTTCTCAAAAACCATTTTGCCGGGGTCCATTCGGTCTCCCGCGACGCCTTCAAGCCCGCCCAGGCGCAGGCATTTGACGTGGTGTTGCTCGACTGGCCGCAAAGCGGCACCACCCGGGGGGCGTGGCTTGACGGCGCGCCGCTGGGCCGGCGGGAGGGGTGGGGCAAGCCCACCGTCCTGCTGGGCAGCGCGGGGTTAAACCTCGCCGTCACCTGGAAAGTCAAAGGGGGTGCCGGCTGCACCTGTCTGGCGCCCGTCGCCTGCGTTTTGCGCGACCATCCGATTTTCCAATCGCCGCTGCCCATCGACATCCACGCCACCACCGACGTCCCCATGCCGGAGGCGTTTGCCACGGAATTAAAATCCGCCACGCTCCCCGTCCTGCCGCTGGTGGACGGCATTCGTCAATATCATACCGTCATCAACGACTACGCCCGCGGCTGGACCACCTACTATTACGAATTTGCGGACCTGCCGGAGGTGGAGGTGTTCTGCGGCGGCATCAACGAGAAGACGCCGCGCGCGGCGGCTTTTTGGCGGCAGGGCAACCTGCTGCACTTCGGCTTCGAGCAGTCCCCCGCCCAACTGAACGACCCCGGCCGCGCGATGCTCGTCAATGCCATCGTTTACATCAGCCGCTTCACGCAGGACCGTCCGATTGACATCACCCCCTCCGTGTTCGGGCCGGAAAAAATCGCCACCACCCGCGAACGCGCCCTGAGACTCTTCTTCACTTACCCCCAGGAGGTGCCCGGCTGGTTTTCCGCCGCCGCCCTGGCGGGTTTGGACAGGCAGGACGCCCCGGCGGCCCAAGCCTGGCTGGCCGCCGCCCGCCCCTGGCTCCATCCGAATTCCGAGAATCTGCTGGAAATTGACCCGGAGGCCCGGGCGCTGGGAATCCCCTGCGACGCGCCGGAATTTTTGCCCAAGACCATCGCGGCCCTGCGCGGGGAGGCGACCCGGGCCCGGGCGGAGACGTTGCTGGCCCGTTACGTTTATCAACCCCTGGGGGCCACCGCCGGGGCGGACGCCTGGGAAAAATGGTGGCGCGAAAATTCGCCGTATGTTTTTTATTCCGAAGCGGGCGGATACCGCTGGTATATTGACCCGCTGGCGAAGCAGCGCGGCATTCCCACCAAAGACCTGCGCGGTCCCGCCCGCGCGGATGTGGGGCCGGCCGTCGGCGGCCCGCCGAAAAAGTGACCCAGGTTCAATAATAATTCGTCCGCAGGTTCCACTTTTTGAACAGCTTGGGCGGTATCTCATTCAAAAAGCGCGACCGCAGTTGGTGGGTGTCGCCGGTGTTCCCAAAGCCGGCGCGCACGGCCGGGTGGCTTAAATATAGTTCGTCCTTCGCGCGGGTGACCGCCACGTAAAACAGGCGCCGTTCCTCCTCCTCGCCCGCCGGGTTATCCAGGCTGCGGGCGGAGGGAAACATGCCGTCGCACAGCGAGATGACGAACACCACGCCGAACTCCAGCCCCTTGGCCTGGTGGATGGTCGAGAGCCGGACGCGCTGCTCATCGGGCTTGGCCCGCTTGTCGTCCTCGGCTTCCACATTGGTCAGCAGCGCCAGTTGGGTGAGGAAATCATCCAAGGAGCCGATGTTCCGGGCAAACACGGCGAGCTGCTCCAGGTCGTCCAGGCGCGTGCTGTAATTCTCAAAGTTCGCCTTCAAATAATCCTCGTAACCGGCGTCCAGCACCAGTTTCAGCATTTTGGCCGGGCTGTGGCGGAGTTCCCCGGCCTCCAACTGCGCGATGGTGGCGACCCATTGGGCCCAAGCCGTCGCCGCCTTGGCCGGGACCGCTTTCGCGCAGGCCTGGAGGGCCGCGGCAATGCGGGATGGAGCGGCGGGGGTTGTGTCGCTCTCGTCAAGCGATTTTAGGCCTGCTTTTTGGGCTTCGTTGGCGGCGCGGAGATCTTCGGCGCCGCCTTTTGGGTTTGCGCCCGCAGCTTGCGCAATGACATTTTTGAACTGCCCCCACAATTTGTCCGCCCCTTTGGCGGCGATGCCCGGCATCAATTGCACCAGCCGCTTGAAGGAAATCTCGTCGCGCGGGTTGGCGACAAATTTCAAATAGGCCGTGGCGTCCTTGATGTGCGCCTGCTCAAAAAAGCGGATGCCGCTGGTGATGGTGAAGGGGATTTGCCGCCGCGTGAACTCCAGTTGCAGCTCCAGCGCGTGGAAATGCGAGCGGTACAGCACGGCGATGTCATCCAAGCTCACGCCGTCCGCGTGCAGTTCGCCGATCCGCTGGGCGATGAAGGCCGATTGCTGGCCGGTGTCCGCGCACTCCACCAGCGCCGGTTTCAGGCCGGATTCCCGGGCGGGGGCCAGCTCCTTGACGAACTGGTGGACGTTGGCGGCGATCACCGCGTTGGCCACCTCCAGAATTTCCGGCGTGCTGCGGTAGTTGGTTTCAATCTTATACACCTTCGCGCCGGGATGGCGGTCGGGAAATTTCATGATGTTCAGGAAATTCGCCCCGCGCCAGCCGTAGATGCTCTGGGCGTCGTCCCCCACCACCATCACATTTTTGTGCCGGGCGGCCAGCAGGTCAATCAGGTCGCTCTGGAGCTGGTTCGTGTCCTGATATTCGTCCACCAGGATGAACTGGAAGCGCCGCTGGTAATGCTCGCGGATGGCCGGGTGCTCCCGCATCAATTTGAGCCACAATTGCAACAGATCGTCAAAATCCATGCTGTTGGTGGCGTGCTTCCGGGCGGCATAGCTTTGGGCGAGGAGGTTGATCTTCTCCAGGTGTTCCCCAAAATAGTCGTATTGGGCGTCAACGAGTTCCGTGACGGTCCGGTGGGTGTTGCCGGCCAGGGAGATGATCTCCAGGAGCACGTCCGGCTTGGGGAAATCATCCACTTTTTTGGGGTTTATGCCCGCTTCCGTCAGGCAATGTTTCAGCAGATCCCGGGAATCGTCGCGGTCCAGAATGGTGAAATCCCGGCGGTAGCCCAGCACCTCCGCATGGGTGCGCAACACCCGGGCGCCGATGGCATGAAACGTCCCGCCCCAGAGCGCCGGTTGCGGCTGGCCGAGCAGGTCCACCACGCGCCGCATCATTTCGCCCGCCGCCTTGTTTGTGAAGGTGAGCAGCAGAATGCGCTCCGGGGGAATGCCCTGTTCCAGCAGGAAGGCCACGCGATAGGTCAGCGTGCGGGTTTTGCCCGAGCCGGCCCCGGCGATCACCAGGGCGGGGCCCGGCGGGGCGGTGACGGCGGCGTGCTGCTGCTCGTTCAGTTCCCGGGCATAATCTATCTGCAAGTCCACCGGCGGCCGGAACGGTTGCAAAACGTAGTCGTGCGACATGGCGGAGATGAAAACCGCAAACGGCCTCCGGTGAAAGCTAAAACTAGGCGCCCTTCACCGCCCACCGCAATTTTGCGGAGCTGGACCGCGGATTCTCCCGGCGTTCCTCCGGACCCGGCCGCAGCACCTCCTGCGCAATCTCCACGTAATCTCCCGCCTGCCAGCCGGCCGCGAACGCCTTTTTCACCCGCCGGTCTTCGCCGGAATGAAACGTCAGCACGGCCACCCGCCCGCCGGGATTCAGCAGCCGGGGCAATTGGAGCAGCAGCGTCGACAGCGCCGAAAATTCGTCATTTACCGCAATCCGCAGGGCTTGAAACACCCGGCGAACCGTCAGGCCGGTTTCGTCCCTAGACAAGCGTGGCAGCGCGCGGCGGATCGCCTCCACCAGTGCCGTGGTGGTGGCGAATTCCTTGCCCGCCAGCGCCGCCGCCAAGGTGTCGGCATGGGGTTCATCGGCGTTTTCCACCAGCACCCGGGCCAGCGCCGCCGGTTGGATTTTGGCGAGCCAGGCCCCCGCCGGCTGCCCGCGCTGCGGATTCATCCGCATGTCCAGCGGCCCGGCGTCCTTCACGGAAAAGCCGCGCGCCGGATTGTCCAGTTGCATGGAGGAAACCCCCAGGTCCGCCAAAACCAGATCCGCCCCGGCCAAACCGGCCTCGGCCAGCACCTGCGGCAGTCCGGCAAAATTGGTCCGGTGCGCCGTAAACGTCTCCGGCCCGAATCCCAGCGTCCGCAGCCGGGCCTCGGTCTTGGGCAATTCAATCGGGTCGGCATCCACGCCCAGCAACCGGCCGCCGGGCTGGAGCCGGCGCAGCAGTTGCTCCGCGTGGCCCCCGTGGCCCAGGGTGCAATCCACCGCCACCTCGCCCGGCCGGGGGGCCAGCACCCGGAGAATTTCCGCGACCATGATGGGCCGGTGCGTGCCCGCCGGGGTTTTGCCGGAAGCCAGCACCTTGGCCACGGTGCCGGCAAACCGGTCCGGATGGTGTTCCTTGTATTTGTCCTCGAACCGGCGCGGGTTTTTCCCCGCATAACGCACCCGCCGCCGGTGCGGCGGGTGGCCGGGCGTTGGCGCGGGCGGAGCTTGGTCAGGTTCGGACATCGTCCCTCTAAAATGCCTGAACTGGGTTGCAGCTGCGAGGAACTTTCACTCACCCTATTTTGTTCTTTGAAAAAGCAAGCAAAGGTGAGGAATATTTTTAACTGTGTTTTGACATCGTGCCGCAAATGGGGTTTGTTGTTAGTGGCAGAGTTGCAATCGTTCCGTCTCGCCTCATTTCGAGTCATCGAGCCGCGTTTCCATCCCCGCCACAACCATATATGCCCAAGTCTTCAAGCAAACGTGTATTGTTAACCAGTGTCTGCCGGCCGTTCGGTCCCCAACAGGGGGACGCGCCTTCGGTCGGCTACGAATTGCTGTACCGCCAGGTGACCCGCGCCCAGGGCATCTTCAGCCCGCGCACCGTCAACGTCCAGTTTGGGCTGGATTACATCGCGGAGAATCTCGAGGCGCCGACCGTGGTGCTGCAATACCCGTCCGAACGGGAATTGATCAAGGAGCTTAAGAAGGGCTACGACTACGTGGGGATCAGCTTCATCATGGCGCTGATCCACAAGATGAAGGAGGCGGTCGCGCTGATCCGCAAATATGCGCCGCAGAGCCAGATCGTGCTGGGCGGCTACGGCACGGTGCTCAAGGATGACGTCCTCCTGCCGTATGCGGATCACATCTGCCGGGGCGAAGGCGTGGCGTTTTTCCGCCAACTGCTCGGGGAGCCGGAAATTCCGATGCCCTACAAACATCCGCTGATCGTGAGCTGGCTCAAGGTGTTTGGCTGGCGGGTCTCCGGCACCGGGAAGATCTTCGGCGGCCTCGGCTGCCCCAACGGCTGTGATTTCTGCTGCACGTCGCATTTCTTCAAGCGCAAACACATCCGCCTGCTGCCGACCGGGCGCGACATCTACAACGTGGTGGAACGCTATTTTGATCTCGATCCCAGCCTCGTGTTTCTGATCATTGACGAGGATTTCCTGTTGAACAAGCAGCGCGCCCTGGAATTCCGCGACTGTGTGATCGCGGGGGGCAAAAAGCCCTCCATCTTCGCCTTCTCCAGCATCAAGGCCATCAGCCAGTTCACGGTGGAGCAAATCCTGGAGATGGGCATTGACGGGTTTTGGATCGGCTACGAGGGCACCCGTTCGGGCTACGCCAAGCAGCAGGGCCGGCCCACCGAGGAAATTCTCACGGAGTTCCGCGAGCACGGCATCACGGTGCTCACCTCGATGATCGTCGGCTTTGATTATCAAACGCCGGAAATCATCGCCCAGGAACTGGACGGCCTGATGAAGCTCAAGCCGGCGCTGGGGCAATATCTGATTTACGGGCCGGTGCCGGGCACGCCGTTTTTTGAGCGCGTCATCAAGGAAAACAAGTTGCAGGATGTCTACACCACGGAGAAGGACTTGTTTTACCGGCGCGCCGACGGCTTCAGCACGATGATCAAGCATCCGACGCTCTCGCCCCAGGAGATCGAGGACCTCCAGCGCTGGTGTTTCGACCAGGATTTTCAGCGGCTCGGGCCCAGCATTTTCCGCGTGCTGGAGACACGGTTTCTGGGCTATCTCAAGCTCAAGGACTCGCCGAATCCGGTGTTGCGGCAGAAGGCGGAATACTACGCGCACGAATTGCGTTATGCCTATCCCGTGTTTCTGGCCGGCCGGTTGTTTGGTCCGAACCACGCCATCCGCCGGTGGATCGGCGATTTGGAGCGGCGCATTCATGCGGAACTGGGCCGCCCGGAGCCGGGCCAGCGCTTCAAATCCGTCATGGCCGTGGGCGCGGCGATGTGGACCTGGGTGACGCTGAAGTTCGACTTTTTGCAGCATCCCAAGCTGCAGCGCACGGCGTACCGGCTGCCGGAAAAGAGCTGGAGCGCGTTCACGTTGTGGGAGGAATTTCAGGCCAAGGTGGCCAGCCCGAACTTTTCCGTGAAGGTGGAGCTGCAACATGCCCGGCAGCAGGTCTGGATGCGGTTGGAAGGCGCGTTGTCCTCCAAGGATGCCGAGCGGTTGGCGCAGCGGCTGGACGATTCATTGGCGCGGAGCCAGAACCATTTGGTGCTGGATTTTCACAAGCTGCACTGGGACAAGGTGGGCGACCTGGGTCCGCTGCGCGACAAACTGGCCGGCTACCGGGACCGCATCCGCGTGGTGCTGCCCAAGCTGTCGGCGGCGCACCCCGAACTGCTGCTGCTGGCCGGGATGTTCCACCATTATTAAGCGCCATTACAACGAGGTCACGGCGCGGTAAAATTGCCGGGGCGAGGCGGCCGGGTTGGTGAAATCAAAGGTGCCGTTGGTGGACGTGGTATTGGTGTAGATGGACGTCCAACTGGTCAGGTTGGTGGACATCTGAAGCACGCACGGGCGGTTTGCGCCTGTGGTCAGGTGCAGTTGAAACATCCCGGGCGCCGCCGCCGCCGGCGCCAGCCAGAGGGGCGGATTCAGCGCTTTTTTCAGGTTGAGGCGGCCGCCGGTCAGGCATTTGCCGGCCAGCGCGGGCAGGGGGTCCGTGGCGTTCAACAACCGCTGAATGATCTGCTGAGAATTCTCCGCCGGATACTTGGCCCGCATCAGGGCCAGCGCGCCGGCCACATAAGGGGCGGAAAACGAAGTGCCGGCGAGGTTGATGCCAAACGACGGCGGCGGATAATAATACGAATCCGTGGCGGCGAAGGTCGTGTAGATTTGGTCGCCGGGCGCGGCCAGAACCACATGGGTGGCGCCGTAATTGGAGAAGCCGCCCAACGCGTCGGTGCGGGTCGTGTACGCCACGGAGACAACGTTGTTGAGGCCGTAGCAGGTCGGATAGCTGGGGGTGACCTCGACGTTGGCGGAGTTGTTTCCCGCGGAAGCCACCCAGATGACCCCGGCCGCGCCCGCCGTGACAATGGCATTGGAGAGGGCCAGGGAAGGGGTCGGGGTGTCAAAGCTGGCATTGATGATTTGCGCCCCGTTGGCGAGGGCATAATTGATGCAGGCAATCACGGTGGCATCGCTTCCCGTGCCGTTGTTCAGACATTTGCAGGCCATCATCTGCACCCGCCAGGCCACGCCCGTCACGCCTTTGCCATTGTTGCCCACGGCCCCCAGCACGCCGGCGACCATCGTGCCATGGCTGGTGCTGTCGTCAGCCGGATTGTTCGTGCCGGTGAAGGCGTTGTACCCGTTGCCGCCATCGTTGGGATTGACCCACATGTTGGCCGCCAGGTCTTCATGCGTGGCCCGGATGCCGGAATCCAGCACCGCCACCACGATGTTGCTGGCCGAGGTCAGCACATCCCACCCCTCCGTCGCATCAATGTCCGCGTGGGCGGTGCCACCTTTCTGGCCGTAGTTATCCAACCCCCACAAGGTTCCGTCCAGAAACTTGGGGTCGTTAGGTAGTGTCGCATCCGCATACACCAAATAATCTGGTTCGGCATATGCCACCAGCCCGCTTTGCTGATACCGGGCGATGAACCCGGACGCTGCTTCTCCGACCGGCACCGTGATCACCTGCACCCCGCCCAGGGCCGGATAGGCCGCCGCAACCCTGGTTCCGTGCGCGGCGTGAAACGTCAGCAGCGCCGCGGGACTGGTCCCCGCCCGGGGTTGGATGAGAATCTGCTCCGGGCGATATTCCGGCGTGACCGCGCCCCCGGCCGCCGGCGCGTTCAACCATCCCATTACAAGCAGGGCCAACCCCATCAATCGATGGGTTGGAGAAAGGATCGTATGCTGATATTTCATGGTTTCGTCCGTCCTCAGGTCGTCCGCTCCTGCTCCAAGTTGAAAAATATCAATGTCCTTTGGGGGGGGTCAAGTCAGGGTCCGCCGCGCTGAGGTTTGGCCGGGGGCCGGGTCTCACGGCTTTGAACATGGCCAGACAACGTGCACGCTGAATTTCGTGGCGGATCACCCGGCGGGGATATTGGGACTGCGCATACCGCCGGGAATCGGTCCAAGGTTGGTGGATGGTGCCGGCGGGGAAGGCCGCCAGTTCCGGCACCCAGCGGCGGACGAACGCGCCGTCCGGATCAAATTTCTCGCCCTGGGTGACGGGGTTGAATATGCGGAAATAGGGGGCGGCATCCGTGCCGGTGCCGGCGCACCACTGCCAGCCGCCATTGTTGGCGGCCAAGTCGCCGTCCACAAGCTGCTGCATGAAATAACGTTCGCCCCATTGCCAGTTGAGCAGGAGATCCTTGGTCAAAAACATGGCCGTGATCATCCGCAGCCGGTTGTGCATGAATCCGGTCGCGTTCAGGCAGCGCAGGGCGGCATCCACGATGGGATACCCCGTCTGCCCCTGGCACCATGCCTGGAAATGCCCTTGGTTGTCCGACCACGCCAACCGGTCGTATTCCGGGCGGAAGGCGCCGCGGGCGACGTGGGGGAAATTGGTCAGGACTTGTTGGTAAAACTCGCGCCAGATGAGTTCGTCCAAAAACACATCGCACCCGGCGGCCTGCGCCGGGGTGGCCGTCGACCAGGCCAGCTTCAGTGCGCGCAGAATGGTGCGGATGCCGATGGCGCCCGCCCGAAGGTGGGGGGAGAGCAGCGACGTGCCGGCGAGGTCGGGCCGGTCGCGGCGGGCGGCGTATTCGTAAACTGGTCCCGCCATGAACCGTTGCAAAACGGCCAGCGCGGAGGGTTCCCCGGCCGGCGGCAGGGGGTGGGGCGGGGGCTGCCCGCCGGCGGCGGGCCCGGCCGGTGGCGGTTCGGCCGGCCACGACGGCCCCGGCCGGCGGCCGGGCTTGAACGCGGGCCGGGGCGGCGGGACGGCCCGCGGCTTCCAAGCTTTGGCATAAGGAGTGAATACGGTGTACGGCCGGTCCGACTGGTTGAGGAGTTCCGCCTCCTCCCAGATCACGGCGTCCTTGAAGAGTTGGAACCGGACCCCGGCGCTAAAGAGCGCTTCGCCCACTCGCCGGTCCCGGGCCTGCGCCCGGGGTTCCGGGCGTTTGTTGGCAAAGACGGCCTCCGCCCCGCTTTCCGCGCACAACCGGGGCAGCACCTCTTCGGCCCGGCCGGAGCGGATGAGCAGGGGACAACCCTGGGCGGCGAGGCGGCTCCGCAGGGATTCGAGGGTTTGCAGCAGAAACGCCCGGCGTGCGGCCCCCGTCTCCGGCCCGGGGGGCTCCTCCAGGATGAACACCGGCAGCACCCGGCCGGCGCAGCGGCCGGCCGCGCTCAAGGAGGTGTTGTCGGCCAGCCGCAGATCCCGCCGGAACCAGTGCAGCACGACGTTCATCCGTCGGGCTTGCGCCGTTTGACCCGTTGCAGGCCCACTTCACCGGCCAGATCGTCAAATTCCTTGGCGCTCACCTCCTCCAGTCGCTTGCCGCGCTGCTTGAGCTTTTCGTTGATCTTACGGGCCTTTTCGGTCATGAACTCATGGGTTTCCTCGGTGCCGCCCACCAGCGCAAAATTGGGTCCGGTCGTGATGCGCCGGCTGCCGTCCGAATCCAGGCCGACCCCCAAGATGAGCGCTCTTCGTTTTTTGCCGGAATTGGCCATGGGTTAAAATAAGTTCACTAAATGGGCCGCGTCAATCCCGCGGATGAAAATTTGATTCCCGGGCAAGCTGCTCCCAGAGTTTCTTTTCGGCCTCGGACAGCCGCCCCGGCAGGGCGACCTCGGTGATCACCAGCAAATCGCCCCGGGGACCATCGCGTTGCACCAATCCGCGGCCGCGCACGCGCAGCTTTTGGCCGCTCTGGGTCCCGGCGGAGATTTTGATTTTGACCTGCCCATCCAAGGTGGGGACGGAGATCTCCGCGCCCAGCACGGCCTCCCACGGGGTCAGCGGGGTCTCATGGATCAGGTTGTAGCCCTCCACGTCAAAATCCGGGTGTTTGGCCAGCCGGACCCGCAAATACAAGTCTCCCGCCACGCCGCCGGCGCCGGCTTCACCCCGGCCGGATAAACGCAGTCTCTGGCCTTCGGTGACCCCGGGGGGGATTTTCACCTGGTGGGTCTCCGTTTTCATCGTCCGCCCCACGCGGTGACGAACGCTCACTTCGCGGACCGAGCCGTGCATGACCTCCTCCAGCGTGACCACAATGTCGCCCTCAATGTCCTGCCCGCGTTCGTGTTCCACCTCTGCCCCGCCAAAGCCTTCCTGCCCGCGGAGACGGGAGCCGAACAATTGCTCGAAAAAGCTGCTGAACCCGGCCCCGCCAAATTCAAACTCCGGCTCCCCGCCCCCCGCGCCCGCCGGCCGCCAGGTGCGCCGGCCGCCAAAGCCGGGCTGGCCGGCCGCTCCGCGAAAGTCCGCGCCGGACTTCCAGTCGGCCCCCAGTTCGTCGTATTTTTTGCGTTTGGCCGGATCAGACAGCACCTCGTAGGCCTCGTTGATTTCCTTGAACTTCTCCTCGGCGCGCTTTTTGTCCTTGGCCACATCGGGGTGAAATTCCCGGGCCAGTTTGCGGAAGGACTTTTTGATCTCGCCGGCATCGGCGTCCCGCGCCACGCCGAGGATTTGATAATAATCTTTGTATTGTACAGACATGATCGGTGTAAAAATGGCGGCCCGCCCGCAGGCCTGGTCAAAGCCTGCGGGCGGGCCGGGGGGTTTGTCAAACAGGTTATTTGGCCGGCTTGATGTTGTCCACGCTCAGGAACAGGGTGGTGCCGCCGTTCACGCGCTCATCCAGGCGCCACACTTTCAGGAGAATATGGTCGCCTTTCGCGTTCGTGCACAGGCGGATGGCCTCTTCGGCGGTGGCCACCGCTTGATGATTGATCTCGACGATCACGTCGCCCTGTTGCAAATCCGCTTCGGCCGCGTTCGAGTCGGCGGCGACCGCCGTGACCACCACGCCCTTGAGCGAGGCGGGTGCCCGCAGTTGCCGGCGCACGCGCGCCGACAAATCATCCACCGTGACGCCGTCCAGTGAATCCGGGGTGATCTTGACATTGGCCGAGCCGGTCTGGGGCTCCGCCCGGCTGCTGGCATCGGGCAATTCACCCAGCACCAGGGAAACGGTCTTGGCGCTGTCCTCGCGCATGATTTTCAAAGCCGCGGTCGAACCCGGGGCGCACTCGGAAACGGTCAGCGACAGGCTGTGGGCATCGTCCACCGGCTTGCCATTCACAGAGATGATCACGTCCCCGGCCTTCAGGCCGGCCTTCTCGGCCGGGGTGTTGGGGAAGACATCCCCGACGAGCGCGCCGGACTGATTCAGGGGCAGATTAAACTCCTGCGCCAAATCCGGGGTGAGATCCTGCGGAAAGATGCCCAAATAGCCGCGGCTGACCTTGCCGCCGCTGATGAGCCGGTCCATGACATGCCGGGCCAGGTTGACGGGCACGGCAAAACCGATCCCCACATTGCCGCCCATCGAGTCGGGGCTGGTGGCATCGGCGCCGGGGCTGATGATCGCGGTGTTGATGCCCACCAACCGGCCTTCGGCATCCACCAGCGCGCCGCCGGAATTGCCGGGGTTGATCGCGGCATCCGTTTGAATGAAATCTTCGTACCCGTTAAATCCCAGGCCGCTGCGGGCCAGGGCGCTTACGATCCCCATGGTCACCGTCTGCCCGACGCCAAAGGGGTTGCCAATGGCCAGCACAATGTCCCCAACCTCCAATTGATCGCTGTCCGCCAGCGTGACGGCCGGTAACCCGGTCGCGTTGATCTTCAACACCGCCACGTCGGTTGGCTTGTCCCGGCCGATGACTTTGGCGGTGAATTCCTGTTTGTTGCCGTTGACCGCCACCTTGATTTCATCCGCCCCCTCGACGACGTGATTGGCCGTGAGGATGTAGCCGTCGCCCGAGACGATCACGCCGGAGCCCAGGCTCTCCTCCTTGCGGGACCGGGCCTGGTCGTCCTGGGGGGACTGGTTCCCGAAGAACTGCCGGAAAAATGGGTCGTTGCGGAAGGGATTCCGCCGGGGGGTTTCCTGAACGATGCGCGTGGAATAGATGTTGACCACGCTGGGCGCGGCCTTTTTGACGATCGGGGCAAAGCTCGCCACCGGCCGGAGCTCGCGGCTGACCGGTGTGTTTTCCAGCTTGACCTCGGGCGCGGCGTCCTTCCCCGACAGGTTGAAGTGGAAGGTGGCGGCAAGCAACAGCATCGCTGCCAGCCCCGTCACCAACCCGGCCAACACTCTGAATGTCCGTTTCATAACCTTGTGAAAGTTGACAAGGCCGGTGGGCAAATGTTCAAACCGCAGCCTCAGGGCTGCTGCTGTTGCCGGGCCTTTTGCACGTCCTCGGGCTTGATGTATTCCACGTTCGTGCCTTGGACCTTGATGATGTCACTCGTCAGGGTGGGGCTGGGCGCCGGCGACCCGGACCTCACGGGCGCCACCGGCGCCGCCTTGGGGGGTTCAATGGAGAGCAATTCCACCTCAAATATCAGCGTGGTGTTCGGCGGAATCGTCTGCCCGTACCCCCGGTCGCCATAGGCCAGCGTGGACGGGATAAATAACCGCCACTTGGACCCCACCTTCATCAGTTGCAGCGCTTCGGTCCAGCCTTTGATCACCCCGCCGGTCACAGTAATGTTCACCGGATGGCCCACTTTGGCGGAGCTGTCGAACTCCGTGCCGTTGATGAAGGTGCCGCGATAATTCACGGTCACCTGGCTCGCCGCCGTCGGAATGGGGCCATCACCGGCCTGCAACACCTGGTATTGCAGCCCGTCCGGCAGGGCGACCACCCCCGGATTGTTCTTGTTGGTCGCCAAAAATGCGTCGCCTTCGGCCTTGTTTTTGGTCGCCATTTCCGCGCGCAAGGCGGCCGTTTTGGCCTGCGCCATTTTGGAAAACTCCGTGAACGAATCATTCACCTGTTGGGCCGTCAACAAGGCCTGCCCACCGGACTCACCGTCTTTAAGCCCCTGCAAAATCATTTTGTCATCCACCGCAAATTCGAGTTGTTTCAAACTGGCGCCCCAGCGCACCCCCAGCACGTAGCTGTAACGGGCGTTGTCGTTGGCGAAAACGCCGGCCGGCACCGCGCCGCCCGCCGGCGCGAGGGAAACGGGGGCGTTGGTGGTGTCCGCCAGAACCGGCGCCGCCAGGCCGCCGACCAAAAGTGCCATCAAAAACGTATTTTTCATAAGTAAAATAGGAATGCGCATTATTCCCCATACACAGAAAAAAGCAACCCATTTTTCCAGCCCGCCCAGCCCCGGTGCGCATCTTTGATTTTTCTGAGGTGGTAGCGGAGGTTAATCATTTTTCAGTTGGCGGGATATTCGGTGGTTTGAGTTTGGTGTCTTGGCCGGGGGTTAATTGAGCGCGGGGCTGGC
>Ga0182012_10003343_pt1 | contig 17141 bp, 14 predicted proteins | sample 612S2SmetaG_FD_120486 | JGI IMG/M metagenome (GOLD analysis project Ga0182012, IMG submission 120486) | Permafrost microbial communities from Stordalen Mire, Sweden - 612S2S metaG | ecosystem: Environmental > Terrestrial > Soil > Wetlands > Permafrost | place: Sweden: Stordalen | collected...
GGCTGATTACGCGGCAGTATCAGACGGAGCGGAGCCAGGCGGTTTGGATTGTGCTCGATTGCGGAAGGCTGATGCGGTCGCGGGTTCGGGTTGGCTCTGCTGGTGCTGGGGACAATCCGCATTCGAAGCTTGACTACGCATGCACCACTGCCGTCGCGCTGGCTCAGCTTGCACTTTTTTCCGGCGACCGGGTTGGGTTGTTGGCTTATGGACAGAGCATTCAGCAGCGGTTGTTGCCTGGGCGCGGAGCGGCGCACCTGCGGCAATTGATCGAGTGCCTGGCGCTGGTGAAGGCCGAGAGTGGCGAGGCTGACCACTTGAGAGCTACCGCGGCGCTGAACCGGCTGCAGCCGCGGCGGTCGCTGATTTTGTGGATTACGGATCTTGCGGAAACTGCAATGCGGCCAGAGGTGATTGACGGAGCGATGCAGTTGCTGCGGCGGCATGTGCTGTTGTTTGTCGCAATGGCGCAGCCGGAGGTGGAGTCGATTGCACAGGCTCGCCCGAAAAATGTTGACCAGATGTTTCGCGCGGCGGCGGCGCAGGAGATGGCGGGGCGGCGCGAGGTGCTGTTGGCTCGGTTGCACGAGCACGGCGCGCTGACGCTGGACCTGAATCCGGAGGCGCTGACTTCGTCGGTGCTGAACCAGTACCTGGCGGTGAAGGAACGGGCGATGATTTAGGTTTGAGGTTTCCCACCCTTGCGACAAGAAAAGATCGCAAGGATGGTGCACGGAGCATTTTTAACGAAGCCCAGCATGAAAAACGAATAACGCGCAAGTGACTAATTCATGCCGCGATTTGGTCATGGCTTTGTGCCAATTAGTGCTATAGAGATTCACCTCGCTCCCGGTTAGTATCAATTCCAATCGAGGAATCGGATGCAAGGCACAGATCGCGCATTGAAGGGCACGGCCGCCACGCCGGAGTTATGGGGTGCTGCCTACATGATGCTGGTTTTTGCGATTCTGTCCCGCGCGCTGCACGCATGGTCGCGATTCAACGGCACAGCGTTCGATTGGGAGCAGGCGGTCACGGTCAGCATCAATATACTGATTTGCCCGGCGCTGCTGTGGATGGCGATCGCCTTTCGGTCGTTGCTTAAAAGCGAATTGCGGAAGAATCTGCTTAGCACCAGGACATATAAGATTTGTAACTTCTGGATTCCGCAGATATTGATTCTGGCTTATATCACTATGGTGTTGTAGGGAAGAACCAGCAGGCAGTTGTAAAAGGCGCCGGTCGAGCATTGTGGTCTCCCACCCGATTCACGATGAAACTGTGATTTGGATGGGGCACCCGGCCAGGTGCCGCGATAAATTTAATTTCCGAATTGTAGCCGCCAATCTCAAAACTGAGGTACTCTATAAAAACCCGCCGGACCTCGGCCACGGAGGACAAACATGTTCATGCCTGTCGCCGTACGACCTACCCGCTGAACATTGCCTCGGGCTGATTGATCCTGCCGCTCTCAAGCGGCTTCCCGAGGATGCTCCAACCCCGGGTCCCAGCACTGCACAATCTAGTGTCGGATCTTAGGGGCCCCCGAAAAGCAGGTCCTTCGACTCCGCTGAAGTACGCTTCGCTCAGGATGACAGGTCCGCTTTCGATAAGGACTTCCGAGACTGACACTAGATGATCCGAATCATCTGATTTGATCGCAGCGTGACACCCTCGCTGATGCGCCTGCTTCGCATTCGCATCGTGGAGTTCCGTATGTCCGTTCTTGAATTCATTGCTCCGCAGCCGGCTGACGGCGGCGAACGCAGTCTCTGGTCCTCCGTGCGCGAAGCCCTGAGGGGCTCGCACCAGGACTATACAAAAGGAAACTTGAATCGCGCCATTCTGCTGCTCGCCATTCCCATGGTGCTGGAGATGGTGCTGGAATCGCTATTTGCAGTTGTCGACGTGTTCTTTGTAGGGAGGCTTGGCGCCGATGCTGTGGCCACCGTGGGTATCACCGAGTCAATGCTGGCGCTGGTCATGGCGATCGGGCTGGGTGTCGCCATGTCGACTGGGGCCATGGTTGCGCGGCGTATCGGCGAAAAGGACCCGGAGGACGCGGCGATCGCAGGGGTGCAGGCGATTGCGCTGGGGCTGCTGATTTCGCTCGGAATCGGTATTCCTGCCGGCATATTTGCGCCGGAATTGCTGCACCTGATGGGTGCTTCGCCGGCGATTGTGGCCAGCGGGTCGGGCTATGCACGCGTGGCGCTGGGCGGCTGCGGGGCCATCATCATGTTGTTTTTAAACAACGCGATCTTTCGCGGCGCGGGCGATGCGGCGATTGCGATGCGGCTCCTTTGGGTGTCGAACATCATTAACCTGATTCTCGATCCATGCCTGATCTTCGGGCTGGGGCCGTTTCCGCATTTGGGCGTGACCGGGGCGGCTTTGGCCACCTTCACCGGGCGCAGCATTGGAGTGCTTTACCAGTTTTACCGCCTGCTGAAGGGCACCGAACGAATCCACGTGCTGGTGCGGCATCTGCGGCTGAATGTTGGAGTGATGATCCGGCTGTTGCGGGTCTCGTTCACAGGAATTCTGCAATTCGCCATTGCCAATGCAAGCTGGATTGGGCTGGTGCGGATCATCTCCTATTTTGGCTCGGCGGCGGTTGCGGGGTATACCGTATCGATTCGGATCGTTGTGTTTTTCATTCTGCCGGCATGGGGGCTGAGCAACGCGGCGGCTACGCTGGTGGGGCAGAACCTGGGGGCAAAACATCCGGAACGAGCCAGGCAGGCGGTATGGCGGACTGGGCTCTACAATATGGCCTTCCTGGGGATTGTTGGGATCTTCTTTATTGTGTTTGCGACGCCGATTGTCGGGCTGTTTGTGAACGATCCGGCAGTGGTTCCGATTGCGGCAATGGCGCTGCGGACCATCAGTTGCGGGAACATCGGCTACGCCTATGGAATGGTGATGCTACAGGCGTTCAACGGCGCGGGCGATACGCTGACCCCGACGATTGTTAATTTCTTCGGGTTCTGGGTGCTGGAGATACCGCTGGCGTGGTGGCTGGCGACGGGATGGAACTTGCGGTCGGAGGGGGCGTTTCTGGCTATCGTGATTGCGGAATGCGCCATTGCGGGAGCGAGTATTTTGCTGTTCCGGAGGGGGAGGTGGATGCGGCAGAAGATCTAGGACGGTGATCGTTGGGATTGGTGGTCTCCCCGGTCTCAAATTCGAGGACGGGGGGCACCCAAGCATTGGAGATGGAGTGCAACTTGGCTATGTTAGCCAAGTTGGAGTAGAATGACCGGATGCGGACAGCCAACATCGGGACTCTCAAGAATCAACTCAGCGCCTACCTCAGATTTGTGCGGAATGGCGAGGAGGTTATTATCTGCGACCGGAATGTCCCGGTGGCGAGGATTCTGCCGATTCAGCCAACCGAGGACTTCGATGCCGAAGAGGCGCGGCTGGTAGCTACGGGAATCTTGAAGCTTCCTGAAAGTTCAGAACCGATGGACTGGGATGCTTTCTGGAAGTTACCCAGGCCAAGTGTGTCCGATGAAGCTGTCAGGGAAGCCATCGAATGGTCGAAGGGCGACCGCTAAATGGAGCCCGCATTTTGGGACTCGAGCTCTTTGGTTCCTCTATGCGTTCAGCAACAGGCCACGCTGATTGCAGAAGCGATGAGCAAGAAATACGGCATGCTCGTTTGGTGGGCCGCGCCCGTGGAGGTGCGCAGTGCCTTCGCACGCCTAATCAGGATGGGTCAGCTGACTTCCGGAGGGCAGGTTCAGGCTCAGGTTGTCCTTGAAGATCTACGCTGCAAGTGGAGCGAGGTGCACCCCTGCAATGAGATCCGAAGTCAAGCCGAGCACCTCGTCGGACGCTTCCCACTGCGCTCCGCGGATGCGCTTCAACTAGCTGGAGCACTCGCCTGGTGTTCAGGCCGGCCTCGTAATCGAGCTTTTATTTCAGGCGACGTTCAACTGCTTGATGCTGCCGGGCAGCTTGGGTTTATGGCAATCAGGGCCTAGGAGGTTTGTTTGTTGCCACTGCCTCCTTTTTCGGCGCATCGCGGAATCCCGCTGAAGGTTTGCCTCATCTGAGAGAATAGATGTTAGTGATTCGAATGCTTCATTTTGGTCCCCGGCGGGGGATGCGGCCGGTTCTTGTGGCGGGTCTTGGCTTGGCTTTGGGTCTGGCCTTGGCGGCTGGGCCTGTGCGTGCGCAGGGATCGAATCCTTCGTCCGCATCAAATGCGTTTTACGGTAGCGTTACTCTTCATGCGGCCACCGATGAGACTCTGAAGCTTTCGCTGGACGACGCCGTAAGCATGGGGCTGAAAAACAACCTGGGACTCAAGGAAGCCGAGAGCGGCGAGAAAACTTTTCAAGGGGAGAAGAATGTCGCCCTGCAGGAGTTTTTACCGACCATTGCGCTGTCTGGATCGACCGGAGTCTACCAGCACGATCTGGCGGCGCTGGGCTTTAGAGCGGGGATTATCGGCTCATTCAGTGCGCTGTTTCCGGGCGGAAAAACGCCTACGGGGCTCTCATTCATCACGAAAGACACGTTGACGCAGGGACAGATTCTCTTCAGCGAGACGCTTTTTTCGGGTCCTGTGATCGCCGGCTGGAAGGCTGCGGGAGCGGCCGAACGATCGGCATATTTCGCAAAAATGTCAGCACGTGGCGAAGTGGTGCAGCAGGTGGCTACGGCTTATCTGCACGCCATTGCGGCGGCAAGCGAAGTGGACAACGCGAAGGCGCTCGAAGCAGAAGACCAGACGCTGCTGGACCAGGTGCATGCTGCCCATGAGGCCGGAACTGCCGCGAATCTGGACGAATTGCGGGCGCGGGTGCAATTGCAGGCGCAGCAGCAGTCGCGCATCCTGGCGGAAAACGCGGTTGAGAAGGACCTCATCCTGCTGAAGCGGGAGATCGGCATGGCGCCGGGACAGAAGATCGTGCTCAGCGATCCGGCTCCTTATAGCGAACTGGCCGACGAGACTCCGGAAGAGGTTCGGGCTATCGCCTATAAGAACCGGCAGGACTACCAGAATCTTCAGAATCAGGCTGTGGAGTACAAGGCGATTCACAATGCCTATCGCAGCGAGCGGCTGCCTACGCTGAGCTTCGGTGGCTACTACGGCACGGACACGGTTTCCGGGGTCATTACACACAGCACCTTTGCGGCACAGGGAACGTTGAGTGTGCCGCTGTTCCGCGAGGCCAAGCTGCGCGGGAATATAGATACGGCCCAGGCGAAGATGGACGCGGTGAATGCTCAGCTCGCCGATCTGCGTGGGCATATCGACCAGCAGGTGCGGTCGGCGCTGCTGGACGTGGGCGCGGCAGAGGAACTGGTGAAAGTGGCGCGGTCCAATGTCGAACTGGCCACGCGGGAGCTGTCGGACGAGACGGACCGCGTGAATGCCGGCGTGGACGACAACTTGCCGCTGGTTACGGCGCAGGCCACGCTGGCCTCGGCGCAGAGCAACCTGGTGGAGAGCTTGTACCAGTACAACGTGGCCAAGCTGGCGCTGGCGCGGGCTGCCGGGGTGGTGGAAACGCAGTACCGGGAATACCTGGGCCGGTAGTCGGTTATGCGATTGCGGCGATGCCATGCTTGGCCGCAAGAGTCAGCAGTTTGGCTGCGGGACCGCGGGGTTGCTTTTCGCCTCGCTCCCATTTGCTGACCACTCCTGTTGTTACGTTCAGATGTGCTGCGAAGACAGCTTGGCTGACCGCTGCTCTTGCCCGAATGCGACGAATAGCCGCAGGCGACAGCTTCATGACCGGTGTTAGACATGCTCGGTCGAATTCACGCATTGTCTTGCTGTCGATAGCGCCGACCTGGTGCAAATCAGACATGCTTTCGTGCAACGCCGCGAATGCGTCACTCTTATAGGGCTTTGCCATGTTTCACTCCTGGGAGAAGCTCCGTCGTTCAACGAGTATAGCACTTAGGACCATAGTGATGTTATTCCTTGGGCTGACTTATCGAAGGATGGTATGAAAGGCTCAAATTGAATTGAAAAGTGGCGAAGAAGCCCTGCTCGTAACACCACATCCAAATAATTCGAGTAACTTAGAGAAGAGAGGTACGCATGCGCACGGGGAAAAAGCTGCAAATCAAGTATTACGTGGAAGCGGACCCGGCGGCGCTGGCTCGGCGGGCGGCGCAATACTTCCTGGAGATGGCCGGTGAGGCGGTGCAGGCGCACGGGCGGGCGCGGATTGCCATTAGTGGCGGGTCGACTCCAAAGGCTACATTTGCGCTGCTGGCCGATCACAACGAGCCTTGGCGCACCCACATGCCGTGGGACTGCCTGGATCTCTACTGGGTGGACGAGCGCTGCGTGCCGTCCGATGACGCAGACAGCAACTACCGGATGACGCGCGAGGCGCTGCTGGAAAACGTGCCGCTAAAGCCGGAGCAGATTCACCGCATCGAGGGCGAACTGGAACCGGAAGCGGCTGCTGCGCGGTACGAGTCGGAGCTGCGCAACGGGTTTCGGCTGGAAGGCGCGGAGAGCCCTCGCTTTGACCTGGTCCAGCTTGGCATGGGGCCGGACGGGCACACAGCTTCGCTGTTCCCGCACACAGAGGCAGTTCACGAGCTAGGGCGCCTGGCCGTCGCGAATCATGTGCCGCAGCAGAAGCAGAGCTGGCGCATCACGCTCACCTGGCCCGTCATCAATCACGCCAACTCTGTCTTCTTCCTGATTGCCGGGGCGGACAAGGCCGCCGTTTTAAGCGAAGTTTTAACCGGACCGGGCGACCCGGAAAGGCTGCCCAGCCAGCTGATTTGGCCTTCAAGCGGTATACTTACCCTGATTCTGGATAAGGCTGCAGCTGCACTTTTGCCCGCGACAAATGGGGAAGGCTGTGGGTTTTTGGAGAGAGAAAGATGATTTTGGCGGGCGATGTGGGCGGCACCAAGGTTGACCTGGCGCTGTATGACTTTAGCAACGGCAAGCTGCAATACACGCGGGACAAGGTTTACAGAGCCAAGGATTATCCGGGTCTGGAAGTCATCGTCAAGGATTTCCTGGGCGCAGACAAGGTAACGGCCGCATGTTTTGGCGTTCCGGGCCCGGTGCGCGACGGCCGCCTGCGACTGACCAACCTGCCGTGGACTCTCGACAGCCGCGAACTCTCCGCCGGCCTCGATATTCAACACGTCTTCCTGATCAACGACCTTGAGGCCAATGGCTACGGGGTAGCCGAGCTCTCGCCCGAACAGATTTACACGCTCGCAGAGGGCGACTCAAGCCAGATTGGCAACCGTGCGCTGATTGCCGCGGGGACCGGGCTGGGCGAGGGACTGCTGATCTGGAACGGGCACAAGCATATCCCCTACCCTTCGGAGGGCGGGCATGTGGATTATGCGCCGCGCAATGAAGACGAGATCGACCTGCTCCGCTTTCTCAAGGAAAAGTACAACGGACGAGTGAGTTTCGAGCGCGTGGTTGCCGGCATGGGGCTGACGAGCATCTACGAGTTTTTGCGCGAAGTGCGCGGAATGGAGGAGCCGGCCTGGCTGACGGAAAAGCTTGCAGGGGTCGGCGATCCGAATGGCGTGATCACCGAGATGGCATTGTCGGCCAAGAGTGAGATTTGCGAGAAGGCGCTGGACATGTTCGTCTCCGCGTATGGCGCCGAGGCGGGCAACCTGGCGCTCAAGGTGCTCTCTGTTGGCGGGCTCTACGTGGGCGGCGGCATCGCTCCGCGCATCCTGGAGAAGCTGAAGGACGGCACGTTCATGAAGGCATTCACGGACAAGGGGCGGCTGAGCCAGTTGCTTGTCAATATGCCTGTGCGGATTATCCTGGAGAGCCGGGCGGCGCTGCTGGGAGCTGCGGCGTATGCCGAGGCACGCGCTGCGGAGCTGAGCGGTGTTTCGGCACGGGCGGCTTCGGTGAAGTCGTAAATCCATCGTCGCTCTAAAAGTGAGGGGCCAGCCGCGATCCGGCTGGCCTTCTCCTTTTTGTCCAGCGGCGAGAGGCTTGTTTGGCCTTGCGCAGTGGGCGTGGGCCTGTGAGAATTGGGCGAATCGGTTTTTGATTCTGAGGTTCATTTGTAGATTGGTGAGCTTGTGGTTCGCTGCATCTCATTGACAGAGCATTCGCGAAATGAGTTTCACGAGAAGCAGGTCCTTCGACTCGGCTGAAGTGCGCGTCGCTCCCTATGAACGGGGCTGGTTTAGGGTTGAGGTTTCCCGCCCTTGCGATAGAAAAAAATCGCAAGAACGGGGCACGGAGCAGTTTTGGCGCAACCGGCGCGGGTTCATTCCTGGCGTAACTTGCGACGGCGAGTCAGGCTGCTCCCTATGAACAAGGCGGGTTGAGCGCTGAGGTTTCCCGCCCTTGCGACAGAAAAAGTCGCAAGAACGGGGCACGGAGCTATTGTTGCGAATCGAGCACGGGGTTCATTGCAAACTTAGCTCGCTGGAAGCGGGTCGGGATGCTCAGGATGACAGGTTTTTTTGTGGTTCGAATTTGAGACTCAGAACCCAGAGGAAAACAACATGAAGTGGATGCATTCGCTGCTCTTTTTGCCTGCGGTATTTTCGGCCCTTTCCATCACACACGCACAGACGCTGTCGCCGGATGTTGTGGCGCAGGTGGACAAGGTGTTTGAGAAGTGGAACAGGACGGACTCGCCGGGATGTGCGCTGGGGATCTACAAAGATGGGCAGATCGTCTACAAGCACGGCTATGGCATGGCCAATCTGAACGATGACGTCACCATTACGCCTGCCACTGTTTTCCATGTGGCTTCCATGTCGAAGCAGTTTACTGCGGCCTCCATTCTGCTGCTGGCTCAGCAGGGCAAGCTCTCGCTCGACGACGATGTGCACAAATACATTCCTGAGTTGCCGGACTTCGGCGAGCGCATCACCATTCGCCACATGATGCACCACACCAGCGGCCTGCGCGATCAATGGGCGCTGCTCGAACTGGCGGGCTGGCGCTATTCGCAGGACCTTATCACCGACGAAGATGTCATGTCCGTGCTGGTCCATCAGAAAGCGCTCAACTTCAAGCCCGGCGAAAAGTTCATGTACTCCAACACCGGCTTCACCCTGCTGGCCGTCATTGTGAAACGCGTGAGCGGCATGTCGCTGCGCGAATTCACGACGAAGAACATTTTCGAACCGCTTGGCATGACGCATACCCACTTTCGCGACGACCACGAGGAGATCGTCAAGCACGACGCGCTGGGCTACGAGCAGGCCGGCAAGGACAACCCCTTCCGCATGAGCCTCACCAACTTCGATACCGCCGGGGCCACCAGCCTGCACACCACGGTCGAGGACCTTCAGCTATGGGATGAGAATTTCTACAACCCCAAGGTTGGCGGGCCGGCCCTCATTCAGCAGATGCTCCAGCGCGGCAAGCTGAACAGCGGGGAGCTGCAGGATTACGCCTCAGGCCTCACCATCGGCACGTATAAAGGCTTACCGACCGTGGACCACAACGGCGGAGACGCCGGCTACCGCTCCGACCTGACGCGCTTTCCCAGCCAGCATTTCTCCGCATCCGTCCTGTGCAACTTCGCGGACACGAACCCCTCCGCACTGGTCCGCCAGGTCGCGGACATCGTTCTCGCCAAGGACATCAAGGAACCTGCGCCGGCCGCTGCGAAGGGGCCCGCGAAGGACGTTCCAGTGCCGCCTCTGACTGCGGAACAGAGGACCGCCATCGCCGGGAACTACTGGAATGGAGAGGACGAATTCGCAAAAGTTGCGATCAAGGATGGCAAGCTTCTGCTCGATGTGAACCGCGACGACTTCCATGAACTGAAGCAGTTTGCCCCCGCACACTTTCACGTTGCCGACGAATCTTGGGGAGACCAGATCGACCTCCATTTCATCGCTGCCGAGGGAGGAAAGCCGCGCCGCATGGAGGAGGCCTTCGATGAAGATAAGCCGAAGAGATTTGAGGAGGTGAGCCTTGCGCAACTCACTCCCGCTGAACTATCGGAATATGCGGGCGCCTATGTAAGCGAGGAGATCGATCCTGTCTACCGCATGGTTGTCGAGAACGGGACGGTGATTCTGACACGGTTGAAGCACAATCCAGATGTTCTTAGACCTGCGGCGCGCGATGTTTTTGTTGCCGACCTCGGCAAGATAAGATTTACGCGCGACGCCAACCAGCATATCAACGGCTTCGTTCTCGACGCGGACCGCATCAAGAACCTCGCCTTTGCAAAAAAGGCGAATTGAGGGCCTGCGGAATTCAGATAGGCTAGTCTGGAGCACATGGCCTTCGCACACTCCATCGGAAACACGCGCTACACGTTTGCGGATCTGCGCGATCTGCTGGCGAAGGCTACGCCTTTGCGCAGCGGCGATGTGCTCGCGGGTGTGGCCGCGGAATCGGCTGAGCAGCGCGTGGCGGCTCAATATGCTCTGGCCGATTTGGCGCTCGCGCGCTTTTGCGAAGAGGCGGTTGTGCCTTATGAAGATGACGAGGTCACGCGGCTGATTGTGGATTCACACGATACGGAGGCTTTCGCGTCTGTGGGCTCGTTTACCGTGGGTGAGTTGCGAAATTGGTTGCTGTCGGACGAAGCAACACCGGAACGAATCGCCGCTCTCGGTCCTGGGCTGACGCCGGAGATGGCTGCCGCCGTCAGCAAGCTGATGCGCGTGCAGGACCTGATTGCCGCCGCCGCGAAGATCCGTGTGGTTACGCGCTTCCGGACGACCGTTGGACTTGCGGGGCGCATCAGTGCTCGCTTGCAACCCAATCACCCAACTGACTCGCCGGTTGGAATTGCCGCCGCTATCATCGATGGCTTGCTGCTCGGGTCGGGCGATGCGGTGATCGGCATTAACCCGGCGGGCGACAACGTGGAGGTTACTGGCCGCCTGCTGCGCATGATCGATGCATTGCGGGAGCGGTTCCAGATCCCCGTGCAGAGCTGCGTGCTGGCCCACGTCACTACGCAGATCGAAGCGCTCAATGCAGGGGCGCCCGTTGATTTGATCTTCCAGTCCATTGCAGGGACGGAGGCTGCCAACCGCAGCTTTGGGGTGGATCTCGCACTGCTGAACGAGGCGCACCACGCAGGACAGGCGCTTCGTCGCGGGGCGGTCTGCGCGAATGGACGAATAGGCGACAACATCATGTACTTTGAGACAGGCCAGGGCTCCGCGCTCTCAGCGAACGCACATCATGGCGTGGATCAGCAGACGCTGGAGGCGCGCGCGTACGGTGTGGCGCGACATTTTCAACCTATGCTGGTGAATACGGTGGTGGGCTTCATTGGCCCTGAGTATCTCTACGACGGCAAGCAGATTGCACGGGCCGGCCTGGAAGACCACTTCTGCGGCAAGTTGCTCGGACTGCCGATGGGCTGCGACGTTTGCTATACGAACCACGCCGAGGCCGACCAGGACGACATGGACACGCTGCTCACCCTGCTGGGCGCGGCGGGAGTGAATTACATCATGGGTGTGCCGGGCGCGGACGATGTAATGCTCAACTACCAGAGCACCAGTTTTCACGACGCGCTCTATTTGCGCCGCGTTCTCGGATTGAGGCCGGCTCCGGAGTTTGAGGCATGGCTTCAAGGCGACAGCTTCCAACGACTGGCGCTTGAGGCCGACCATCCCGAGAGGCTGCTTACGCCATGAGTGACTGGGTGCATCCCGATGGTGTAATGGTTCCGTCGCTGGCCGCGCGACTGCGAGCGCTTACGCCAGCCCGGGTGGGACTTGCGCGCACCGGGGTGAGCCTGGAGACTGGCGAGTTGCTCGACTTCCAGCGCTGCCACGCACAGGCCCGCGATGCGGTTCACAGCCGGCTTGAGGCGGCGGCAATAGCCGCTGCGCTTGCTGAGATTTCTGGAACAGAGGTCCTTCGGCTCCATTCCGCCGCGACCGATCGCGCCACGTATCTGCAGCGGCCCGATCTGGGGCGCAAACTCGATGATTCTAGTCGGCGCCTGCTCGCCGGCTGCGAAGTACATGCCGACCCCGGCAGCACGCAACAGGGATCATGCAGCCTGGCTTTGATCGTCGCGGATGGACTTTCGGCCCTGGCTGTCGAGCGGCACGTTGGCCCGTTGCTCACTGAGTTGATTCCGCGGCTGGATGGCTGGTTTTTGACGCCGTTATGCGTTGTGGAACAGGGCCGCGTGGCCATTGGGGACGAGATTGGCGTGGCCCTTGGAGCGCAAATCTCTGTGGTCTTGATTGGCGAGCGACCGGGCTTGAGTTCGCCCGATTCTCTGGGTGCCTACATCACTTGGCAGCCGCGGCCTGGGCGCACCGATGCCGAGCGCAATTGCATTTCCAATATTCGCGCGGAAGGGCTGAGCTATACGCAGGCCGCTGCCCAACTGGGCTACTATCTGACTGAGGCGCGACGCAGGCAACTGACCGGCGTGGCGCCGAAGGATGAAGCTCATAGGCTGAAAGAGGGTTGAGTAGGGATGAGGCGTTGGATTCAGCGCGTGGCGATTGTCCTGGTTGCGGGCTTTGTGGCGACGTACCTGGGCGATTGGGCCATTTACAAGCTGCGCGGATCGCCTACCTCTACCGTCTCAGTGAGCAGGTTCCTGACCGTGCCCCTCAAGGGCAACAAGATTGAGTACGACTACGTTGGCACGGCAGACGTTCCCTGTTCCATATCGCTGTTTCCCCAGGCGGGACAGAGTCCTTGCTGGCGCCTGCGGCGCAATCCAAACCAGACGACGACCCTATGAGAGTTTTCCGGCTGGGAATCACCCACGCTGTTCGCCGATCACACCAATAAGTGATGTAAAGCACGTCGTGCAGCCTCAGAGAACGGCTAGCATCATGCAGTCTCTCGGAGTTTCGCGCCTCAATGTATAGCCGCACCCAAAACGAAAACGGCAGCTATAACACCAGATGCCTCGACTGCTTCTTCACCATCGCCTCCAGCATCGAGTCGGAGGAAGAGCTGAACCGCCTTGAACAACGGCACATCTGCCCGGAGATGGTGTTGGCGGAACTGCTGGCTCATGAAAAATGCCACTGCGCTAAACCCCAGGTGAATTAAGACCGTCTCGGTTCGCGTTAATCAATGGTTGTTGCGCGCTCATCGGCTGCGGCAAGGCCGATTCATTGCTGCGGCGCCGTTGCTTTTGGCGCCTGCTCCTGTGCGGGCCGGGCGTGGGAGCCGTTCATCTTCTCAAGCAGTGCATCGTCGGTGGCCTTGTGCAGGATGGCGGCCTTGTCGAATTCGGCCTTTGCCTCCTCCTTTTTCCCCATTTCCCGGTAAAGCCGGCCCAGCCGCCAATGCACATTCGTGTCGTCGGGAGCAATTTTGGCGGCCAATATCAGTTCGCGCAACGCGTCCTCTTTGCGCCCGGTGTCGCTATAGACGATTCCCAGGTCCATGTGAGCCAGTGAAAGGCCGGCGTTCATTTTCGCGACTTTTTCCAGCAGTGGCCTCGCGGCCTCTGGCTGGCCCATCTGCATTTCAGCATCGGCCTGATAGAGCATCGCCTCCACATTCATCGGATCGTTGGCAATCTCGGCCTCAAATTCGCTGACTGCTTCCTCGTACTGCCTTTGGGTCCACAACAAATAGCCCAAGCCAAAATGGACGTTAGGCTCCTTGGGATTGGCCTTGACCGCGTTGCGGAACTGCTGGGTGGCGCCGATCTTGTCTTTCAATTCATCCAGTGCCTCGCCGGCGAGCATGTCGGCCTCGGCTGACTCCGCGTTCAGAGTCAGTATCTCGCGATATGTATCCATAACGCATTGATATTGCTTGGACCAAAGACAACTGTGTGCCAGGCTCAGATGCAATCCGAGGTTCTGCGGGTCGCGTGCGACAGCCTGTTTCAAATAGGGTGTGGCTTCAGCGTATTCACCCAAGCCATAATGTGCCATCCCGAGAAGGATTGTCAGCCGTTGCACCTCCGGTGAGGAGGTGGGCTCGCTCTTGAGTACTCGTTCGAAGGTCTGAACGGCATCCTTCATCTCGCCGGCTTTGAAGAGAGCGAGGCCAAGATTCAACCGTAAACCGGGAAACGCAGGATTCAGCGCCAGAGCCCTGCGGTAAAGCGGCACGGCCTCCTTGAAGTGTTCCTGGCGCGCTTCCAGGAGGCCCAGGTGAGCATACGCCTCGGCGGAGGAAGGATGAGTTTTCAGCAGTGCGCGCCATGCCAACTCAGCTTCGGGGAACTTGCCTTGCTGCTCCAGGGTAGCGGCCGTCTCGCGCGTTGCGCCTGAATCCGCCGTTGTCTGGGCCACTGTCTGGGCCCTGCATAACTGCGCCAACAGCAGCGCCAGAACAAGCGTATGAGCTGCAAGCCTGCTCAGCAGGCTCTTTGAAGATAGAAACTGCAACTCACCCATCCTGCATCGTCCTCGAAAGCTCAGTCCATCTTCTCAGCTTGCACCCACCGTGAGTTGCATCTTCTGCTTCACGCTTTGTGCCAGCTTCTCAATCTCGTCGGCCTTGCGGATCACTCCCAGCGAAAGCGTGTCCTTGTCGGTCTTGTCCACTTCGGCCTTCAGTTCCGTGGCCAGTTTCAGCAGCTTCGCGCTTTCAGCGGCGATTTGCTTTTTGCGCTCGGCATTCGCCGCCTCGAAGCTCTGCTTCTTGTCTTGCTGGCCGTTGATGTCGTTTTGCGTATTGGCATCGGGCGCACGGATGATCTCCGGCGAATATTTGGGATACTGTACTTGCGGGAGTCCCTCGCCGGCGACTTGGGCGATGGCGATCACTGCGATGCCCGCAAACACGCTGATCCATCGCGCCCGCCGGGGGCGCAGGCTCTCGGTTGCGTAAAGGTGAGATTTCATGGGTTTGACCTCCCTCATTTTTCGTGGGTTGTAGCAGAAATGCCGCTCGGCCTCCCGGCCGGAGGTGTGCTGGCGTCCCTGACTTCCCTGCGCACAGTCTAGAGCATTTTCCGAAATCGTGTAGTGCCGAAGTTTGTTGGTTTCCCACCCTCGCGCCAGGAAAAAGGCGCAAGGATGGGGCACGGAAGTCTGTAGGAAAGCGAGATTGCTCAAAGCAAACCGCGGCCAAACGAGAAGAGGGCGCGGCAGGGTTTGCCTGCCGCGCCCCGGTTGATGGTTGCGGTTAGAAAATGAACTTGGCGCCAAGCTCGAAGGTTCTCGGGTCCTGCGCGCTGTTCACGAAACCGAAGTCGGCATTCTGAGGATTGGTGTCAGACAAGCCATTGAACTGCGTGTGGTTGAATGTGTTGAAGCTGTCGGCACGGAACTCGAAATGAGCAGCCTCGCCGAAGGCAAACGACTTGTACACCGCGGTGCTGAAGTTGGTGCGGCCTGCGCCAACGACGGCGTCCTTGCCCATGTTGCCGAAGCCCAGGTTCGGGCCGCCGAGCCAGCTTGCTACAGGCTTCGAGAAGCCTGCATTGCTCACGTACTGATAGCCTGAGACTGTGCCAACGGTGGTCTTTCCCTTGGTGTAGTGCGGCTTACCGGTCAGGTCGGGACGGATCGAGTAGTCGCCGCCCAAACCAACCGTATCACCGTAGGTGCCCGAGGGAGCGACATTGCCGAACCAGGGCAAGCCGGTCTCGGAAACCACCGTGCCGGAGATTTCCCAGCCGCCCAGGACGGTCCTCGTCAGGCCATCGGCATGATTGAAGAACGGGACCTTGTACTCGTAATTGCCGCTAAAGACCTGGCGGCGATCCAGGATGCCGGACCCCTTGTCGTACTTCAGGTTCCAGGGATTCCGTGTGGGGTTGTTGTTGTCCACGTCTACGCTGCCCGGTGTGGAATCGATCTGGTGAGCGTAAGTGTAATCCAGCTCGAAGCTGAGGCCGTGCTTATTCTGCTGACGGAGACCTGCCTGGAAGCTGTTGTAGGTGCCGGTTTGCGGAGTCGATTGCAGTCTGATGTTGCCAAAACCCGGATAGGTTTTGTCGATCAAAGAGTCAACCGTCCCGAGCGAACCGCCCGCAGCCGCCTGACGCGTTGCGAACGGAGTGCTGAGCGGGAAATTGTTGATCGGCAGCCAAACGTTCTGGTGCCAGTCCAAATTGCCCACATACTGCGTGATCATGATCAGCGAAGGAACGATTTCATGCTGCACGCCCAGGCTGAACTGCGCCACTGCCGGATCGGGATAATACGTGTTCAGCGAGTTGAAGCCTTGCGTGAAGGTCGGCGCAGAAGCCGCCGCGCCAGCCTGCCAATTGAAGCTGGTGTTGGTGAATTCCACGTTGGTGGGAGCAGGTTGGCTGATGAACGGAGGCGATCCAGCAGCATCGTAGATGTCGTTGCCCTGGATGCGCTCGTAGAAGGTACCAAAGCCGCCACGGACCACGGTCTTGCCGTTGCCCGAAACGTCATAGGAGAAACCAACCCTGGGCATGATGGTCTTGTAGTCGTTCTTGACCAGTGCGGTCGGAACGCCTCCCTGACCGGCAATACCGACGCCGTTCATATAGAACGTGCCGATCGAGTTGGTAACCAGACCGGGAGCCCCCGTCGCGAATGAGCCGTCCGAGTTGAAACTGGCTGCCGTGGTAATCCCCGGCTGGTACAGTGCCGGATAGAAATTGGAAACCTGGTTATTGCGCTCCCAGGTATGCGGCATCAGGTCATAGCGGAAGCCGTACTGGATGCTCAAACGAGGGTTCACGTGCCAGTTGTCTTCGGCATAGGCCGAAGTCGTACTGTTTACATAGTGATTGATGGGATTCGCATTCGCCTGACTGAATTGCGTGGACAGACCGAGCAGGAAGTCCAAATACGAATCGCCCGTGAGCTGGCCAGTTGGCCCGGCAGCGGTGTTCGCGGTTGCTGTGTTCCAGCCATCGCCGAAGGTGTAGTCTCCCTCAGAATCCTTGCCGATGACCTGGTTCTTGGTGTAACGGTTGTACCCGCCGCCGAACTTCATCTGATGTTTGCCCTTCGTCCAGGACAGGCCAAATACCTCGGCAAAATCCTCGGCGCCGTTCGTCCAGGGATCGTTTCCAGGGCCCCATGTGGTGCCGACCGTGTTCCATTTGATATCCGGCAGGCGATTGCCTACGTCGTTGGTCAGCGGGAAGTAGGTTCCAGTACTCCAGCCCGAGGGCTTCACAAAGCTGGCGCCACCCGCCGCAACCGGAATGATCGCGATCTTGTTGCCGTTGTAGTTGAATGCAGCTTCGAGCAGCACCGTTGGCGTCAACGTGCCGGTCAGCTTGACGATCGCAGCGTAC
>Ga0182012_10003344_pt1 | contig 17133 bp, 14 predicted proteins | sample 612S2SmetaG_FD_120486 | JGI IMG/M metagenome (GOLD analysis project Ga0182012, IMG submission 120486) | Permafrost microbial communities from Stordalen Mire, Sweden - 612S2S metaG | ecosystem: Environmental > Terrestrial > Soil > Wetlands > Permafrost | place: Sweden: Stordalen | collected...
AAGATGAGCGAACTCTCGCGGCGCATGATGGTCACCGGCGGCAACGTCACCCGCTTGACCGATCAGTTGGAAGCCGAAGGTCTCGTCGTTCGCGGCGAATCGGCCGACCGCCGCGTCTTCCGCGTGAGCCTGACGCCGCGCGGGCGACGCACGTTTGCGGCGATGGCGCGCCGGCACGAAGATTGGATCGTCGAGACGTTCGACGCACTCTCACACGAGGAGCGCACGCAGTTGTTTTCCCTCCTGGCCAAACTCAAGAACGGGCAGAGTCGCGCGGCGGAGAACCGGGCGTGACGCGCGAGCGCGATTTCGCGGGCTACGCCGCGCAGCACTTCGGCTGGCGGGTCGAGGAGCGGGTGGCCACGATCACGCTCGATCGCCCGGAGCGCAAGAACCCGCTGACGTTCGACTCGTACGCGGAACTGCGCGACCTCTTTCGCGCGCTCGGCGGCGCCCGCGACGTGCGCGCGGTGGTGTTGACCGGCGCGGGCGGCAACTTCTGCTCCGGCGGCGACGTGCACGAGATCATCGCGCCGTTGACCAGGATGCACGCGCCCGAACTGTTGGCCTTCACGCGCCTGACGGGCGATCTGGTCAAAGCGATGCGTGCCTGCCCGCAACCGATCGTCGCCGCGATCGACGGCATCTGCGCCGGTGCGGGAGCGATGTTGGCGCTGGCTTCCGACTTGCGCTTGGGCACCGCCGCCGCGCGGGTCGCGTTTCTCTTCGTGCGCGTGGGCCTCTCGGGCGCGGACATGGGCGCCTGCGCGCTGCTGCCGCGCGCGATCGGACAAGGCCGCGCGAGCGAATTGCTCTTCACGGGCAGAGCCCTGCACGGAACGCAGGCGCACGAGTGGGGCTTCTTCAACCGGCTCTGCGAGCCCGACGCCGTGCTCGGCGAGGCGCAGGCGCTGGCGCGCGAACTGGCCGCGGGACCCACCTTCGCGCATGCGATGACCAAGACGTTGCTGCATCAGGCCTGGTCGCTGGGACTCGATGAGGAGATCGAAGCCGAAGCGCAAGCCCAGGCGTTGTGCATGCAAACGCTCGACTTCAGGCGCGCGTACGAGGCCTTTGCCGCGAAGCGCACGCCGCGCTTCCAAGGCGATTAGCGGCGTGCGCTCGGAGCATCTGGAGTGGCCCTTCTTCGATGCGGCGCATCGCGAACTCGGTCCGGCACTCGACGCTTGGGCGCGCGCGCGCGGCAGCCGGGGCGCCGCACGCGACGAGTCGATCGACGGCATCGACGCCGCCTGCCGGGCCAGCGTCGCCGCGCTCGGTGCGGCCGGCTGGCTGCGACAGTGCGTGCCCGCGCCCTTCGGCGCACGCGAGCGGTTGGACGCGCGCGCGCTCGCGCTGTGCCGCGAAACCCTGGCTTATCACGACGGCCTCGCCGATTTTGCCTTTGCGATGCAAGGCCTCGGTTCGGGCCCGATCGCAATCGCGGGCGACGACGCGCTTCGCGAACGCTATCTGCCCGGCGTCGTCGCGGGCCGCGACATCGCAGCCTTCGCGCTGTCGGAACGCGACGCGGGTTCCGACGTCGCCGCGATCGCCACGACCGCGCGACGCGACGCCGGCGATTGGGTGCTCGACGGCGAAAAGACCTGGATCTCCAACGGCGGCATCGCCGCTTTCTACGTGGTCTTCGCGCGCAGCGGTGAGGCCCCGGGAACGCGCGGCTTGACCGCGTTCGTCGTCGATGCGGACACGCCGGGCCTCGACGTGATCGAACGCATCGAGACGATCGCGCCTCATCCGCTGGCGACGCTGCGCCTGCGCGACTGCCGCGTTCCCGACGCACGGCGACTGGGCGCGCCGGGCGAGGGCTTCAAGGTCGCGATGCGCACGCTGGACGTGTTTCGCACGTCGGTCGCGGGCGCGGCGGTCGGGCTCGCGCGCCGCGCGTGCGACGCCGCCGTCGAATACGCGACCGGCCGTCGACTCTTCGGCTCGCGCCTGGCCGACTTCCAACTCTCCCAAGCGGCTTTGGCCCAGATGAACGCCGACGTGGACGCGAGCGCGCTACTCACCTATCGCGCGGCGTGGACGCGCGACGTGCGCGGCGAATCCGCCACGCGCGAGGCGGCGCTGGCCAAATGGATCGCGACGGAGAGCGCGCAGCGCACGATCGATCGCACGGTCCAATTCTTCGGCGCTCTGGGCGTCACGCGCGGTAACGTGGCCGAAGGCCTCTACCGCGAGATCCGCGCCCTGCGCATCTACGAAGGCGCGAGCGAAGTACAGCAGACGATCGTGGCGCGAGCGCTCCTGGCGGGAGCGACGACCGCGTGAGCGCGCACGTCGACACGTTCGCGCGCGACAACCTGCCGCCGCCCGAACTCTGGCCGGAGTTGCGCTTCGATTTGCCCGAGTTGCACTATCCCGAGCGTTTGAACTGCGCGGTCGAATTACTCGACGCGATGGTCGCGCGCGGCTTCGGCGAGCGCACCGCGATCGTCACGCCGGCGCGACGCTTGAGCTACGCGGAATTGCGCGACGAAGCGAACCGCATCGCCGGAGTGCTGCGCGACGACCTGGGTCTGGTGCCCGGAAACCGCGTGCTGATCCGGGGCTTCAACGATGCGACGACCGCCGCGTGCTGGTTCGCGGTGATCAAGGCCGGCGGGATTGCGGTGACCACGATGCCCTTACTGCGCAGTAAGGAACTGCGCGAGGCGATCGAGCGCGCGCGCATCGCGATCGCCCTCTGCGATGCCCGCCTCGACGCCGAGTTGCGCGAAGCCGCGCGGCTCGCTCCTGGGCTCGAGCGCATCGTTTGTTGGAACGATCCCGGAGCCGAGGGCCTCGAGGCGCGGGCGCGCGACAAATCGCCCGCATTCGAGAACGTTGCGACCGCCGCCGACGACGTCTGCTTGATCGCCTTCACCTCGGGCACGACCGGCACGCCCAAGGGTACGATGCACTTTCATCGCGACGTGCTGGCGATCTGCGACACGTTCCCACCGGCGCACCTGCGCACGACGCCCGACGACGTCTTCTGCGGCACGCCGCCGCTGGCGTTCACCTTCGGCCTGGGCGGCTTGCTGCTCTTTCCGCTGCGCGCCGGCGCGACGGCGGTGCTGCTCGAGTCGGCGCCGCCCGAACGGCTGCTGAGCGCCATCGCGGAGTACGGCGTCACGATCACCTTCGCCGCACCGACGGCCTATCGCGCCATGGCGCCGCTGGCCGGGAAGTACGCGCTGCGCACGTTACGCGCCGGCGTTTCGGCCGGCGAGACGCTGCCCGTCGCGACCCGCGCGAGTTGGAAGGAAGCCACCGGTATCGACCTCATCGACGGCATCGGCGCGACCGAGATGTTGCACATCTTCATCTCGGCTTCGGGCGACGACATCCGCCCGGGCGCGACCGGCAGGCCGGTGCCCGGCTTTACCGCCACGATCCTCGACGAGTCGGGCCGCGAGCTTCCGCCGGGCAACGCGGGCAGGCTCGCCGTCAAGGGCCCAACCGGGTGCCGCTATCTCGCCGACCCGCGCCAGACCGATTACGTCGTCAACGGCTGGAACGTCACCGGCGACGCCTACCTGCTCGACGCCGACGGGTACTTCTGGTATCAGGCTCGCACCGACGACATGATCGTGTCGTCGGGCTACAACATCGCCGGCCCCGAGGTCGAAGGCGCGCTGCTCGCGCACGAAAGCGTCGCCGAGTGCGCGGTCGTCGGCGTTCCCGACGACGCGCGCGGACACATCGTCAAAGCCTTCGTCGTTCTGCGGCCGGGCTACGCGCCGGCGCCGGCGTTGGCGCGAGCGCTGCAAGACTGGACCAAGGCGCAAATCGCACCCTACAAATATCCGCGGGCGATCGAGTTCGTCGAGGCTTTGCCGCGCACGGAAACGGGCAAACTGCAACGCTTCAAACTACGCGTGACGAAGGAACCGTCGTGAAGGCTCTCTTGCCGCCCGGCTGGCCGCGTCCCAAGGGCTACTCCGCAGGCATCGCCGCGCGCGGAACGCTGGTGTTCGTGAGCGGCCAGATCGCTTGGGACGAGCGCGAGACGATCGTCACCGACGATCTCGCCGGACAGGTGCGGCAGGCCTTGCGCAACGTGCTCGCCGTCCTGGCCGAGGCCGGCGGCGCGCCGCACGACCTCGTGCGCTTGACCTGGTACGTCACCGATCGCGACGAATACGTTGCCGCGCGCGCCGCAATCGGGGCCGCGTATCGCGAGGTCGTCGGCCGCCACTATCCCGCCATGGCCGTCGTCGAAGTACCGCGCTTGGTCGAGGCCGCCGCCAAGGTGGAGATCGAGGCGACGGCCGTCATTCCGGAGGAGTAGAGTCGATGCAGAGTAAGGCGCAATTCGAAGACGAGCAGTCCGACGACGGGCGCTTCGTTCGCCAGGAAGATGCCTTCCGCGATTGGGTCGGCGCGCCGGGCGGTGCGTATCCCGCGGAGAGCGGGCGCTACCACCTTTACGTCTCGCTCGCCTGTCCCTGGGCCCACCGCACGATCATCATGCGCAAGCTCAAAGGGCTGGAAGCGGCCATCGGCATGACCGTCGTCGACCCGATCCGCGACGACCGCGGTTGGGCCTTTCGCGAGGGACCGGGCTATTCGACCGATCCGGTGAACGGCTTCGCCTTTTTGAGCGAAGCGTACGCGCGCACGGATCCGCAGTTCCGCGGTCGCGTGACCGTTCCGGTGCTCTGGGATAAAAAGACCGGACGCATCGTCAGCAATTCCGACGACGACATCCTACGCATGCTCGAAACGGAGTTCGAAGCGTTTGCGAGCGACCACAGCGACTACTATCCCGCCGAACACCGCGCCGGGATCGACGAACTCAACGCCTGGATCTTCGAGACGATCAACGACGGCGTGTATCGCGCCGGATTCGCCACCGCGCAGTCCGCCTACGAAACGGCGGCCTACGCGCTCTTCGAGGCCCTCGATCGCCTGGAAGAACGGCTGACGACGCAGCGCTATCTCTTCGGCGCGCGGCCGCTCGAAACCGACTGGCGGCTGTTTCCGACGTTGATTCGCTTCGATGCGGTCTATCACGGCCATTTCAAGTGTAACCTGCGCCGCATCGTCGACTACCCAAACCTCTACGGCTACCTGCGCGATCTCTACCAGATCCCCGGCGTCGCGGCCACCGTCGATTTCTCTCACATCAAGCGCCACTACTACGTTACCCACGACGACATCAATCCGACCGGCATCGTACCGATCGGCCCGCATCAGGAACTCGGCACGCCGCACGGACGCGAACGGCTCGGCTGACGCCGGTTAGAGGCCGAAACGATACGGATCGGCCGGATCGAAGCGCAGCGTCGCTTTCGCGGTGACGTAGGCGCGGCCGCGGATATCCGGCAAGACGGAGTCGCCTTCGAGGGCACGCACGCAGCCCTCGAAGACGCCGCCCGCGATGCCTTCCTGCAGCCAGCGTTGGCCGACGGCGATGCGCCCGCGCCGGTACAGAGCGGCCAGCTTCGCCGAGGTGCCCGTTCCGCAGGGCGAACGGTCGTACGCCGCGCCCGGGCACAGGACGAAATTCCGCGCGTCCGCGTCCGCACGCCGCGCCGGTCCGAAAAGTTCGACGTGGTCGATGGGCGCGCCGTCGTCGCCGGTTATACCCGCTCGCTCCAGTGCGCTGCGAATCGCTTTCGTCGCGCTCAGCAAAGCGGCGGCATTCTCGCGCTCGAGGCGTAAACCGCCGGCATCGGCCAAGAAAAACCAGTTACCGCCGTAAGCCACGTCGCCCGCGATGCGGCCCAGACCCGGCACGTCGAGTTCGACGTCGAGCGCAGTGCAGCGGGCCGCAACGTTGGAGACGGTGACGGAACCGTCGCGATGCAGATCGGCCGAGACAGGGCCGGCGGGCGTGTCGAGATGCACCAGGCCGAGCCCGATCCGGCCCAGGAATTCGAGCGTGCGCACGACGCCGATCGTGGCGTGCACGCACATGCCCAAATAACCGGCGTCGTTGCAGAACACCACCCCGGCGACGGCGCCGGCCGAGACCGGCGGCGTCAGGATAGCGCCGACCAGCGTTTCGTTGCCGCGCGGCTCGAGCAACAAGCCGCGGCGCAGCGGATCGTGCAGCAGCCGCATCTCGTCGCGGCGCGACGGCATGTCGCCGGCCGTCGCCGAAGGCCAGCCGGCGACGACGACGCGCGTCGGTTCGCCCTCCGTGTGCGAGTCGACGACGTGCAGCCAGCCGGTCATGTCGCGCCGCGCGTGCCTTCCATATATTCGCCGACCATGCGGGAGATGGCCATGATGTGCTCGCGCAGGATCTCGACCGAAAGGTCGATCCGGCCCGCTCGAACCGCGTCGACCAAGAGGACGTGTTCGCCGTCGGCGACGTCGCGGTGCTCGAAGAGCGCTTCGAAGACGCGCAGGTAGCGTTCGGTGTGTGCGTGATAGCGCTCGACCTCGGCCAGGATCATCGGCCGCCGGGCGGGGGCGTACAGCGCACGATGAAACTGCAAGTTCAAGTCCGTCCAGCGCTCGCCCGTGTCCCCTTCCCGCGTCGCAAGCAAGATCGCGTCAACCGCGGCCAGCGAACGGGCATCGTGCTCGGGCACGGCCAGGGCCAGCAAGTGACACTCGAGCTGCGTGCGAAGTTCGCAAATCTCGCGCAGCTCTTCCACCGAAAGCGCCGCGACCACGACGCCGCGATGCGGAGACGACGTAACGAACCCTTCGGCCTGCAATTGCCGCAGCGCCTCGCGCAGGGGGATGCGGCTTATGCCGAGCTGAGCGGCAAGTTCGTCCTGCCGGATGGAATGGCCGGCAAGCAGTTCGCCACGGAGGATCGCGCCGCGCAGCGCGTCCACGGCTCGCGTCGCTGTGGTCGAACGCGACAAGACCTTGAGGCCAGTCAAATCGGATATCGTCGTTTCTTTACGAAAGGGAAAGGACGGAGCGCTAAAGCGCGCCCACGAAACCGGTATCTACGCTGCCCGCAATGCACTTGACCTTGTGCCCGGGCACGGCGGGATACTTTTTTTAACAAAGGAAAACGCAAGCGTGATCCCGGTCAAAGCACAACTTCCACAAGAACTAGTCGCGCCATACTACGTGGACGGCGCCCGATGGATGGTATCTGCCTCTATGACTTCCCGCGTCCGATGAACTGGCGCGGCGTCTTCGCGGCGACCACGACGCCGTTCGACCCCGCTCTGGGCATCGACGCCGCGGCGCTGGCCGCACACGTCGACTGGATGGCCCGCGCCGGTTGCACGGGCATCGTGCCGCTCGGTTCGCTCGGTGAAGGCAATACGCTCGACTTCGACGAGAAATTGCGCGTCATCGATATCGTGCGCGAGGCGCTGGCCGGCCGCGCGGCCCTCGTTCCCGGAATCGCCGCGCTCTCGACCGCGGAAGCCGTCGCGCTGGTGCGTGCGGCCGAACGCCGCGGCTGCACGGGCGCGATGATCCTGCCCCCCTACGTCTATAAGGGCGACGTCCGCGAAACGGGCGCCTACTTCGCCGCCGTGCTCGGGGCGACGTCGCTGCCGTGCATGCTCTACAACAATCCGATCGCCTACGGCACCGACGTCGCGCCCGAGCAGATCGCCGCGCTCGCCTCGCGACACGACAACCTCGAGGCGGTCAAGGAATCCAGCGCCGACATCCGGCGCTTCGCCGCGATTCGGGCGTTCGCCGGCGACCGGCTCGCGCTCTTCGCCGGCGTCGACGACCTGATCGTCGAAGCGATCGACGCCGGTGCGTGCGGCTGGATCGCCGGTTTGGTCAATGCATTTCCCCAAGAGAGCGTCGCGCTCTTCGAGCTCTGCGCGACCGGCGAACGCGAGAGAGCGCGCGCGCTCTACGCGTGGTTTCTGCCGCTGCTCCGTTTAGACGTGATTCCCAAATTCGTGCAGGCGATCAAACTCGTGCAAGCCGAGGCTGGGCGCGGCAGCGAACGCGTGCGGCCGCCACGGCTCGAACTCGAGGGCGCAGAGCGCGCTGCGGTGCTGGCCGTCTTCAAAGAAAGCGTTCGAGCGCAAAGGGGCTGAGATCGACGGGCGCGGTTCCGCCCGCGACGAGCGTGGCCATCGCCTGCGCGGATATCGCAGCCTGCGTGAGTCCGAGTTTCTCGTGTCCGAAGCAATAGAAGAGGTTGCGGTGCCGGGCGGCCTTGCCGATTGCGGGAAGCGAATCCGGAAACGACGGCCGGTTGCCCATCCAGCGCGTCGCACCGTCGGCACGCAAGCCCGGCAGATAGTCCGCCGCTGCGGGAAAGAGCATGCCGGCGCGCGCGTAGTTGGGCGGCGAACCCAGCGGCGCGAACTCGACCGTTCCCGCAAGCCGCACGCCGGCGTCCATGGGCGTTGCGCAAAAGTGCGCGTCCTCGAAGAGCAGCGTCCGGCGCGGCGCCACGCCGGCGGCCGGAAGCATCAAGTGATAGCCGCGCGCGGCCTGCAAGGGCACGACGTAGCCGAGCGGCCGGAGCAACGCCCGCGACCAGACGCCCGCGGCGACCACGACCTCGCGCGCATCGACGCCGCCGTGCGTCGTCTCCACGCGCCAGGTGCCGTCCGTTCGTTCCCGGAGCGCTCGCGCCGCCGCCGGAACCAACGTCGCACCGCGCGCTCGCGCAAACGTCGCGAGCGTCGCGCCGAATGCCGCCGGATCGGTACAACGCATCGCATCGGGATACTCGACGGCGCCGCAGACGCTCGGATCCAGAGCGGGCTCGAGACGCAACAGTTCGTCGCGGCCCACCACGCGTGCCCGCAGACCGTGCGTCGCGAGCAGCGGCACGAGCGAGGCGGCACGCTCGAACACGCGCGCCGCACGCGCGACGTGCAACGAACCCTCGCGGCGCAGATAGGCGGCGGCGCCGGCCCGCACGGCGAGTCCTGCGAGCGCGTCGTTGGCGTGCCGATTCAGGCTCGCGAGCGCAGCCGTCGCCGCGCGAACGCGCGAGCCTCGGGTCGCGCACAGAAAGCGCACGCCCCAGCCGAGCAACGCCGGCAGCGCGGCCGGCTCGATCGTGAGCGGACTGCGCGGGTCGAGCAGAAGCCGGGGCAGATCGCGCCACACCGTGGGCTGGGCGAGCGGGAAAATCTCGCCGTCGGAGAGATATCCCGCGCTGCCCGCAGCCGTGCCCGCGCCGGGTTCGCCCGGCTCGACGATCGTAACCGAGCGACCCGCGGCGAGCAACTCCAGCGCACAAGCGATGCCGACGATGCCGCCGCCGATCAGCGCGACATCGCGCATCGCCCGCGTCGCTCAGTGCTTCTTGGCGAGATTCGGATTCTTGAATCTCAGGACGGTCGAAAGATCGATGCCCCGGATGATGCCGGCGCTGTGGTACGTCAGGCCCCACGAATCGATCGACGACATGTCCGGGAAAATGCACGCTTCGAGCGTCTGGTCGACGCTGCGCTTATTGAACCAGCCGCCGCCGGCCGGATCGTTCGCGCCGCCGAAGACGTCGCTGCCGCCGAGCAGCGTGCAATAACACGACGCGGGGTTACCTTGGCAACTGCCCACGGGCACCTGCGCGTAATACGCCAAAGCGGCAAGTGACGGCAGCGTCGTGTAGAGCGTTTCGTCGAGCACGTGGATGCGCGACCCGTCGGCACTCGACGTGAATTGGCAGAACTTCTCCGTACCCGCCATCCGCAAGAACTCGGAGCTGTTGCTTCCGTAGACCGGATAGCGCGTCAGGGGCACGCCGCCCACCTGGGTGCAATAGGCCGCGGCACCGTCGTCGGGTAGGATCTGTGCGAGAGGCGAGAGGTCGTAGCTCGCCGCGTTCGCGCGTCCACCCACGGCAAAAGCGAGGGCGACGACCAATCCGAGAATCGCTCGGCCGAGGCTGCGTTTGGTCATGAATTTCTCCTTACTCGTTGGGGTTATGTGCCCGGGGGCGGCAAGACGGGGTGATGGTCGGGATAGGGCGGAGCATGGTACGTCGGGATCGGGTGTTCGCGCAACAGTTGGAGTGCCTTGGCCACCGCGGCCTCTAATTGCGGATCGTGGCCTTCGCGTTCGAGCTTGGGATCTTGCCACACCTCGACGTCGGGAGCGACGCCGTGGCCTTCGACCTCCCACTGACCGTGCAAGCCGCCGATCGCGGCACGCGGCGCGGTGACCGACCCGCCGTCCATCAGCGGCGGATACCCGCCGATGCCGACCAAACCGCCCCAGGTGCGCACGCCGACGAGCGGTCCGAGCCCCGCCTTGCGGAAATACCACGGCAACGCATCGCCGCCCGAGCCCGCGAACTGGTTGATGACCATGACCTTGGGACCGAAGATCGCGAGCGGCGGATCGAGAATCGTCTTGCCTTCCCGCGTCTTGATGATGCTCATCGGCTTACGCTTGAGGTAGTCGATGATGTAGTCCGCTATCTGCCCGCCGTGGTTGAAGCGCTCGTCGAGAATCACGCCCTCCTTGCCGACCTGCGCGAAGAAATAGCGGTTGAAATTGGTAAAGCCGCCGTATTCCGTATCGGGCAGATACACGTAGGCGAGTTTGCCGCCGCTGAGCCGGTCGACTTCTCGCCGGTTACTCTCGATCCAATCGAGATTGCGCAGCGCGAACTCGTTGGCCAGCGGCACCACGGTCACCTGACGCGAACCCGTTTCCGAGGGATTGGGCCCGACCGTAATCACGGTTTGCTTGCCGGCGGTCTCCTCGAAATAGCTGTAGACGTCGCGCTCCGCGTCGACCGGCCGGCCGTTGACCGCGAGCAGATACTCGCCGGCCTTGACGCCGGTGCCCGGTTGCGTCAGCGGCGCTTCGAGACCCGGATTCCAATTCTCGCCGTTGTAGATCTTGGCGAAACGATAGTGTCCGTTCTCGACCCGGTAGTCGGCGCCGAGCAAGCCGACGGTCACGCGCGGCATCGCGGGCCGCGAACCGCCGCTGACGAACATATGACCGACGGACAAGTAGCTCAGCATCTCGCGGAAGAGGAAGGTCAGGTCGTCGCGCGCGGCGATCCCCGCCAGATAGGGCTCGAAGCGCTTCTCCGCCGCCCCGATATCCAAGCCGTGGTAATGCGGGTCGTAGAAGAAATCGCGCTCGATGCGCCAGACCTCGCGATACATCTGGCGCCACTGCGCGCGCGGATCGACGTAGACCTCGAGCGCCGCCGTGTCGAGCGCGCCCGCACCCGGCGTGGGCGGCCGCGCCGCGTCGACGATGAAGTAGCGCCCGCGCTGACCGTACAGCACCTTACTGCCGTCGGCCGAAACCGTGAAGGCGTCGACGCCCGCCACGAACGGTTTCACCTCGCGCGACGCGAGATCGAACGAGAGTTCCAGCAGCAGCGGCGGTTCTTCTTGGTTGGTGGTCAACGGCGCTTGGGTGAGAAAGAGCGTGCCGGCCTTACCGGCGTTGAGGCCGATGTAGTTTGCGTTGGGGATCGGCAGCGTCACGACGCGCTGATCCAGACCGTCGAAATCGATGACGGTCTTGGTTTCCTTCTCCTTCGCCGCGGCCGGCTTCGCGGCAGGCTTGGCGGCTCCGTCCGGCGCCGGCTTGACCGTCTCGTCGTCGCTTTGCGGCGCGACCGGCGACGCTTCGCCCTTCTGCAGCACCGCAACGTACACGTTGCTGCTCACGGGATGCTCGTCGCTGGTCATGTCGAGACCCTGCGAGGTCAGGCCCGTGTTCGTGCTGGCGGTGAAGTACAGATACTTGCCGCTCGCATCGAACTGCGGATAACGCGCATCGCTCATGCCGTCGGTGATCTGCCGGCTACGCCGTTCCTCGAGCGAATACACCTCGACCGCATGCAGATAATTGGACAAGACGTCGGTATAGGTCAGCCAGCGGCTATCCGGCGACCACGCCGGGCTGAAATCGGATTGGCCGAAGCCCTCGTACGAGGCGGTGGCGACCTTCACCGGCGTGGGATGGTCGAGGTCGAGGTACCAGAGGTTGAGGCGCTTGTCCGTATACGCGATCTTCTTGCTATCGGGCGACCACAGCGGACCGTAGAAGAACGAAGGCTCGCCCAGGGAGATCGCGCGGGGAGGTTCGAGACCTTTCTGATCGCCGATGAAGAGTTGATACTCGCCGGATTTGTCGGAGAACCACGCGATCGACTTGCCGTCGGGCGACCAGGCCGGGTCGCGATCCTCGACGCCCGGACTATTGGTGACGTTGCGCGCGTCGCCGTGTTCGGCGGGTACGGTCAGAATGTCGCCGTGCGCTTCGAACACCGCGCGCTGCCCCGTCGGCGAGAGGTTGACGTTTTCGATTTGGGTGCCGACCTTCTCCCAGTGCGGACGCACTTGCGGCAGGTCGCCCGCAACCGTGACGCGGACCTCGCGCGACTCGCGCGTCTGCAGATCGTAGACGTGCAGCGAGTCGAACTTGGCGTAAACGATCGCACCCGGCCCCGCCGACGCGGAGGTTATGTCGAAACCGGCGCTGGGCAGAAGGCGGGAGACTCGGCGCGATTGCGTGTCGTACGCGAAGAGCGTCACCGGACCGTCGCGATCGGAGAGGAAATAGATCGTATTGCCGACCCACATCGGGTCGTCGTCGTTCGAATCGTTGCGCGGCACGCGTACGACGCTCGAATCGGCCAAGTCGGCAACGTACACCGGCGTCGTCTGCCCGCCGCGATAGCCTTGCCAAAACGGCTCCCAGCGAAAGTTCGGAACGTACGCCAGGTGCGTGGCATCGGGCGAGAACGAGCCCGTCTCGGCCATGGCCAATGGGAGCCGCTTCGCAAAGCCGCCGGTTGCGGGCACGGTAAACAGCTTATTCGGATCCGTCGCGCTGTCGCGATTGGATCTGAAGAGCACGTCCTTGCCGTCGGGCGTCCAACCGACGGCGACGTCTGCCGCGGGATGATAGGTCAAACGCCGGGGCTCGCCGCCCGTCGCCGGGACCACGTAGACGTCGACGTTCTGGTCGTACACGCCGGTGAAGGCGACCTGCGTTCCGTCGGGCGAAAAGACGGGGCCCGATTCGAGCCCGTACCCCGTCGCCAAGCGATGCGCGGCGCCGCCCGCGCGGTCGACGATCCAAATGTCGCCGCCGTAGGCAAAGGCGATCTGCGTGCGACTGATCGTGGGATCGCGCAGTAAGAGCGGGGCATCGGCCCGAGCCGGCGCGGCCGAAAACACCACGGCCGGCCAGGCCAGCGCAAAAATTAAGGCAAGTCGCAAACCGATTCGCATCCGTTTTTCTTGCGCCGGAATCTACCGGACCCCTTGCCCCCGCCGGCCGGGTCGAAGCGGTCCAAGCGCAGGAAGCCGATCGGGTGGCGCGTGACGCCGTCTGCGAGCAGATCGGCCACGATCTCGCCCACGACCGGCGCGAACTTGAACCCGTGTCCGGAAAATCCGCCGGCGACCGCGATGCGCGGGTCCGCCGGATGCACGTCGAGGATGAAGTGCTCGTCGGGCGTCAACGCGTACATGCAGGCTTTGCCCGCAACGAATTCGCCCGCAGCCCCCGGCATAAAGTCCTCGAGCGCGGAGCGCACTGCGGCTATGTCGGCGGGCAGGATCGCGCGCTCGAGATCGTCGGGCGAGACGGTAACGCCGTATCCGTGCAACGCCGCCTTCACGCCCTCGCCGAAATCGGGAAAACCGTAGAGCGGCGCGGGCAACCCGGAACGGTCGAGAAAGAACGCCGGAAAGCGGCCGAGCGAAAAATCGGCGACCACCGGTCGAAACCAGATCTGGACGTTGCGCTGCACCCGGATCGGAAGTTCCAGGCCCGTCGAGAGTTGCGCCAGCCACGGTCCGGCACACAGCGCGAGCCGTTCGGTGCGAATTTCCCCGCCGCCGGCGAGTTCGAGCACGACCGCGTCCGGTTCGGAACGGAAGCGCGCAACGCGCGTCGCGAAGATCGTGTCGGCGCCATGTGCTTCCGCGCGCGCGAGTTGCGCCGCGACGGCTCGCTCGGGGAAGACGACCCCGGCCTCGGGTTCGATGAAGCCGATCTCACCGGGACGCAGCCGAAGCGCGGGATAGCGCGCCGCGAGCGCGGCGGCATCGAGTCGTTTGAGCAAAATGCCGTGCAGACGCGCGCTCTCGAACGCTCCGCATAAGACCGCGCTCGCCGCGTCGCCGACCATCAAGACACCGGGCAACGTAAGTACGTGCGCTCCGCTCGCGCTCTCGAGTTCGCGCCACAGCTCGTAGGCTCGCGAAAGTAACGGCACGTAGGCCGCGTGTTCGAAGTACGCTTTGCGTACGATCCGCGAGCGGCCGGCGGAAGCGCCGAGTTCGTGGCCGCGAGCGAACGCCTCAATACCTAAAACGCGTTTCCCCCGCGCGGCGAGGGTGGCCAGCGAAGCGCTGCCCATCCCGCCCAAACCCACCACGACCGCCTCGTAATCCGCGGAAATTAGTTTACACTCCCGAAGCCGCCAAGGGGGAGCTCACGGCCAATCGGTAGCAAAGGGAAGAAGCCCTGCTCCCGTTTACCGCGGACGGCCTGCGTTCGCATTGGAGATCACCCTCTTGAAAAAGCAGTTAGGGATCGCTGCCTCAGCCGGCTTGATCGCTCTCTCCGGCGCGATGCCAGCATCCGCGGCCCACTTCCACCCGCTTCCGACGCACTTCGCCTTCGATCAATTCGGCCACCACGGACGCTTGATGCGCCGGCCCACCTTCCTCGAGATGAACAAATCCAAGGCGGTTTGGACCCCGGTCACCGCGCAAGGCCCGTTCGGAAGCAATGGCGCCGGAACCGCGGTTTTGCTCACCGACGGCACCGTAGCGATCCACGACAACTTCAGTTCTTGGTACAAACTCACCCCCGACAATACGGGCAGCTATATCAACGGATCGTGGTCGCAGCTCGCCTCGCTGCCGAGCGGCTACGGCCCGCTCTACTACGCCGATGCGATCCTGCCCGACGGGCGGTTGATCATCGAAGGCGGCGAATACAATTTCGACCGTCAGGTCGAGACCACTCTGGGCGCGATCTACGATCCCGTCGCCGACACCTGGACCGCGGTCTCGCCGCCGACGGGCTGGTCGGCGATCGGCGACGCGCAGGGCGCGGTGCTCGCCGACGGCACGTTCTTGCTGGGCAACTGCTGCACGCGCATTCAGGCCTTTTTCGACGAGTCGACGCTGACCTGGACCGCGACCGGAACGGGCAAGGCGGATAACAATTCTGAGGAAGGCTGGTCGCTGCTCCCGAACGGCGACGTCCTCACCGTCGACGTCGAGAACCCGCAAGCCAAACAATCCGAATACTTCACCGAATCGACCGGAGCGTGGGCGAATGCCGGCAACACCGTCGTCGAACTGGTCGACGGCGGCGACTACGAGATCGGTCCGCAAATTTTGCTGCCGAGCGGCAAGGTCATCGCCACGGGTGCGTCGGGCTATAACGCGCTCTTCGATCTCAAGACCGGAACGTGGGCGGCCACCGGCTCGTTCCCGATCGTGAACGGCGCGCAGATCGACGTCGCCGACGGCCCGGGCGCGCTCCTTCCCGACGGCAAAGCGCTCTTCGTGGGCAGCCCGGGTGCGTATAACTCGCCGAGCTACTTCTACGAATTCAACGGCAAGAAGATGGTCGCGATTCCGGGCACGCCGAACGCGCCCCAGAATTCGAGCTACGACTATCGCTTTCTGCCGCTGCCCAACGGTCAGACGCTCGTCACCGACGGGAGCGACGACGTTGAGATCTTCACCGGAGGCGGAAAGCCGAAGAAGGCGTGGGCTCCGAAGATCTCTTCCGTTCCCACCTCGTTGACGGCCGGCACCACGTACACCGTTTCGGGCGTCGGGCTCAACGGCTTGTCGCAAGCCGGTGCGTACGGCGACGACGCGCAAGCTGCGACGAATTATCCGCTCGTGCGCATCACCAACGAAGCCAGCGGAAACGTCGTCTACGCGCGCACGCACGACTTCTCGGCGATGCCGGTTGCATCGCCGGCGACCGTGAGCGCGAGCTTCGACGTGCCCTCCAGCATCGGCACGGGAGCGAGCGTTCTCGAGGTCGTTGCGAACGGGATCGCTTCGGCGCCGGTTTCGGTCACCGTCTCGGCGAGCGGCCTGCGTACGCGATAACGCATCTCTAACCCAATCACGCAGGAAAGCAGGCGGGTGGCATTGTCACCCGCCTGCTTTTTCTTATTGCCGGAACGAAAATACGGCTAAAGTCGCAGCAAGCGTGCGCCAGCCGGTCGCGCGGGTCGAAAATCTGCCTCGACCGGCCTATCTCGCGCAGAGAATCGCGCTATTTCGCAATTGCACTAAGCAAGTACGCTAAACGGTAGGGGTGTTTAGCATCGGGTAGAGAATAACCGTCCTCGTGCCAAGCATCAAGAATATCGAAAAAGACATCCACGAACTCGAAGGCTTCGAAGTTCGCATCACCAGCAGTTCGACCCGGCGTAACCTTCCCGACTACGATTACGGTCGCGCCGCGCGTGCCGCATTCACCGTCGCCGATTGGAAGCGCGCGCGTTTCGAGCGCAATTACCCCGATCTCAAGATCGAGGTTCTCCGCGCCGACGGCAAGGTCGCAACCAACAGCCTAACGCTCGCAAAGATCCGCGCCGGATACGATTAACGCTCGCGCGGGCTCCCGCCGGGAACCTCGCGAACGCTTTCCGACCATACGGGCGGGCACCCAACGGGTGCCCGCTCCTTGTCGTTTACCATGCTCGCGGCAAAGCGGCTAGCTGAAGAATGTCTGGAGCCGGTCTCGCCGAACAGGCCCCACACGCCTCCGCAGGCCCGCTAGAGGTGATGGTCTCGTGATGTTCAGTCATTTCCGCCTCGTCGTCGCAGCGTTCGCGCTGGCGGGTGCGGCCTCGCTGTCCTGCCTGCGTGCGGAGGCCGCGCCGCGGATTGCCGAGCCCGTTCAGATCGGGCCGGGTTCGGGCAGGGTCGTCTTCCTCGACGTCCTGCAACAGGCCTCACCCTGGCTGAGCGACGACGGATCCGCGCTCGACCTGGATAACGACGGAAACCTGCGCGACCTGCGCCCGGGACAAAGCGCCGACCGGATCGTGTTCGCCCGCGAGCGCTATCCGGCGGGCGACTATCTGTTGGAATGGACCGGTCGCGCGAGCTTCGCCGTCTCAGGCGCAACGCTCTTGCCGGGTGGCGGACCCAACGCCGCGATCGTTCGCGTGACGCACATCGAAGCGAGCGGGCTGCGCCTGCGCGTGACCGCGACCGATCCCGAACATCCCGTGCGCAACCTGCA
>Ga0182012_10003346_pt1 | contig 17132 bp, 16 predicted proteins | sample 612S2SmetaG_FD_120486 | JGI IMG/M metagenome (GOLD analysis project Ga0182012, IMG submission 120486) | Permafrost microbial communities from Stordalen Mire, Sweden - 612S2S metaG | ecosystem: Environmental > Terrestrial > Soil > Wetlands > Permafrost | place: Sweden: Stordalen | collected...
AAAGCAACACTTCGGGGACCAATTTGTTAAAAAAGTTTTCGTGCGTAGCGTTTCAGGGACGAATGGAAAAACAAAACCGCCGCGACGTCGCCGCCGCGGCGGTTTTGACCGGTCAGCGCGCCTGATCGCGAGGCGCGCCGAGCGCTGAATGAATGCGCTGATCAGCCGCGCTGATCGATCGGAACGAATTTCAGATTGTCCGGTCCGATGTAATTCGCGGTTGGCCGGATCAGCTTGTTGTCGACACGCTGCTCCATCACATGCGCGGCCCATCCGGATGTGCGCGAGATGACGAACAACGGCGTGAACATCGCCGTTGGTACTCCCAGCATGTGATAGCTGATGGCGGAGAACCAATCGAGGTTGGCGAACATCCGTTTCGCGTCCCACATCGTCGTCTCGATACGATCGGCGATGTCGAACATCCTGTTCGATCCGGCATGTTGCGAGAGGCGGCGCGCCACCTCCTTGATCACTTTGTTGCGCGGATCGGAGATCGTATACACCGCGTGGCCGAAGCCGATCACCACCTGTTTCGCTTCGATGCGCTTGCGGATATCGGCCTCGGCTTCATCGGGCGAGTTGTAGCGGTTCTGGATTTCGAACGAGACCTCGTTGGCACCGCCATGTTTCGGCCCGCGCAGCGCGCCGATGCCGGCGGTGATCGCCGAATACATGTCGGCGCCGGTGCCGGCCACGACACGGCAGGTAAAGGTCGATGCGTTGAACTCATGTTCGGCATACAGGATCAGCGATGTATGCATCGCGCGGACGAACAGCTCCGACGGATGCCTGCCATGCAGCAGATGCAGGAAGTGGCCGCCGATCGAATCGTCATCGGTTTCCACGTCGATGCGCTTGCCGTTATGGGCGTAGTGAAACCAGTACAGCAGCATCGAGCCCAGGCTGGCCATCAGCCGGTCGGCGATGTCGCGCGCGCCCGGCGGGTTCTGGTCGTCCTTCTCGGGCAATACGCAGCCCAGCGCCGACACGCCGGTGCGCATCACATCCATCGGATGCGCCGCGGCCGGCAGGGCTTCCAGCGCCTGCTTCACCGCGTTCGGCAGGCCGCGCAGTGACTTCAGTTTGGCCTTGTAGCCGGCCAGTTCGGCGCGCGTCGGCAGCGTGCCATGCACCAGGAGAAACGCGATCTCCTCGAACTCACAGGTTTCGGCGACATCCAGAATGTCGTAGCCGCGGTAATGCAGGTCGTTGCCGGACCGTCCGACGGTGCAGAGTGCGGTGTTGCCCGCGGTCACCCCGGCAAGGCCGACACCCTTTTTCGCGCGGTTGGGAAGCGATGTTGTCTCGCTCATACGTTCCTCCTGTTTTACACAATTCCAGGCTTGCCGGCAGTCAGCGTGCCCGCGGGCAGCGCGATGTTCAAGCGGTGCAGTTCCCCCGCCGGCAGGCGCGGCAGTTCCTGCACAGCTTCGAGGAACCGGTTGGATTCGCGCGTGCTGATGATCCCGTCGGTCAGGATCTGGAACTTTCGAATATAGTCGTCGCGGCCGAACGGCTTCGCGCCAAGTGGATGCGCGTTGGCGACCGCCATTTCATCATCAAGTTTTGTCCCGTCGCGCAGAAAGATTTCAACACGGCCCCCGAACGACAGCTCATTCGGATCGATTGCGCGGTAGCGGCGGGTCCATTCCGGATCTTCCGTCGTTTCGATCTTGTGCCACAGGCGCACCGTGTCGGCACGGCCGGCGCGCTTCGGCGCATAGCTGTCAACGTGGTGCCAGGTGCCGTCCTGCAGCGCGACGGCGAAGATATACATGATCGAATGGTCCAGCGTTTCCCGGCTCGCCTTCGGGTCCATCTTCTGCGGGTCGTTGGCGCCGGTGCCGATGACATAATGCGTGTGATGGCTGGTGTGGATCACGATTTTTTCCACGTCGTCGAAGTTCTCGATCTTCTCCCGCATGCGGAACGCCAGGTCGATCAACGCCTGAGACTGGTACTCGGCGCTGTGCTCCTTGGTGTAACTGTCGAGGATCGCACGCTTCGCCTCGCCCGGTGCCGGCAGCGGCACGACGTAATGCGCCTGCGGACCGTCCAGCATCCAGGCGATAACACTGTCCTCGCCTTCATAGATCGGGCTGGGCGCACCTTCGCCGCGCATCACCCGGTCCACCGCCTCGATCGCCAGCTTGCCGGAATGCGCCGGCGCATACGCCTTCCACGAACTGATCTCGCCCTTGCGCGACTGGCGTGTGGTGAAGCTGACATGCACCGCCTGCTGCACGGCCTGGTAGATGACGTCCTGCTTCAGGCCCAGCAAAGTGCCGATGCCGGCGGCCTGCGCCGGGCACAGATGCGCGATGTGGTCGATCTTGTGTTCATGCAGGCAGATGGCGCGCACCAGGTCGATCTGGATTTCGTAGCCGGTGGCGATGCCGCGGATCAGGTCCTTGCCGGATTTCTCCAGCGTCTGCGCCACCGCGAGAATTGGGGGAATGTTGTCGCCGGGATGTGAGTAGTCCGCGGCAAGAAACGTGTCGTGCATGTCCAGCTCGCGCACCGCGACGCCGTTCGCCCATGCCGCCCATTCGGGGCTGACCCGCTTGGTGGACGGGACGCCGAACACCGATGCGCCGGCTTTGTTGGGACGCGCCAGCGCCATGTCGCGCGCCGACACGATGGCGTGGCGATTGGAGGATGCGATCGCGACCGAGGCGTTGTCGATGATACGGTTGACGATCATCGCCGCAACGTCCTTGGTCACTGCGACCTTGTCGGCGGCCACGCCGGCGATCTTCCAGGCGAGTTGGTCTTCCCGCTTCAGTCCGGCCTTGGACGGGCTGACCTTCACGTCATTGTCGATCATCTGATTTCTCCATGCAGACGGCCCGCGAGTCAGGCCTGCTGCGGGCTTCGTAGTGTCACGGCACCGGAACGGCAAGTTGCCGCGATTGTGTTGGCGGGCCAGCGTAGATACCGCTTCCGCCACCAGAAGGAGTCCCCGCACGATCGGCGTCGCCGCCACCCAACTGGGGCCGATCCGCGTGTTGTGGCCGTTGCCCGCATGATCCGGCTGCTGGAACGTGCCAACCAGCGCGGCGTCGAGCTTGTTGTGTTCCCCGAACTGGCGCTGACACGTGCTTCCCGCGGCACTGCCATGCGGACATCGCCGAGGCGGATTGCTGTTTCGAAACGACGCTGCCGTCGCATGAAACCGCGCCGTTGTTCGATGCGGCCTGCCGTTGTAGAATCGGCTTCCACCTGGGATACAGGCCGGTTGCTGTGAGTATGCCCGTTTCGCGGTCGTCTCGGCCAAGGCCAGGGTGGAAGACGGCTGCGAATTGTTCGGACATTCGGTCATCGCCAACCAGCAGGGCGAGCTCGTCGTGTTCGAGAAACACCGCCGGCCGGAAGCGTAAGGACGGATCACCGAACAGGCGGGATGGTGGCACCACCGATGTGGAAGAACCCGATCCGGTTAGGGATTTGTTAACCTTTTGCCGTCATGCTGCAAATGGGCCACTAGCCTTCGATCAGCAGGCCGATTCACCTGACGCCCGGGAACCGGGCGTCCGAACCGGACCTCGAGGCCACCCTTGCGGCAAAATGCCGCGTTCCTTTCAGGAGGTATCAGACCTTTCAAGGGAGATGTCAGCATGAGTGCAATCAGCGCGGTCAGCAGCGTGATGACGCAGTCCATCCTGATGCGGCCGCCACCGGGCCCGCCGCCGCCGACACCGCCGTCGACGGCCGGGAACTCCACCAGCGACAGTGACAACGACAGTGATGGAATGGCGCCGAGCACGTCATCCAATGGCAGGGTTTTGGATATTTCGGCCTGAACCGGGACTGGCCTGGCGGCCAGATCGGGAGCGGATCTGAGGTAATCCTCTGACCGCTGGACCCGGTCGGAGGCGACCCCTAAAACATCAGTCTGACCCGATCATCCGATCGGGCATCCCCGAATACGGATGCATGCTTCCTGTCGCGACAGGCGTGCGTCAGGCGGCGCGGAGCGACTGATGGTATTCTCCTGGTTCGGCTTCTTCCGCGATGCTGCTGCGCTGCCGCCGCTGGATGCCACGACCCTCGACGGGATCGCAGCGGCGCTGCGTGATGTGCCGGCGCTGCGGCAGGGGATGGTATTCTGTCCGACCCCGACGCTCACGGCGCATCCGTTTCCCGACAATGAACCGGCGCCGGCTCTCGCGTTGCAATTGCAATTCGATACCATCGAGGCGCTGGAGGCCGCGATCGCCGCCGGCGGCAAGCTGCGGTTTCTCGACGGTGCGGACGCCGCCTGGCGACACGGCCGGATCGCCAGCCAGCAGGTCATGCTGACGCGCCGCTACCCGGTCCCGGACGCCCGCCTGCGGACCCCGGACGATGACCTGCCGTGCAGCTACCTCGTGCACTATCCGGGACCGGCGGCCGACCTGAATGCCTGGAACGCCCACTACAACACCAACCATCCGCCGCTGATGGCTCGGTTTCCTGGCGTGCGGGCGATCGAAATCTACACCCGGATCGATGCGGTGACCGGGCTGACCTGGGTGCGGGAGGACGCAATGCAGCGCAACAAGCTGCTGTTCGACAGTGCGGAGGCGCTGACCGCCGCACTGCACAGCCCGGTGCTGCACGACATGCGGGCCGACTTTCACCGGTTTCCGCCATTCGAAGGCGGCAACGTCCATTACGTGCTGCAAACGCGGTTCGTCAGCCCGCGATGACGGCACGGGCCCTGCCGCCGATGGATCGGACCCTGCCGCGCATGCTGGCGCTGCAGGCGGAGCGTCACGGCGACCGCACGTTGGTGACAGTCAGTGGTCGGACCTGGACGGTGAATGAGGCCTGCACTGTGGCGGCGCGCCGCGGCGGCAGCCTGCGTGAGGCGGGGGTCGGGCGCGGTGACCGCGTTGCCGTCATATGCGGCAACCGCCAGGAGCTGTTGGAACTGGTGCTGGGATGCGCCTGGATCGGCGCGGTCCTGGTGCCGATCAACACGGCCGCGATGGGACCGCAGATCGGCTACTACCTTCGTGACAGCGGCGCCCGCCTGCTGGTGGCGGAACCGGGCTTTCTGGCGCGGCTGCCGCTGGCGGGCACGCTGCCGGTCCGGCAAATCTGGGTCGTGGACGGTCACCACGATGGATCAGCCGCGTCTATTCCGTTCCCGCCATTGGCCGACCCGGTCCCGCCAGAAGCGGTTTTGCCTGGCGACCCGCTCGCGGTGCTCTACACCTCGGGCACCACCGGGCCTTCCAAGGGCGTCGTATCCTCGCATGCCCAGTATTACTGGTGGGGCGTGAACTCGGCCGCGCTGCTGGAGGTCGGTCCGGACGACGTGCTGTGCACGACGCTGCCGCTGTTCCACATCAACGCGTTGAATACGCTGTCGCAGGCGCTGCTGACCGGGGCGCATATGGTGCTGGAGAGTCGCTTTTCCGCTTCCGGATTCTGGCCCGCCATGGCGGCGCGCAACGCCACCGTGGTTTACCTGCTGGGGGCAATGGTGCCGATCCTGCTGGCCCAACCCGCAACCGCGGCGGAACGCACCCACAACGTCCGCCGAGGCCTTGGGCCCGGCGTACCGCCGGACCTGATGGACGCGTTCACGGCGCGCACCGGGGTCGCCCTGGTGGATGGCTACGGCTCGACGGAGACGAATTTTGTCATCGGCGAGACCGTGGCGGACCGGCGGTCGGGAAGGATGGGCCGCATTCGCCCTGGTTTTGAGGCACAGGTGGTGGATGAGCACGACAATCCGGTCGCGGCGGACGTGCCAGGCGAGCTTCTGCTGCGGGCGGATGAACCGTTTGCTTTTGCGTCGGGCTATTTCGGCATGGCTGAAAAGACGGTGGAGGCATGGCGAAACCTGTGGTTCCACACCGGTGACCGGGTCGCCCGCGATGCCGGCGGGCAATTCCGCTTCATTGACCGCCTGAAGGACGTGATCCGCCGCCGCGGCGAGAATATTTCCTCGCACGAAGTCGAACAGATGCTGCTCTCACATCCGGACATCGCAGCGGTGGCGGTCTTCCCGGTCGCGTCCGACCTTGCCGAGGATGAGGTGATGGCGGCGCTTGTGCTGCGTCCGGACCGCGGGTTTGATCCGGTCGCGCTGATGCGGTTCTGTGAGACGCGCATGCCGTATTTCGCGGTGCCACGCTACGTCGAGGTGCTTTCGGACCTGCCGCGCACCGAAAGCGGAAAGGTGCAGAAATTCAAACTGCGGGAGCGTGGGGTGACGCCAGCGACCTGGGATCGGCAGGCTGCCCATTACGTGGTGCGACGGGCATGAGGATCGCCGTGCTGGGCGGCGGCAACGGGTCATTCGCCGCCGCCGGCGATCTCTCGCTCGCTGGCCACACGGTCAGCCTGTGGCGGCGCGACGCCCAGGCCGTGGCAGACCATCGCACGGCCGGGTCCATCGTCACCGTGAAGGATCACGCCGGCGAGCGCGACGCCCAGCTGTCCGCCGTCACCACCGATCTGGCGGCGGCGGTGCGCCACGCCGAACTGATCATCTGCCCGGCCCCGGCCTTCGCGCAGCCTTCTATCGCGGACGCGCTGGCGCCGCTGCTGACCGACGGGCAGGTCGTGTTCCTGCCGCCGGGCAGCCTCGGCAGTATCCTGTTCGCCCGAGCCGCCTGGAATTCGGGCAATCGGGCCGAGGTCAGTTTCGCCGAGACCGGCACCCTGCCCTGGCTGGCCCGCAAGCATGGGCCGCACGCGGTGCGGATATCCGGGCGGGGCAAGCGGCTGCCTACCGGGGTGTTTCCGCTTTGTCGTGCCGGCCATGCGCTGGGTGTGATCGGCGCCGCGTTCCCGAACGCCATCGAAGCGTGCGGTGATGCGTTGTCGGGTGCGCTGATGAATGCCGGTCCGATCATCCATCCGCCGCTGATCGTGATGAACGCCGGCCCGATCGAGCATTTCGAGCGATGGGACATCCACAAGGAAGGCACGCAGCCCGCCATCCGCCGGGTCACCGACGCCCTCGACGCCGAACGCATCGCCGTTCGCGAAGCGCTGGGTTACGGGAAGCCACATTTCCCGCTGGCCGATCACTACGCCACCGCGGGCGATGAGTGGATGTACGGGCGCGGCTCGCATGAGAAGCTGACCGATTCCGGTGACTGGCATGAGCATCTGATCCTGCGCGCGCACCGCTACATGCTGGAAGACACGCGAATCGGTCTTTCCCTTATGATCTCCGTTGCGACTTTGGCCGGCGTCGAGACACCGTTGGCGCGCGGCTTCTGCGCGATTGGTTCGGCGATCTGCGGCGAGGATTTTCTGCAAACCGGGCGCACGCTGGCAAGTCTTGGGCTGGGCGGCCTCGACCGAGCGGGATTGCAAGCGTTGCTGCGGGACGGCTTCGCATGAGGCCGCCGATCGCCTGCCTGGGCGCCGGCCGCATGGGACGCGGCATCGCCGTGGTGTTCGCCTTCGCCGGGTACGACGTCACCGTCATTGACTTTAAGGCACGGCCGCCGGACGCCTTCGCACAGCTTGCCGCCGAAGCGCGTGCCGAGATCGAGGGCACGCTGGCGATGCTGGCTCGCATCGGTCTGCTGCAGGCCGGGGACATCGCACCGATCGCTGCCCATATTCGCATTGTCGCCGAACCGGAGGCCGCCGCCGCCCTGTCCGCTGCGAAAGTGCTGTTCGAGGCGGTGCCGGAGGTCCTGGCGCTGAAACGGGACGCGCTGGCACGAGCGTCACGGCAAGCCGGCCGCGACACCATCATCGCCTCGACCACGTCCACGATCCTGGTGGATGCGCTGGCGGACGCGGTCGCCGGCCCCGAACGGTTCCTGAATGCGCACTGGCTCAATCCGGCCTTCCTGGTGCCGTTGGTCGAAATATCGCCTGGAGCGCGGACCGCTGCGGACACCACGGCGCGCCTGGTGGAATTGCTGGACGGCATCGACAAGGTGCCGGTGATCTGCGCCGCGAGTCCGGGGTTCATTGTGCCTCGTATTCAGTTGCTGGCGATGAACGAGGCGGCGCGCATGGTCGAAGAGGGGGTCGCCAGCGCGGCGGAGATCGACAAGGCGGTGAAGTACGGCTTCGGCTTTCGCTTCGCCGTGCTGGGGTTGCTGGAGTTCATCGACTGGGGCGGCGGCGACACGCTGCACTACGCCAGCGAATACCTGTCCAAAGCACTCGGTCACGCGCGCTACGAGGCACCCGCAGTGATCGCCCGCAACATGGCACAGGGCCGGATCGGCATGACCACCGGGGCGGGATTTCTCGACTACAGCGGCGTGGACATGGCGGCCTATCGTGAGGGACGGCTGAGCGCGTTCGCCGATCTGCTGCGTGGCATGGGACTGGCACGGCCGCCGGTGGTGGGCGAAACCGGGACCGTCGCTGACACCGATTCGCAATGCGACCAGGCAAACCACGACCGAGGTCGGGTTACGGGATCGACGGAATGACGGGCGCCCTGTTTCAGGCCGGCATGTCACGATCCAGACGCAGGCCGGAGCAAGCCTGATGCCGCTGACCGACGCTTTGGCGCGCTGGCACGATTTTTATGCGCTGCTTGGCACGGCGGCGGCGACCCTGGTCGGCCTGCTGTTTGTGGCGGCATCCGTGGGCGGCAGGGTTTTTTCGGCTGACCGGCGGGCCCCGCTGCGCGTCTTCATGACCGCCAGCGTCATCAACTTCAGCAGTATCCTCGCGGCGTGCCTGGTGCTTCTGGCACCCGTTTCCGGCTGGGATGTGCTGGGCGGATTGATCGTCGCCTGCGCGCTTTGCGGCTTGGTCTATTCCAGCGTGGCGTGGCGAGACACCGTTCGCGACGGCATCATTGCCAAAATCGACCTGGAGGACCGCGCCTGGTACATGATCATGCCGATCGTCGGCTATCTTTCTGAAGCAGGGTCGGGCGTCGCCCTGGCGGTGGGATCGTCAAAGGGCTGCACGGCCTTGGCGGCGTCAATGGGCCTGCTGCTGGCGGTCGGCCTTCACAACGCCTGGGACATCACGGTGTGGAGTGTCATGCGCCGCCAGTGAGCACGCGCACAAATGCCTTGCAATCACGGAACCCATGCCCGATATACGCATCGTCTTTCCGTGATTGCGTGATTGGCGGGCGGTTTTTGTCGCCCGGAGTTCCGGAAATTTCCATCCGAAAACCGTTCGTCCCCATTTAATCGCGCGGGGCGGCGAACTTTCAGGCGCTCTCCGTCCACAAACAGTGGCGGGCGCTGGAGCATATTACTGTCTTGACCCAAAATACGTTCGCCGCACTCGGTCTTACCGAGCCGCTGTTGCGCGCCATTGAAATGCGCAAATTCACGACCCCCACGCCGATCCAGGCCGATTCCATCCCACCGCTGCTGGCGGGAAAAGATCTGCTCGGCATCGCCCAGACCGGCAGCGGCAAGACCGCCGCTTTCGCCCTGCCCATCCTACAGCACCTCGCCGCCCAGCAGGTCCGGCCGGCGCCGTTCGTGGCGCGCGCATTGATCCTCGCCCCGACCCGCGAACTGGCGCTGCAAATCGACGAAACCGTCCGCGCTTTGTCAGTGCATCTACCGCGGCTGCGGACAGTCGTGATCATCGGCGGTGCGTCCCGCTTCAAGCAGGTCGAGGCGATGCGACGCGGCGCCGACATCGTCATCGGCACGCCCGGCCGCGTCTGCGACCTGATGCAGACGCGTGAACTGCACCTGGGCACGGTGTCGCAGTTTGTCCTCGATGAGGCCGACCGGATGCTCGACCTCGGCTTCATCAAGGACATCCGCCGCATCGTCGCCGCGCTGCCGCCGCAGCGTCAGTCCTGCCTGTTCTCGGCCACCATGCCGGCCGAGGTCTCCAGCCTGGCGAACAGCCTGCTGCGCGCTCCGATCCGGGTGGAGATCGCACGCACAGTCGAGGACGCTCCGAAGATCGACCAGTTCGTGCATCACCTCAATCAGAGCGGCAAGCAGTCCCTGCTGCTGTCCCTGCTGCAGGATGACGCGTACAGCCGGGTCATTGTCTTCACCCGCACCAAGCACGGCGCCAACAAGGTCGCCGGCGTGCTGGAAAACGCAGGGGTGCAGGTCAACGCCATCCACGGCAACAAAAGCCAGCCGCAACGCGAAAAAGCCCTACGCGAGTTTCGCACCGGCCGGGCGCGCGTGCTGGTCGCGACAGACATCGCCGCCCGCGGCATCGACGTGACCGGCATCTCCCACGTCATCAACTTCGACCTGCCGGTCGAGGCCGAGAGCTACGTCCACCGCATCGGCCGCACCGCGCGCGCCGGCGCGGCGGGCATCGCCATCTCGTTCTGCGATCCGTCGGAGCGTGCCGTGCTGCGCCAGATCGAGCGGCAGATGAACTTCACCATCGCCGTGGTCGGCGACGCACCGGCGCCCATGACGCATCAGCCGAAGCGCCCCAGCGCGCCGGGTCAGGCCCAGCGCCGCCGCTACAATGATCGCGGCAACCGGGGCATGCGCTCCGCCGCGTAGGTGACAACCCTCTACATCGACGGCGACGCCTGCCCGGTCCGTGACGAAGTCTATCGCGTCGCGGACCGGCTGGGCTTGCCGGTCTTCGTCGTCGCCAACGGCTCACGCCCAATCCGCCCGAGCGGGCGGCCGAACGTCACCATGATCACGGTCGAGGCGGGAGCCGACGTCGCCGACGACTGGATCGCCGAGCGTGTGACCAATGCGGATGTCTGTATCACCAGCGACATCCCTCTCGCCTCACGCTGCCTCGCCAAAGGCGGCCGGGCGCTCGCGCCTAACGGCAAAGTCTGGACTCCGGACAATATCGGCAACGCGCTGGCCGGTCGCGAGGTGGGCCGTTATCTGCGGGAAATCGGGATGACCACCGGCGGCCCCGCCCCCTTGACGAAACGGGACAGGTCGCAATTTCTCAGCGCGCTGGATACGCTTGCGCGGGCAGCGCAGCGGGGGTGATCTGCGCGCGGCGCAGCGGGGACGGATCGCATGAAAGACAAGGTTCTTGGCGTGCTGGGCGGAATGGGACCGCTTGCGAGCGCGCATTTCATGCAGCGCCTGACTGTGCTGACCCCGGCGGACCGCGACCAGGACCATATCCCGGCGGTGCTTTGGTCTGATCCGCGCATTCCGGACCGCACCGCCGCACGCGCTGGTTCGGGTCCCGACCCGCTGCCGGCCCTGCTGCGAGGCATCGCCGGCCTGACCGCCGCCGGCTGTGGCGCGATCGCCATTCCCTGCAATACGGCCCACGGCTGGTTCGAGCCGATGGCGCGTGCCGCCGGCGTGCCGATCCTGCATATTGTCGACGCAGCCGCCAACGACCTCCGGCGTCTCGGAATCGCGCCAGGCAGGATCGGACTGATGGGGACGTCTGCGACGTTGTCGATGCGTCTTTATCAGGACCGCCTGGTCGCCGCCGGATGGGACATCATCGAACCTGACGCCGCCCAAATGGCCCGTCTCGTCACCCCGTCCATCGCCGCCATCAAGGCGAACCGTATCGGCGAAACCTTCCAGCCGCTGGCCGAGGTGGTCAACAGCCTCGCCGCCCGCGGCGCGTCCGCCGTCGTGCTAGGCTGCACCGAAATCCCGCTTGGCATTCAGTCCGGTCCGGCCGCGGCGCTGCGCGTTCCGGTGGTTGACACAATCGACGCGCTCGTTCGGGCTGCCATCGCCTGGGCGCGGCGCCGATAAGTGCCGGTCTGAACGCTTATCCGAGAACCGGATATCGCAGCCGTCACCCGGCCAATCGGCGCGCCAGGGATTCCTGGAAATCCTTCATCATCATGAAGCCGGGATCGGCGCGACAGGCTGCCTCGGTCTCCCGCAGGATTTCGTCGTCCGACTTGGTCAGGTCCAACGGCTCGCCATGCGGCTGCGGCACGTGGAACGGCGTGTCCAGGTATGCCTCGACCGTGTTCCCCTCCGGATCTTTGAAGTAGCACGACCAGGCATTGCCGTGGCTGGTCACGCGCATGTCGCTCGCGCCGTTGTCGAGCGCCCGCCGGTGCACTTCCCGCAGGTCGGACAGCGAATCGACCATGAAGGAGATCTGATTGATCGGATTGAACCCGGACGTATCGGGCCGGCCGCCGACGATGACCAGCTGATGGTGGTTGCCGGGATTGCTGCTCATGAAGGTGAGTTCCATCCCGCTGCGGGCCGTGCCGCTGTCGGTCACCATCAAACCAAGGACGGTTGTATAGAAGCGTTCGAGCCGTTGCTTGTCGTGGGCGTACAGGCCGAAGTGGGCGAGGCGGGCGTGGATCGTTCCCATGGTTGTTCCCCTGAATTGTCTTTACGCCATTGAAGGTCGGCGCGGTCGATTGCGCAAGTGCCGGGAATTCGAATTGCCGCAAGTCCGCGCGGCGCTGCGGCGGCATCGCGCTCCATGGCTCAAGCGGGCCGGATGGCGATGATCACGCGCTGGTGGCCGGACAGTAGCGCCACGGACAGATTGAGAATCTGCTTCCAGGGCCAGTATTTGCGATTGAGCAGTTGCATGCCGGTTTCAAATTCCTGGCCGCCGACGATCTCGGCCCGAGCAGGGATCCAGGCGCCGCTGACGCGACCCCGGGAATCACAGGGGGCGATCTTGACGACGCCGGTGCGCCGGATGCGTTTCGCTTTGCCGGAATTGGCTGTCGTATAGACGTAAAGTTTGTGTCCGGCTGCTTCCGCGGGTGCTGCGGCGAACCAGACCGGCGTGCGGACACCTTTGCCGGTTCTGCGGTAGGTCTCCAGATTCAGGTAGCGCTGTCCCGCAAGGGATTCCATTCCGACGGCGGCATTCATCGCTTGGCTCCAGCCTGAACGATCCTCCGCTTTCTGGAAGGCCCCGTGTCTTCGGCGCATCGGCTCGACGCCAGGACTGACGCAGATCCTATGATTGCTCCGGCACGGAGGCGGCCTCGAAGCGGTTCGGATCTTTTTGCCACAACCGCGGTCAATTCCCTAGTTTTGCCTTGCCCCGTGCGATCATTCGGCTGCCTCGATCCGCCAGTTTGTCCTGATTGACGGCAAACGGCAGTGCTCATGCACGCAGTGTTACGATTTTCAAACGGTCACCCCACATCGAAGCGGGAGCTGGCATGCGGCGCCGGCGACTTGACAGCTTCGTTTATGACGGATATCAAAAGCCCATGATCACCTGCCGTCACGGGGAAGCGAAGGCAAGAAAGTCGCCGATCAAGGGGACTGGAGACCTTCGCAGGCTTTAAGCTTCAGCGTAACAGGATCGATCAGAACCCCGCCGTTTGACGGGGTTTTTTTCTGTCTTTTTTTGCCACGGCAGCTTCCCGCGGCCAACAAAAACGTTATCGGCGGTGCGGCCATGCCAGCAACACCCCGCTGGCCAGCGCGCAGGCTGCGCCGATCATGTAGCTGCCGCGGTATCCGCCCGCCGCCGCCACCGCCGCGCCAAAGACCGGCGGTACCGCCATCCCGCCGGCGAAGAAGATCGCTGTGCCCAAACCGGTCGCCTCGGTCCGCCGGGAACCGCCCAGTACGGCATATTCCGCATAGGCAACGCCGGTGTAACCTCCGGCGGTGCATCCCGCGAGCACCGCGTTCGCCATCACCGCCCAGAATGGCCAACCCGGCCCGTACAGCCCCGTCAGCACCGAACACGCGGCCATCCCTATCCCGTGCAGGGACAGCGTCTGGGCCGGCGTGAGAAAGCGGTCCGCGATCCAGCCCCAGATCGGCCGGCTGACAGAACCCGCGATCTGGTAGGCGGCGAGGACCTGTCCGGCTTCGATCAGCGTCAACCGCACAACCGTCGTCAGTTGCACTGTCATGAAAGCGACCAGGCACAGCGCCAGGCCGGCATAGACAAACGCCGCCACCGACAAGCGACGGAACCGCGGGTCGGCCAGTAAAGCGAATGGCTGCCACAACCCGCGTCCGAACACCCGGCGCGTCGGCTCGCGGTCACTGTCCCAGCGCCGCCGTGGCACCTCCATCAGCGCCATCAGCAACAGCACCGGGCCGAGTTCGGCCAGCAGCGCGTTGCGCCAGCCGATCGCCAGCACCAGCGGCGGCAGGATCAGGGCTGCCATGACGCCGCCGAATGGCACACCGATCTGCCGCAGCGACATCACCAGGTTGAACACCGGTTGCGGGGTTTGCGGGACCAGCAGGTGCGTGCTGGCCGGCGCGGCCGCGCCATAGCCGATACCCAGCACCACGGCGGCCAGTCCCAGTCCAGCCACGCCAGAGCCAAACGCCGCGAGGATCAGCATGCCGGCAGCGGCGAGCAGCACGGCCTGGGTTGCCCGTACCCCGCCGTATTTGCGCACCATGCCGGGCGAGAGCAGCGCCGACAGGATGCCGACGCCGTAGGCGGTGGCGACGAAACTGCCGACCAGTGTGCCGCTGACGTGGAGGTCCCGGGCGACCTCCGGTGCCACGGTCGGCAGCGAATACAGCGCCATCGTGGCAAGAGTCTGCACAGCCAGGGTGGCAGCCAGCGGCCAGATCGGCATTGAGCGCAGCAGGCTGACGGTGGACGGGCGCTTCAAGACAGGACCGCAGGCACAGGTCGAGGCATGGTCATGCGGTCCGGCTTCCTCGCGTCGTCGTGGCGGGCGAGCCTGGCACCGGCGGGCGGGCGCGTCGATGCCGGCCACCGGCTCTTTGTGCGCGGAAACCCAAGCTGTCACGCCTCACCATTCTGCCGTCGCGATCGGTATGGATCGTTGCGTGGAATCGCCGCTATCGTTCGATACGCGGAGCAACGCATCAAACGGTAAACCGTTACGCTGTAATCCCCAGCAGTGTTGCCGCGTTGGCTCCCAGGATGCCGGCTTTTTCCTGATCGGTCAGTGTCGGGGTGGCGAAGACCGGATCGACCGGATGCAGCTCCCATATATAGGGGTAGTCGCTGCCGAGAACGATCTGGCTGGCGCCGACCTGCGCGACGAGATGGCGCAGTGCTTCGGGCGTGAAAACCAGCGAGTCGAAATAAAGCTGGTTCAGGTATTCCGTCGGCTGCTTCTTCAGCGTGATCGACGGGTCGCAGAACGTGGGTGCCACCGTGCAGGCATGATCGTCGCGCGGCGCATAAGACGGCAGATACCCTCCGCCATGCGCGGCCAACACTTTCAGCCGGGGAAATTTGTCGAGCGTGGCATCGAAAATCAAATGTTGCAGCGCGATCGTCGTGCCCAGCGGATTGGCGATCGTATTGGCCAGCCAGCCATTGCCCTTCCAGCGTTTGTTCAGTTCCGGCACGCCCTGCGGATGAATGAACAGCGTCGCGCCGAGATCTTCCGCCTTCGCCCAGACCGGATCGAATCGCGGATTGGAAAATTCGTCGCCGGCCACCTGATCGCCGATCGCGGCGCCGCGCAGTCCTTGCCGTTTCATCGCGGTTTCTAGCTGCGTCACCGCCAAAGCCGGATCCTGCAGCGTCAGCGAGGCGAACGCAGCGAAACGATCCGGCTGCGCGGCCACCAGTTCGGCCAGCTTCTCGTTCTGGATGGCGACGATTTTCGCGGCCAGGTCGCGATCCTTGTCGTACCAGAATGGATTGATCGACAGCACTTCCATATCGATCGCCTGCGCATCCATCGCCTTCAGGCGCCGCTCGATCACCAGGTACGCCTCCTGCGCGTTGTTGATCGGCGGCGTCAGGCTGCCGGCGGCGTCGCCCAACAAGGCGGCGGCCTCATGAAACAGGCAGTGCGCGTGAACATCGATGGTTTTGACGCGCTTGCCATTGACTAGGACCGGGCGGCGCGCCGGCGTGTCGGGCTGGGCGTGCGCCGCACCCGACAGTGAGCAGCCGCAGAACATAATGCCGGCGGCGGCGGCGGATTTGGCCAGGAAATGCCTGCGTGAAGTCACTATTGGTTGCTCCTCGGACGTCCGGCATTGCGATACCGTGTCGTGATCCACCCGAACGGCGGACGATGGTATCGTTTCACGTTCACCGCCGATTCGCCAAATGGCACACTCATCCCGACGCGCCGACGGGTGCCACATGTTCCCCGCCGCGAAAATCACGCTACACTCCCGCCAACGCAAAGCGATGGAGGAAACCATGCAGGGTGTCGTGTTTACCGGGGAGAAGGGGCTGGAACTGATGACGTTCCCCGACCCGACGCCGGGCCCGGGCGAGGTCGTGATCGAGATGAAGGCGTCGGGCATGTGCGGGTCCGACCTGCATCAGTACCGCCGGCCGAAGAACCAGCCGCGTAACGCCACCGGCCTGCCGCCCAATCCCAACCCGACCATCGCCGGCCATGAACCCTGCGGCGTGGTCGCCGCCATCGGCCCCGACGTGTTGCCAGCCGAAGCCAAGATCGGCCAGCGCGTCATGGTCCACCACTATCAGGGCTGCACCCAGTGCGCTCACTGCCGGTCCGGCTGGCAGCAGCTTTGCCAGGAGGTTCCGGTCAAGGTCTACGGCAGCAATTCGCACGGCGGTCATGCCAAGTACCTGCTGGTGCCGGCGAACACGCTGGTGCCGCTGCGTGATGAGTTGTCGTTTTCGGCTGGCGCGGCGATCGCCTGCGGCTCCGGCACCGCCTACGGCGCGCTGCGCCGGATGAACATCTCCGGCCGCGACACTATCGCGATATTCGGCCAGGGGCCCGTCGGTCTGGCCGGCACACAGTTCGCCAAGGCGATGGGCGCACGGGTGATCGCGCTCGACATCAATCCGCAACGCCTGGCGCGGGCGAAGGAATTCGGCGCCGATGAGGTCGTCGATCCCGGCTCCAACGATCCGGTCGCGGCCATCAAGGAGCTGACCGGCGGCCGCTACGCCGACCTGACCCTGGATACCTCCTCCAACGCCGAGGCGCGCCTGAACGCCATCAAATCGACCAAGGTCTGGGGCACGATGTGCTTCGTCGGTGAGGGCGGCGACGTCCACATCGATGTCAGCCCGCAACTGCTGCGCCGGCAGATGACGCTGGTCGCGTCCTGGACCTTCTCCAACATCATCCAGGCCGAGTGCGCGGATTTCTGTGTCGAGCGCAAGGTGGACGTGGATCGGCTGTTCACCAATCGCTGGACGCTGGATCAGGCGGACGAGGCCTACAAGCTGTTCGATAAGCAGTCCGACGGCAAGGGCGTCTTCCTGATCTGATGACAGCAGCCCTGCGCGATGCGGTCGCCTGGCTGTATCGCGAGGCCGGCAACCGCGGCCTGATCGTTGGCAGCTCCGGCAATGTCAGCGGACGG
>Ga0182012_10003348_pt1 | contig 17129 bp, 7 predicted proteins | sample 612S2SmetaG_FD_120486 | JGI IMG/M metagenome (GOLD analysis project Ga0182012, IMG submission 120486) | Permafrost microbial communities from Stordalen Mire, Sweden - 612S2S metaG | ecosystem: Environmental > Terrestrial > Soil > Wetlands > Permafrost | place: Sweden: Stordalen | collected...
GGGGTGGGAATGGCTCGGTTGGTGTTGTTGAACTCTGCTTCCTGCACGGGATTCCCATCCACGCTGATATTGGACCCGTTTACTTGGCCGCCGGATATGGAATAGGAGTTGCCGGTGTTCGCGATGAGGTAAGCGGCGTTGCCCTGGGACAGGCTTTGCAGGTTGTCTGCCTGGGGGCCGCTTCCCTGCACCGAAGGAACCGTTGCGGTCAAATCCAGCGCATTGCGGTTCAACTGGGGCAGTTCTGTGATCATCTTGTTGTCGAGCACGTCGCTGGTGGTGGCCTCATCGGAAGAGATGAGGGTTTGGCCGCCAGAGACGGTCACGCTCACTTCCACGCTGCCGGGCTTCAGGGTGAAGTTCTGCGCCAGATGGTCGCCGGTTCCCAGCACCAGTCCGGCGCGTTTGAGCTCTCCAAATCCCTGCGCGGTCACGCTGAGGGTGTACGGTCCGGGCAGCAACTCCTGGAGCACGTAGATGCCCGCGCCGTTCGATTCGGCAGTATAGGGAACGTTGGTGTCTGTGTTTAACGCCTTGATTTTGGTCCCGCCAATCACTGCCCCCGTCGGGTCGGTGATCAGGCCACTCAGTTGCGCATTCGATGACTGCGCACGAAGCGCCGGGGGCATCCACACCAACACCACCACAACTGTCAAGCCCAGGATTGATCCAAGCGACCGTCCAATTTGCTGCGCGGCTTCTCTCACATTTGAACTCATGGCCCTCTGCGCCTCCAAAAATGCCGTCTCCGCGCACGTGTCTCCGCGCGGCGCCAGCTCAGGTTAGCAATCATTGATATTCCTTCCGAGAAATGGCCGTCTATGCGCGTTGCCGATATTTCTTTTGTTTTAAAGGCTTTTTGCCGAATTACGTCATCTAAACAGTCCTCGACTGCTCGATGGCCGCATCAGAGGGAGCCCTGCGCCGTTCAACGGGCAGGACGCAATGAATAGATACCTCAATTTGCAGATTCTTCCATAGAGACGGGAAGGGTCGAAGCTTACGCCGTCGGTTCCGTGATGTTCAGCCGCTGATCCGCCGCCACCTCACCCAGGGACTGCACCAATCCCGACGGCCAGCGAATCTCCGCCACCGCCCGCGTTACATCGCCCAGCCCAAAATGCACAGTTAGATCGCTCGACGACGCATATCCGACGCTCGACGAAACTGTTCGTGTTTGTCTTCGCCCACCCGCCTGGCAGTGTATCTCTGCCCCAATCGCCGACCGATTGCTTCGCTGCCCAATCAACCGCAGTTGCAACCAGTGTCGTGCTGGGCTCTCCCGCGCACTCCGATTCCACCACAGCTCAGTCGGAGCATTCAAAGCAGTTACCGCAGCATCGATACGGCCATCACGGTCGAAGTCCGCAAAGACGACTCCACGATGCAGTGCCGGCTGTGCGAAATCCTCTCCAACACCCACCGAAACATCTTCGAACCGGCCCCCCTGCTTCCGTTCGCCCTTGTTGTGAAAGATTCGATTCGGCTGCGCATCCTGCGTGTCCAGCCCGCCGCCGGCAACGAACAGGTCGAGCCAGCCATCGTTGTCCAGGTCAACAAGTCCGCATCCCCATCCGCTCCACATGCGGCTCAGGTTCAACAGCCCCGTCCGCGCGCTCCCATCGTCGAACGCCCCTTTACCCTGGTTCAAAAACACCTCATACGTCTCGTTTTTGAGCCCGGTCATCACAATGTCGAATCGCCCTTCTCCATCAATGTCCCCAAAGTCCGTGCCCATCCCCGAAATATTGCGCCCATCGCCGTTGAATGCCACACCCGCTTCCATCCCGATCTCTTCAAATCCCTTGCCGCGATTTCGCAACAGCAGGTTGCGCGCGTTGTCGTTGGCCACAAAAATTCCTGGCAGCCCATCTCCCGCAAAGTCGGCCATCGCCAGTCCCATTCCTTTGCCCAGCAGGTCCGGCAAACCATCTCTGTGCGTGATTTCCGTAAACGTCCCGTTGCCATTGTTGTGAAAAAGCTGCATTGGCTCGGCATGGTATTTGTCTGGATGGCAATACGCACGGGCATCCGCCTGGAGCCCTCCGCAAACTGGATCGATCCCCGGCGCCCAGTCGCAGTAGTTTGAAACAAATAAATCCAGCCGCCCATCGTTGTCGTAGTCGATCCAGCAAGCCGCGACGCTCCACACCGGCCTGCCCAGCGATCCCGGCCCGGCGAGCCCTGCCTCGCGCGTCGCATCACTAAATGTCCCATCACCGTTGTTGCGATACAGGTGGTTTCCGTGCACGCCGGCAACAAACAAATCCTCGTGGCCGTCGTTGTTGTAGTCGCCCACGGCCACTCCCATCGAGTAGCCCTGGCCCTGCAAACCCGACTTCAACGTCACATCGCTGAAGGTTCCGTCGCGATTGTTCCTATAGAGTCGATTCCAATACGCTGGTTCGCTCTTAGCAAGCTCGGGTAGCGTTGCGCCATTGGTGCAGAACAGGTCGGGCCAGCCGTCCCCATCGAAATCGATCACCCCCAGCCCACCCGGCAGTGTCTCCACCTGGTACTTGCGCCCCATCGCTCCGTTGCGCAGCACAAAGTCCAGCCCCGCTGCCCGGGTGCCGTTGACCATGCGAATTGGCGATGTTGCAACCGCGGTCTGTCCCAGCACACCACGCATCGATCCATTCGTTACCGCCCCAGCGACCAGCCCACTCAGGCTGCGCAGCAATCCCCGCCTACTGGTTAGCATCGGAACTCCCGTGGCTGCCGTTGCTTTGTTGTGTCTGAAATGCGTCCGACAACCGCCGCGCTTCAGCTTCAGCCTTGATCGCTTCCGCCTCGCGCCCCAGCTTGCGCAGCGCCCTGCCCAGCAGTGCATGCAGCGCGCCTTTTTCATCCGGATAGCCCGATGCCAACACCGGAAGCAGTAAATTGACAGCTTCCTGGCTCGCGCCCATCTGGGCCAGCGCTTTCGCCAGCTCAACTTGCACAGTGGTGTCCCCCGGAGTCTCCGCGGCCAGCTGCCGCAACCACGGCAGAGCCTGGTCGTAATCCCGGTTGCTCGTGGCCATGGAAGCCAGCGTACGCAGCGCCTCGCGCCGGTGAGGATCGATGACCAGCGCAGCCTGTGCCGAAGCCTTCGCGCCGTCTGTATCGCCCGCCGCCAACTGCGCCTCCGCCAGGCGTTCCAACAGCGCCGGATCACCATTCCTCATCGCCAGCGCCTGCCTGTACTCGTTCTCCGCTCCGGCGGCATCTCCTTTAAGCCGCAACAGCACATCCCCTCGCACCCTGTGTACCGCGACGATATCCTGCGCGGTGGTTTCAAGTTGTCCGGCAGCTTTCCCAGCTTCCTGTGCATAGCAGACCGAAAGTTTGTCGACGTTCTCCACTTCTAGTTTGGTTTTTGGGGGGCCTGCCATCCGAGCAGCAACCTTTCTCTCCAGCAGCGGGATTGAGCCCTCGCACACCGGGCCTTTCGAACCCGGTGCTGTGTCCTCTGCCAATCGGCGTGCCGCGGCGGTACCCGCAGCCGACGCACGCAACTGCTCGACAAGGGCACGAAACCGCTCCAAGGCGAAGCCGGCCCAAGCCTCAAGAGCCTGCTCTGAATTGTGCCCGCGCTGGGCGGCTTGCTGATAAGCCTCCGCCGCCAGTGCGTAATGGCCCAGCCCAGCCTCCGCCTCGCCTAGGTAGTCCTCTGGAAACTCCTCGCCTGGCCTGGCCCGCGCAGCCAACTGCAGGTGGGGCACCGCCTCGGCTGGCTTCCCGGTGCGCAGCAGGTCGATTCCCAGCAGCAGATTCGCAAAATAATCCTCGGGCTCAAGCCGGCGTGCGCGCTCGAGCAGAGGAATTGCCTCGGCAAACCGTGCCTGCTGATGGAGTTGGAATCCCTGCTGCAGCAGAGCCTGAAAGCTGTCCTCACCCGTCGGCTGAGCCCAAGCCGCAACGTCCACCCAACCCACGAAGATGATCGCGATCCATATCCCGGCTACGATTTGCTTTTCCCGTTGCGCCACGGAGTCACAATAGAGCCTGAGCGCGTGTACCTGCAAATAGCTCGCTTGGTTTCGACCACCAACCGCAAAGCATTCAGGCTCTCCGAATCGCGAATGCCCTCAAGGCTTGAGCTCCACCATGACCTTGGTTCGTCGGTAGGAGCCGGAGGACGATTCATCGCGATTGGCTGGTATTATGAGGTTGAAAATCCCGTCGGCAATCGGGGCTAAAGCGGCGCCCTCCTCGTTCGCGATCCCCCACGCCGTCTGCAGCTGAATCCGGGACTCGCGGTCGGAACGCACATCGGCTTCGATGGTCAATAGGTTACCTGCGAGGTTGGTTCCAACAACCCGCACCCCGGCGCTTGCCTCTCCCAGTCGAAGTTCGGGAGTCTCCGCTGTCACAGATACACCGCCATAAACTTCAATGCGCAACTCGCTCTTTCCTTGCAGTGAGTTTAACTGCTGCGCAGTCAACTCGGTCTCAGCACTCCCCACGGCGCAGTACAGGCTCATCGACAATCTCTCCTGTACCTATTTTCGCGCATCCTGCCGGCCTGACTCGCCGGATCAGCCAGCAGCGCGATTCCGGCAAGCCTCTATTGCACAGTCAGATTGATGGTGGCCAGGGTCACGGACTGCGTACCGGAAGTTCCGGTTACGGTGACCGTATAGGCTCCCGCGCTGGTGCCGGAGTTCCCGCCGCCGCCACCGCCTCCGCCCCCACTGCTGCCGCCGCAGCCTATGGCGCCAAATACGCAAACCACCGCAAGCGCTCCCACAATCGCGAGCCAGTTACGGCGCCGCCGTGGAAGCCTGAAGAGCAGTATAAACGCCAAGGTCATTCCACCTGTAGACGGCCAGAGCAGCTTCTTCATCGGGCTTGCTGCGCTCGTTGCCGCCGTAGTGTTCATCGTGAGTACGACGGTGGGCGTCGCAGTGCTGTTGACAGTAACCGAGTTGGGGGCCAGGCTGCACGTTGCAGGATCGTTGGCGGCGGTTGGAGTAATTGCGCAGCTCAGATTCACCGTACCCGCAAAACCATTCTGCGACGTGATTGTTACGGTTGCGGTGTTGCCCGTGGTCGCGCCGGGCTCAATCGTGATTGAACCTGTCGCGCCGGTGCTGCCTGTAAATGTTGGCGCGGAAGTTACAGTGAGCGACACCGTTGTAGACCCGCTGAGCGCACCGGAGGTTCCGTTCACTGTGACTGTGGTTGTGCCTGTGGAGGCGGTGCTGCTGGCCGTGAGTGTCAGCACGCTGGAGCCGGTGGCCGGATTCGTAGCGAAGGCCGCGGTAACGCCGTCCGGCAGGCCCGCGGCAGCTAAAGTTACGCCGCCCGTGAATCCGCCCACGCCCGTCACTGAAATGGTGCTGGTTCCGCTGGCCCCCTGGGAAACCGACACCGACGACGGCGAGGACGTAAGCGCAAAAGCCGGCGCCGCGTTTACGGTGACTGAGACGGTGGTCGATGCGGTCAATGCATTGGAGGTCCCGGTAACGGTGACCGTGGTGGTGCCGGTGGCAGCTGTGCTGGCTGCGGAAAACGTCACCTGGCTGGAGCCGCTGGTCGGGTTTGTAGCAAACACAGCGGTAACGCCGCTGGGCAGGCCGCTGGCCGCGAGAGTGACGCTGCCGCTGAATCCGTTTGCCGGCGTCACCGTGATGGTGTCGGCAACGTTGTTGCCCTGCGTTACAGAGAGAGAAGCGGTGGTGGGAGCAATCGTGAAGCTTGGTGTCACGTTGACAGTGAGGCTGATGATGGTTGATGCAGTCAGTGCGCCGGATTTCCCCGTAATGGTGATGGTGTTTGTACCGGTGGCTGCGGAGCTTCCCGCAGTGAACGTCACTACGCTTGAGCCGGTTGCGGGGTTCGGAGCGAACGCCGCCGTAACGCCGCTGGGAAGGCCGCTCGCAGCCAGAGTCACCGAACCGCTGAATCCGTTTGCGCCGCTGATTGTGATTGTGTCTGCTGTGCTGCTGCCCTGCGTGGTTGTGATCGAGGGAGCCGTCGGCGCAATCGTGAAGCTCGGCGCGATGTTGACAGTGAGATCGATGGAGGTAGTTGCAGTCAGCGTTAAGAAGGTTCCGGTAATGGCGATCGTGGATGTGCCAGTGGCCGCCGTGCCTGCAGCGGTGAGTGTCAGCACGCTGGAACCCGTTGTGGGGTTGGTAGCAAAGCTCGCCGTGACTCCGCTGGGAAGTCCGCTGGCGGCCAGAGTCACTCCACCCGTGAATCCATCCACGTCGGTTACGGTAATGGTGTCGGTTCCGCTGCTGCCCTGAATCAATGTCAGGGCCGGGGCCGAAGGAGCAAGCGTAAATCCAGGTGGCGCAGTCACTGTAAGAGCAATTGAAGTCACCGTGGAAAGGTCGCCCGAGGTACCCGTAATCGTCACGGCAGATTCGCCGGTCGCGGCCGAAGCGCTGGCGGTAAACGTGACAACACTGGAGCCTATTGCCGGGTTGGTGGCGATTGCCGCGGTAACTCCGCTTGGCAGGCCCGAGACAGCAAAATTGACATCCCCTGTGAATCCATTCGCGGCGGTCACAGTGACGGTGTCCGTTATGTAGCTGCCCTGAGCCAGAGACGGCGTTGGATCACTGGAACCAAGCGTAAAACTTGGGGCTCCATACCATTGCGCCAGCACATTTCCGGCCGCTTTAAGCTGCGGCGAGTATCCTGTATCGCCGGTGCTTGGTGGCGATACCGTCCAATCCCACCAGAAGACGCCCTTCATCCAGGAAGTTTGCTGGCTGAAGACCTCAAAGAATGCCTGGTAGCAATCGGCCTGCTCGGTGGGATCGTAGGGGGCGTTGCCTGCCGCAGAGGCATAAGGCGCTTCATTGGTTCCGGCAGCGCTGACATAGCCGATCTCTGAAAAGATCAGCGGCTTGGTGGGATACGTGCTCTGAAGATTCTGGAAGGCCGCGACCGCATTGAATCCGCTTGCATTGTCTGTCCATGCGGCCTCGAGTTGCGCGACCGTCGGATTGGCATGGTTGGTGAGGGGAACGTATCCGTCCACGCCGATGATGTCGAGCTGTCCCCAGAACGATACGGAACTGAATTCGTCGCCCGCGCCCGTGGCGTTGGCGGCATACGCCAGATTGCCACTGTAGACTGCCCTCACTGCGGTGATGATCGTGTCCCAGTTCGACTGATACGCCGAGCCGCTGAGAGTCTTGAACTCGCAACCGATTACGAAGATGGGAAGACTCTGCGCCTGGGCGATGGTTGCGTAGTGAACAATGAAGGTCTGATAGCTGGCGAACCATGCAGAAACATCGGTGGGCGCAAAAGAACCCCGCCAAATTCCGTCGTATGAGTCGACCTGCGGCTTGAGAATGGGTGTGACTCCCGCGGCCTTCAGATTGGTGATGGCGGCTGCAAGTGCGGCATCGGTAGGCGTGGAACCGCCGGGAGAAATCGTGTTGGACGTAGAGGTTGATACATACTGCGTTGCCAGCACCGTCGCGTAGTTGGCGCCAACGCCGGCCATGTCGGCAGCCGAGTTGGGTCCCTGGGGAGTCTCCAGATACTCGGTTGATTGGTAAGAGGTGTAGGCAACACCGTTGTAGGTGAATCCAGTTTGACTCTGTGCCTGAAGTTCATACGAGGCTCCAGCAAGAACGAGGCACGCCGCCAGGCACATACGCGCCGCACGTATCCATGCAGTTTGAGGGAAGTTCAAGGCTTCACCCCAGTCTGCGTCAGACACCAGCTCGGTACAGCCACCTGGTCGCCGCCGCGCAGGCCGCCGACTCCTCCAACCTGCCTGGACGCGGAGCATTCCTCCCGGGCAGAACATCCGTTGGTGCATCCCACGATCTTCGTCACATCAATCTGCACCGATCGAATGCTGAAGGCCTTCACCGTTCCGCAGAATCCGCTTCCCTGCCATGGACGAACGCATACCGTGTCTCCGACCGACTTGCCGGACGAATGCGCGCCTGCCGCGAGCAGCATGGCCGCTATCTCCGCCTGGCCGTTGTTCTCGGCGACCTCAAGAGCGGTTCCTGCGCCGCGCGTAGCCAGGTTAAGATTTGCCCCGGCTGCGATGAGGCTGCGCGCAATCTCAATATGGTTGGATTGAACGGCTGCGATCAGCGCCGTGCGGCCGTCTGCCGCAGTTGCGTTCACGCCTGCTCCCTGCACCAGAAGAGAATGAACTATGTTCACATCTCCCGCCGATGCGGCAACAATGAGTTGCGTGAGCCCGTGCGCGTCGCGTGCGTCGAGGCCTGCCTGCGGTTGCGGGCCCGACTGCCCCCTCGCTTTGGCGCATACGCAGAGAGCCAGAATCATAAGCGACAAGATGGTTATGAACAATTGTGGATCTACAAAGCGAAAACTGGTATCTGTTCGTTCAAGGATCCTTGAGCGCAGGCGCATTCCTGATATCTCCAGTGGTTAAAGGGATGGACTCTTTCAAACTATCGAGGCGCAAGGAAAGGTGTAGCGGCATGGCGCCATTCCAGCGCCGAAGTACAAGCTGACTCTGGCTCATCGCCCGTTTCCGGGCGATGAGCCTCTTTCTTCATTGGAACTTCTAGTTCTAGTTCACTGTCACGTTGATTGTGAACGGCAGGGAAACCTGGTTCTGGCTTCCGTAGATGGTAACGGGCCCAGTTGGAAGTGTAATCTCCTGCGTACCCACTTGCTGCGCCGTAATCGTGACGGTGTACGTTCCTTTCGGCGTAGAGAGAACCGAAGCGGGGCTGAGGTTTGTGGTTGAGCAGGCGGTAAGGCTCACGGCAAATGCGCTGCTCAGAACGGTCAGGCAAATCATCAGCAGAAGGCGTCCCTTCTGGCCGAACCTGCGGCGGAACACCAGGCCGATCATCCCGAATCCGAATAAAGCGGCAAACGTGAGCGGCGCGGGTTGTGCCAGCTGGCTGGTGGTTGTTCCCACCGTCACATCGGTGTTGATCGTCACCGTCGCCATTCCCGCCAGGCAGTCGTCTGCCACAGCGGTGGTGCCGGAACATGGAATATCCACGGCTGTGGGGATATTCGGATCCGGGTTGGGGTAGGAGAACGAGCAACTGGAGTGAGGCGGCAGGTTGTCGCAGGACAACGACACAGGGAAGTTGTAATCGTTGAGCTGCTGGTTCTTGCCGGCGAATCCGTAGCCGAGAATCGAGGTAAGTGTCAGGTTCGCGCTCGCCGTGCCTCCCGCGCTCACGTTGAGCGAGGGGGTAGAGGACGTGATGATCAGTGCCGGCGTAGCGACAGCCTGGAATGTCACTGGCTGGCCTGTAAAAGCGAGGTAATTCGCATCGCCGTTATACACCGGTGTCACCGTGTGCGTGGAAGTGATCGGATAGTAGGAGGGGTTTTGGATCATGGGCAGGCAATCGGTCGGGAAGGTAGCCTGGCCGCTGATATTGAGCGGCTGGACGCCATCGTTGGTAGCTGGGCATGCCACGCCGGTGAAGTTGAGGCCAGGAGCAACGTCGTTAAACGTTACAGTACCTGTGGGCTGACCTGCCGCGGCGCTGACGGTCACGACAAAGTTATATTCCCAGTACCTTGCGGACCCATCGTAAGGCGTGGAGCCATTTGCCTCGAGCACGTACGGCAGGAAGGATGGCGGATTGACCGGCAACGCCAGGGCCGAGATTGCCGACTTGGCAATCGAGCTGGTCGTGTTCGCCGTCGCTCTGCCAAAGGTTCTATCGCCCAGGTAAGAGACCGTGAAGGTGTTGCTCCCCGCGGCCACCGGCGACAACGTCAAGGTTGCCGTACCACCCTTCAAGATTCCCGACACGGAGCCCATCGTCCCAGTAGTCGTGGTGAATGTAACAGTGACCGTCCCAGTGGGAACGGTGTTTCCACTGGACGCTGTCACCTTCACCGTAACCTGCGTGTTAATGACTTCCGAAGTGCTGGTTACGGAGATGCTCGCGACCGAAGAAGCCAGCGGCGCGCCTACCCCGGTTGCGTTCACGACGTTGGGAGCATTCGCCGAATTGCTGGTGATGCCGATGCTGCTGGTGAGTGTGCCCTGCTCGCCGGGCCCTGGATTGAGTGAAACGTCGGCCTCGCAGGTAGCGCCTGCAGCCACCGCACTACCCACGCAGCTCACATCGGTCGCCGTATAATCCAGCGCATTCGAGCTGGTGTAGCCGGTCACGGTGAGCGGCGAGTTTCCTTCGTTGATTACGGTAAAGGGCAGCGAAGCAGTCGAGCTGTCCGTGGGGAGCGTGCCCAGGTTCAGCGTGCCGCTCGCAGCCACAAAGTGGACGTTGAGTGCTGTGCCATCGGCGAGGTAGGCGTTTCCTAAGTTGTCCACAGCCACCGCGGTGGGTGTGGTCACGCCAATTGCGACCTTGGTTTCGTCGGCTGGATCGAGTGCGCCGCCCACAAACGGAACGCGCTCAGTGCCGCTCGCAGAAGACACATACACGGCTCCGGAGGGATCGATTGCTACTCCGGTCGCGTTGCTGAGTGAGTTTAGAACGGTCGATTGCTGACCGTTTGAAATCTCAATCAGATTCGAGCCATCCACTACGTAGAGATTGTTGCTTGCATCCACGGCCACGTCGGAGGGCGCCGTGAATCCTTCGGTAAGAAACACTTCAGACTGGCCAAACGCTCCAGCCGATCCACCCAGGTTGTACAACTCCACTACCCGCGCATTCGCCGGGTCGGCAACATAGAGATGGCCGAGTCCGTCCGCGGCAAGCCTCAGGTTCGCGCCCAGCCCGCTTACCAGAGTGATCTGGCCCGCTGTATTGAGCGCGCCCGCCGCAAAGGGAACCTCGTACACATTCGTGCTGTCCGCAATAAAGATGTCGCCATTCCCATCGACTGCGACGCCCGTGGGAGCTTTCAGTCCGGTGCCAATTGAAACACCGGCAGCCGACGCGCCTGAGCCTGCCGCATACATCAGAACCTCGCCGAGACCGGCGTCCGCAACGTAAACATTCCCCCATCCGTCGGTCGTGATCTCCGTCGGTGTCTTCAGCCCGGAACCGATCGAAGACTCGAGTGCGGGAGTAGCCGCGATGGACGGTGCAAGCCCGATACCATGCAGGGTCGTGGTTGCAACCGTCGGATAGGTGTACTCACCAGTAATGGTGGCTGCCGCACTTCCGCTTGTGGGCACGCCGGCGCCAAGCGTACCCGTAAACTGAATCTCGAATTGAGATGCGTTCAGGCCTGCGGTCAGAACATTGAAGTTCAAGCCATTCAGGGCAAACAGCGGAGTTCCCTTGGCCGCGGCGATTGAAATCAATTCGCCTCCCACCAGCCCATTCGCGGCGGTGAGCGTGAGCGTGGTGCCTGACAGCGAATACCCTGTCACGGTGGCTGTGGAGTCCGAGGTTCCTGCTACCACGGGCGCCTGTTCAAGCATCAACAGCTGGGCTGAAACACTGCCCACATGCTGTGGATTCAAGGCTACGTTGATGGAGCAGTTGGTCACTTCGTTTCCGGCCGGGCTCGCCGGAATTGGGTAGGTGGTTCCCGCCGCGCAGCTTCCACCGCTCACGATCGTAAAGTCCGGTATAGCCACACCGTCTTCCTGGATCGCGAATTTGCCCAGAGTGATTGGCCCTGAGAACGAGTAATAAACGGCAGTCGGCGTGGTGCTCTGCATTGCAACCGCGAACGATCCCAGGTCGCCGTTACCGAGCCCCACGGTCCCGGCATTCTTGATGCCGTTCCAGAGCGTTGGAAGTGGCACGTAAAGCGTGTCGCGCGCTGCATTGATGGCGATTTGCCCTTGCGGAGGAGCCGGAGTCAGCATGACCCAGGCCGACGGGTTGAGGGTCCCGGATTGGTTGGGAACCATGTACACGCCTGCGCTGCTGTCGCCTACATAAAGGTTTCCGGCCGCATCCACCGTCGCGCCGTTGATGCTTGAAAGCACCGGCACCATTTTCCCGGCGTTCGATCCGGTTCCCGGCATCATCGGTTCAACATCCACCAGGCTCTTGTCGTTGGCCAGTCCCGTGGTGCCGGCCGGAATCATGAGGATTCCAGACAAGCCGCTATTCTCGAAAATGTAGATATTTCCAGCATTGTCGATCGAAAGCGTCTGCGCTCGCGCCGTGAGAGTGGTGATGACCGTCTGTTCGTTGGTGATGTTACCGGAGGAGTCCACGGTAAACGAGTAAAGCGCCGGCTGCGGAGCGGAGTTCTCTGTGCTCAGCACAAAGGTTCCGCTGGAGTTGATCGCCATCCCAGCGCTTTGGAAGTAGCCCCCTCCGATATTGCCAAGACCTGCGGTGACGGTCTGGTTTCCGGACACATTCCAGGTTCCGGTGGAGGCGTCGAAAGGAATCCTCTGCAAGCCGCCGTTCCAATTGTTATTTACCCAAAGGTTATTCCACGGGTCAACGGCAATCCCGCTATTCGCGTATGCGCCTCCGGGTCCTAAATTGGGAGCGGCGAGCAGGTTGATCTCAGCTCCGCCGCCGGCCGGAAACTGGTACAGTGCCCCCTTCTCAAAGTCCGCGACGAGAAATATCCCGTTGTTGGTGAGCGCCGTGTCCCAAACCTGGCCCCATGCCGCCGGACTTGCCAACGGCGGCAGACCATTGACAACACTGGACGTCACCAGCGGCGAAGCGCCTTGCCCTGCGGCTCCGATGCACAAGCAAAGACTAGAGAGCAGCAGCGTAAACACAACGCCTGCAAACCTGCGCTGAGCGGTGAACGACGTGGTGGCCATAGAATTCCTCCCAAAAACTCGTATCGAACTTCCCGAGAGTGGCTTCACTCCACTCATGGTCTGAGGCTTAGCTTGTCTTTCGCATTCGGTGAGTTGCCTCGTGCTCCCCGCATGCACTGCGTCCGGCGTTGTTCTTCACCTTCTATTGCACCGTCGTAGTCAGAACAAACAACGGCGTAGTAAGCGAGTTCTGCAGTCCCGTCTGCGGGTTCACGGTGACGATCTGCACCTGATACGTGCCGGCAGGCGTAGTCACCTTGGGCGCGGGCGGTGGCGTTGAATACCCCGAGTTGGTGCATGCAGTAATGCCGATGAATGCGCCGGAAAGCATGACAGCGAGACAAACCATGCTCAAATAGCGGTTGGCTCTCTTCCGCCCCGCAATCAGTCCCAGCATTCCCAGGCCGAACAGGCAAGCCATGGACCATGGCGCCTGCCGTGCGATGGAACTGGTTCCCCCACCGTTGACCGGTACGTTGGTACTGATGGTTACCACGATTGTGGAGGGCGCGGTGGGATCCGTTCCGTTGCCCACACCGATCTCAGGATTGTCGAACGTGCATTCCGACCAGTTCGGCATGGTGGCCGTGACGCATTGCACGTTCACCTGCTGATTGAATCCGACCAGCGGCTTCAGCGTAAGCGTGACCTGGTCCGGAGTTCCGGGCGTGATCGATGTCGTAGTCGGAGTAGCCGTAATCTGCACGCTGGGAACAATGATCTGAAACGCCGGCAGCGAGAAATTCACGGTTGAGAAATTCACGTCGCCGTTGTAGACAGCTGTCAGGTTATATACGCCGACGGGGAGATTTGCCGTTGAGAAGACTGCGTTCCCATTGGCGTCCAGCGCGATGGCCGGCTGCGTGGGATCAACCGGCGCGCCATTCTGCAGGAAGCTCACGGTACCTGTAGGTGTTCCGACGGTTGAGGTCACCGTGGCCGTAATCGTGGTTTGCGAGGCCACGTCGATATATGTGTTTCCAGCCCATACCGTGACAAAGTCCGGATTGAGCGTGCAACTGGTCGCACTGGCGGGACCGCAGCCCGGTGTGCCCAATGCCAGCGCAGGCGGAATCGTGTTCACGATGAACTTGGTTTTGCCACCGCTGGCAGCAAAGTCCGGCGGACTTCCAGCCGTGCTCTCGCCGCCGTAGTCTGCCACGGCTGTATAGGTCCCGCCCAGAAGACCGGTAAAGGAGAATGTCGCGACTCCATTGGTGAGAGCCTGCGAAGCCTTCTTTTGTCCGGTCACTTCGAGCGTCACCGTTCCAGACGGTACAGTGCTGCCGGATGTCGCGGCAACCGTGACTGTCACGGTCGCGCTGCCGGGGTAGTTGATGCCGCTTGAGGGCGTAACAGCAACTGTGGTTGTCGAAGGATTGCGTGGATCGACAACGGCGTCGGCCGAGAGCGCGATGTTCACGGCGGGAGCGTTCGCGGCATTGCTCAGCACGGCGACGGAAGCACTGCTCAGTCCGGGCGCGGAGGGCGTCAGCGCTACATCGAAGTAGCACGCCGTTCCAGCCAGGAGCGGCGTCGCGGTTGCGCAGGCAGGTGCATCGTTGGGTGTTCCGACCGAATAGTCGGCGGCATTGGCGCCGGTGAACAGGTCGCCGGAGAACGCCGAAAGCGTCAGCGGCGCGTTGCCCAGGTTGAATAACTGCGCCTCCTGGTCCGACTCTGCGAAGGGAACAATCTGTCCAAAATTGATGGTCCCGCCAACACCCAGTTGTGACATGCCGGCCGTCGAGCCGGAGCCGTAGGTGGCATATGCATTCTCCATTCCGTCGAGCGCCACGCTCACCGGAACCGAGCCGCTGCCCAGCGTTGCGGCCACCTGGACCGCTCCGTTGACATTCAGGCCGCCTGAAGATGCTTCGTAGGGAATCCACCAGAGGCCGGTTGACTCGGCCACAAATACTGAGCCCGACGGGTCCACTGCCAGGCCGGTCACGGGTGCGGAAAGCGAACTGGTGATCTCGTTGCTGCCGCCGGAGGGCGTCAGTTCCCAGAGTTTCGTCCCATCCGCCACCCACACATTCCCGAGGTTGTCCGTGGCGATGGCCGACGGTCCTGTAAACGTGACACCGGCGCCGATGGTGTTCACGCCTTGCCCCTGAAGCAGAAGGCCAATCTGCGGATTCGATATCTTGACGATCTGCTTGTTATCCATGTCGGCCACATAGACATCGCCCGCGCCGTCGGTAGCAAGGTTCAGATGGCTGCCGAGGCCGGTCAGAAGCGTTGTCTGCTGCTTGGGCGCCAAGGCGTCATTGATAAACGGAATCTCAATAATGTGGCCCGAGTCTCCGATGTAAAGATCCCCAGCGCCATCGACCGCCACGCCGGTAGGCGCAGTCAGCCCCGTCCCCAGTGCCGTTCCTACCACGGAATTCGATCCGGCCGGATACATCTCGATCGCGGCCAGCGTGGAATCCGCCACGTAAGAGTTTCCGAGCGAGTCGCCCGCCACCTGCTCCGGCGCCTGCAATCCCTTGGCGACAGACTGGACCGCAACCGGTGAGAGAACAGAGACCGCGGGGCCTTCTCCAATGCCGTTCAGGTAAATGTTGCTTCCGGCAACAATGTCCTTGCTCGCATCAAGTATCTGCAGTTCGCCGCTCACGCTGCCCGAAGTGGGCGTATTCAACTGCACATAGAAAGCGCACCAACTGTTCTGTGTCTCAACTGTCTCTTGTGAAGAGAACGCAGGATACGCTGTGCCTGCCGTGCATGCCGGCACCGCCGGAGTAACGGTGGGATCTGGATTCGGATTGGTTGGAATGGTTGTGAAGTTGCCCGCTCCCGGCGCCGCGTACGCGAAACTCCCTGGCGTGGTGGGCTGGCTGAAGCTGTAGAAGACGGTCTGCGTCGCGCCCGCCGTTCCGACCGGCGATGCGCCCAGGTTGCCGGATCCAGGCGCCCACTGCACAATTCCCGAGGTGGTGCATGTGGCTGGATCGATGGATGTGCAGGGCGGCGCCTTGGTGCCGCCTGGCGCCCAATTGCTTCCGCCGTTCCCGTTGGGAATCCAGATGTATCCCCGCGGGTCAATAGCAACCGCGAATCCGGCGGAGACAGGAGAAACCTGCACCGCATCGTTCCAGACGAGGTTCGGAACCGACGGAGTTCCTTCATTGGGAACCATCAGCACGAGAGACACCTGGCCGCCATAGGAATTTCCGTCATTCTCGCTGGAGAGGTAGAGATTTCCGGCCGCGTCAAAGGTCATGCCCTTGAAATTGAAACCGGCCGAAGCCGGGTCGATGCGCGTCAGCGTTGACTCCAGTGTTCCTGTTCCGTCGCCCGCAAGCGGCAGAGTTGCGCCGGCAGAAATCTCGCGCACACCGGTGATTCTCCCACTCGGCGACGAATAGACATCCTCCATGAAAAAAATATTTCCGGCATGGTCCTGGGCAACGATATTGCCGCTGGTCAACAGACCCGTGATAACGCGTACAACCGTTCCAGGATTGCCATTCGCGTCGATGGTGAACTTGTCGATTTCGCCGCTGTTGGACCAGCTGACAACCATCGTGCAGGGAAAGCCGTTGTCGCAGTTGATTGAAACGTCCTGAGCCTGAATCGCGGTCGGTACGCCGCTCAGCGTGACACTGGGAGAGTTGGCCCAGTTGGAAGCCGAACTGAAGGTCCATGTTCCGGATGCGGCGTTGTAAGGCACGCGGAGGAAGTGAACCGCACTGCCATAGCGGTCAGTGATGTAGAGCGTATCGTTGGCGTCCAGTGCCATGCCCGAGTTCCAGAACGATCCCGATGCTTCCAGCGTCGACCCGTTCGATGACTGCCCGGTCGGAGCAGGTCCCACCGCCAATGTCGGCGCCGGTGCTCCGGGCGCCCACTGATAGAGGTTGCTCACCGCGGTGTCGAGAAACAGCACGCTGCCGTTATGCGCCACCTTGACCGAATAGATCTGGCTCCATTGGCCGGTGCTGCCGTGGCCGAAGGGAATCACAGAGCCAGCCGTAACCGGGACCGGCGCCTTGATCGGCAACTGCGCCGGGGCCGCGCCGCACAAGAGCAAGCCGACAACCGGAATCAGGCACGCGTTCGAAGCAATCCGACGAAGCAAAACAGCAGACTCGATGGCCATACAACTCCTCCGAAACAATCTCGATCCAGACTTCCCCTGCGCTTGGCATCTGTGCCGCCCGCATTCATCCCGGCGGCGTAAGGCAGATGCCGCACTCGATTCAATCCCTGCACCATGCCGGATAGTGTTCACCCCGGCTTCTTCATCACCCTTGCCGCCCTTTGGCTGATCGCTCCGCATACCGGCCCAAGGCGTAACGCGCTAGAACGAAAACTTTCCGCCCACTTCCACCAGCCGGTTGCCAACCTTGATATTTGCAATGCCGAAGTTCTGATGTGTCAGCACTGATTGCGTCAATGCCTTCCCTGCTGTCGCTTCCTGGAATCCCAGGTTCAGGTTGCTGGTGTCAGAGTTGTTAAACGAGACCAGCGGATGATTGAA
>Ga0182012_10003349_pt1 | contig 17121 bp, 14 predicted proteins | sample 612S2SmetaG_FD_120486 | JGI IMG/M metagenome (GOLD analysis project Ga0182012, IMG submission 120486) | Permafrost microbial communities from Stordalen Mire, Sweden - 612S2S metaG | ecosystem: Environmental > Terrestrial > Soil > Wetlands > Permafrost | place: Sweden: Stordalen | collected...
CCCGCATGGCGCCGATCCAATGGCAGCCGAACCGCGCTGTCGAACCGCTGGCCTGGCCGCACCCGCCGCTGATGACGGCCATCGGGCGCGGCCTGCTGGGCCGCTGTCCAGCCTGCGGCAAAACCCATCTGTTCAACGGCTACCTGCGCGTCACCGCCAGGTGCTCCCACTGCAATGCCCCCCTCGGCCTTGCCCGGGCGGAGGACGCACCGCCCTATTTCACCATTCTGGTGACCGGCCACATCGTCGTCCCGATCATGTTTGCAGTGGACCGGATGCTGGCGCCGTCCACCTTGGTGATGTCGGCGGTCTTCGTGCCACTGACCCTGGTGCTGGCGCTGGGCCTGCTGCGTCCGATCAAGGGCGGCACCGTGGGGCTGATGCTGACAATCAACATGCTGAAATCCGACGACGACGCTCTATGACCACCGGCGCCGCCCTGCATAACCGCCTCGACCGGGTCATGCTGGACAACGAGCCGTCGGGCGCGCTGTCGCCGTTCATCGAGGCTGACCGCGAACAGGCCGTCGCCGATCTGGCCGCCGCCAATCATTTCGCGCCGTTGACCGGGCCCGGTGCGCCCGGCCCCTATGCGCTGCGCCTGTCGATCCGTGACGGCCGCCTGGTGTTCGATATCCGCGACGTCGCCGATACGCCGCTGACCGCGATCGGGCTGGCGCTGGGGCCGTTCCGGGGGCTGGTGAAGGACTACCAGATGCTGGTCGATTCTCACATCAAGGCGGTGGAGGAAGGCCGCGAGCAGCGCATCCAGGCGATCGATATGGGGCGCCGCGGCCTGCACAATGAAGGGGCCACGTTGATGCAGGCGCGCCTGGCGGGTAAGATCGATATCGATTTCGACACGGCACGCCGCCTGTTCACCCTGGTTTGCGTGCTTTATCAAAGGGTCAGTGCGCGTTGAAAGTCGGCGGCGTTTCCTACCGCGGGGTCTGGGTCAACAGCGATGACGGCTGGTCCGTGCACATCGTCGACCAGACGCGGCTGCCCTGGGATTTCGCGATCCTGCGGCTGATGAACCGCGACCAGGCCGCGCATGCCATCCGGTCCATGCAGACCCGCGGCGCGCCGCTGATCGGCGCGGTGGCGGCCTATGGGTTGTGCCTGGCGTTGCGCGCCGATGCCTCGACCACCGCCATGGAGCGGGACGCCTCGTTGCTGGCGGAAACCAGGCCGACCGCGATCAACCTGCGCTGGGCGCTGGCGCGGATGCTGACCCGGCTGCGCAACACCCACCCCGATGAACGGGTCGCCGTGGCCTATGCCGAGGCCGCCGACATCGCCAACGAGGATGCCGCGCAGAACGAGGCGATCGGCCGCCATGGCCTGCCGCTGATCGAATCCGCCGCGCGCGCCGGCAAGCGGGTGAACGTGCTGACGCATTGCAATGCCGGCTGGCTGGCGACGGTGGACTGGGGCACCGCGCTCGCGCCGGTTTACCGAGCCCATGACAGCGGGATCGACCTGCATGTCTGGGTGGACGAGACCCGCCCGCGCAACCAGGGCGCCGCGCTGACTGCCTGGGAACTGAGCCAGCACGGGGTTCAGCACACCGTCATCGCCGACAATGCCGGCGGGCATCTGATGCAGCATGGCCTGGTCGATCTGGCGATTGTCGGCACCGACCGGGTGACCCGGTCCGGCGACGTCGCCAACAAGATCGGCACCTATCTGAAAGCTTTGGCCGCCAAGGACAATGGCGTGCCGTTCTGGGTCGCGCTGCCGTCCAGCACGATCGACTGGACGGTCTCGGACGGTATGGCGGAGATCCCGATCGAGGAACGCGCCGCCGCCGAGGTCACCGACGTGACCGGCCGGACCGCGGATGGGCGGATCGAGACGGTGCGGGTGGCGCCGCTCCACAGTGCCGCCGCGAATCCGGCTTTCGATGTGACTCCGGCGCGCCTGGTGAGCGGCCTGATCACTGAACGCGGCCGTTGTGCGGCCAGTGCCGCGGGGCTGGCCGCGCTGTTTCCCGATCGGGGTTAAGACTCCCCCTCCCCTTGTGGGAGGGGGTTGGGGGGAGGGGGCGGCCGGAGGTAGCCTGTGGTGTTGGAGCTTTTCCTTGCCGGGCCCCCTCCCCCCAACCCCCTCCCTCAAGGGGAGGGGGAGAAAAAGAAAGAACGTGCGAAACCGGAGACAGCGCATGCCCGCCTTCATCTGCACGACCTGCGGCACGCAATATCCCATCACCGGCCAACCACAAGCCGCCTGCGTGATCTGCCAGGATCCCCGCCAATACGTGAACCCGCAAGGCCAGGCCTGGACCACGATGGCCGCCCTGCGGCAGACCCATTTCAGCACCTTCCGGCGCATGGAGCAGGGGCTGATCGGCATCGGCACCGCGCCCGCCTTCGCCATCGGCCAGCGCGCGCTGCTGCTGCGCACCCAACAGGGCAACATCATGTGGGACTGCACCAGCTTCCTCGACGACACGACCACCACCATCGTCGCCGCCTTGGGCGGCATCGCCGGCATCGCCGTCTCCCACCCGCATTTCTACGGCGCCATGATCGACTGGAGCCACGCCTTCGGTAGCGTGCCGGTCTTCGTGCACGCGCGGGACCGCAAATTCGTCACGCGGCTGGATCCGGTCATCCACTTCTGGGAAGCCGAGACCTATGAGGTCACCGCCGGAGTCACGCTGATCCGCTGCGGCGGCCACTTCGAAGGCGGGTCCGTGCTGCACTGGGCCCAGGGCGCCGGCGGCCTGGGCGTTCTGCTGGGCAGCGACATCCTGTCGGTGACGCCGGACCGCCGGCTCAGCTTCATGCGCAGCTTCCCGAACCTGATCCCGCTCGACGCCAGCTCGGTGCTGCACATCGCCGACAGCCTCGACCGCTGGCCCTTCGAGGCAATCTACGGCTCATCCTGGGACAAGGTTGTTCCGGCTGCTGCAAAAACGGTGCTGGCCCTGTCGGTGCAGCGTTATGTGAACGCGGTGAGTGCCCCGCCCGCGGACTGACGCGATGAGACCAGCGCGGACTGGCGGACCGGCTCGACGAACTCGCCCTCCCAGGAACGCCGTTCGGCTTCGATATGCCAGGCCGCGGCGCCGCGCGCGTTGGGGGCCGGATCGGGCACATCACCGCAGACTGGCCCGGATTTCGACCAGCCGATGCTATGGGCGTAGCGCGCGGAACCGGTGAGCCGCATCTGGTCGACCGGCCCGTGCAGGCGGACGAAACCGTCGGCCGGCGAAAAGGTTCCGGCCACGGTCACGTCGGGTGGCAGGCGGCGCACCAGCAGGAACGTGCAGACCGAGTCGTCGGGCTGCGTGGACAGCAGCACTCCCAGGCAGGTGCTGCGCGGCGTCAGACCGATCGGCGCGGGGGAGAAAGTGTCTGGCGTCAGCCGCGTGCTCGACAGCGTGAGAAACTCGCCTTCCGGCCCCCACCTTGACACGATCAGCCATTCGCGCCGCGTGCGAATGATCCGGCTCGGCCGCTCGTATCGGGCGGTTCCGACATCCGCGGCCATCGCAACCAGAAAACCAACATATGCCACGCCTGCCTCCTGCGCGGTTGCCCGCTTTTGCGGGGTGCGCAGCGCCCCATTGGACGCCAGAGCGTGATTCCACCGTGAAGCGTTGCGCGCGACCCGCGAGTTCCCGATGATGGACGTTCCGGCAAAGGGGCGCGCAAATGGCCGCGGCAACGATGCAACAACTGCTGACCCGCTGCGCCCAGGCGCTGCGCGACGCGGTGCCGGTCGAGGCGACCGATCCGGCGGTCCGCGCGCTGCTCTGCGCCCTGGATTACGACAAGCCCGCCAGCACCGGCCCCTTTGCGGCCGGTTCCGAGGCGGCCCACAGAGCGGCGATGCTGGCGGCAGCGGCCAGCTTCAAACGGCTGTTCCCGCTGGCCGCCCCGGACACGCCAGGGCTGTTTTTCTTCGGCGCCGAACTCGATCCGACCGCGATCCGGCCGGGTGGGCCGGGGTTGCGGAGCGCCAGTTCATCCGGCGTGGGGTTGACCATGCGGGCCGCTTTCGAAGGCTGCGCGGGCGAGGGCATCGAATTCCTGTCCCAAGTCGAAACCGAAGTGGACCGGCCCGTTGCCGCCCCGCTGGCCACCCACGCCGAGGCGATCGGTCCGGCGCTGGCCGAGGCCGTGGCAGGGCTGATCCGGGATGCCGGCCTGCCGGCCGATACGCCGCTGGACTGGATCGGCGGCCGGGCTTTGACCGACGGTGCGCCGGTCGCGCTGCCGGCCGACCTGTGCCTGCGCCGCTGCGCCGGCCACGTCCTGGCACCGGCCGCGCCGCTCAGCATCGGCTGTGGCGCCGGATATTCCTTCGAAGCGGCGGCGCTGCACGGGCTGCTGGAACTGATCGAACGCGACGCCGCCGCGCTGTGGTGGCGTGGCGGGCAGCGCGGCCGGCTGATCCCGTCCAACCATCCCGCCATCGCGCTTGCCGCCGAAACCCTGGCCGCGATCCGTCAGGGCCGGACCCGGCGGCGCGCCTGGCTGCTGGACATCACCACCGACCTGGGCGTGCCCTGCGTTGCCGCAGTCTCGAGCGAACCGGATGGCAAGGGATTCGCGTGTGGCTTGTCGTCCCGCCTGGCCTTGGCCGATGCGGCGAAAGGGGCGGTCCTGGAAATGACCCAGATGGAACTGGCGCACGCGGTCGTGGCGGCCAAACGCCGTGAAGCCGGCGATACCGCGCTGAATGAGGCGGACCATGGACACCTGCGCCGGCGCGACCATCTGGATGTCGCCCGTTGCGCCTTGCTGCACCCGCTGCCTCCGGGGCCGGCCCATCCCGACATGCCGACAGACCACGCGCTGGCCAACCTGGTGGCGCACCTGGCCTCGCGTGGACTGCCCAGCTTCGCGGTGGATCTCACCCGCCGCGCTTTTGATGTGCCGGTCGTGCAAGTGGTGTGCCCCGGCCTGGAAAAGGAGCCTTCACGGTTGTCCGGCACCCGGCTTCACGCCACCATTTCGGCAACCGGGGGTGGCGGCGCCTATACAGGTGGCATCCCTCTCATGTAACGCTAGGGAATGCGACGACTCCTGTCTCTTTGAGCCTGGGAATGCCCTTTTCAGATCATCCGCCGCCCGATCCAACCGAGCTCAAGACCCTCTCGTTGTCGATCCTCGGTGCGGTACGCGCTTCGGTCGGCGGACAGCCGGTGCGAATCCGCAGCCGGAAGTCCCGAGCGGTGCTGGCCTATCTGGCACTCAGCGACAGCCACCAGGAAACCAGGGAGCGTCTGGTCGGCCTGCTGTGGAGCGAGTTCGAGGATGGCAAGGCGCGTGCGTCCCTGCGCCAGGTGCTGCACGAACTGCGGGAGGCCTTGACCGAAGCCGGCTACCACGGGCTGCACGCCGAACGCCTGACCCTGGAGCTGGACCGGAGCAGCGTGACGCTGGACCTGGCCGAGGTGGAGCGGGCCGCCGAGGGTCGGGAAGCGCATCCGTTGCTGCTCGACCAGCCCCGGGTCGTCGAGACCCTGCTGCAAGACGTGGAGCACATCGACGAGGCCTTCCGCGTCTGGCTGCTGGCCAAGCGGCAGACGATCCATGACCGGCTGGTGCGCAACCTGGAAGCCGGTCTGCGCGACGCCTCGGCTGTCGGCACACGGCGGCGCAATCTGGCGCTGGGGCTGCTCAGCCTCGATCCGACGCACGAGGAGGCGTGCCGCGTGCTGATGCGGCTGCACGCCGAGGATGGCGACACGCCGGGGGCGCTGCGGGTCTATAACACGCTGTACAAGGTGCTCGACGAAGACTACGACATGGAGCCGTCGCAGCCGACGCAGCAGCTTGTGGCGGAGATCAAGCAAGGCCTGATCGAGCCGGTTGCCCCGCCGGCCGCGGATGTGCCGGCCAACGACGCACCGGTGCCGGACAACATCGCGGCGGCCGGCGTGGCGCAGGTGTTGGTGACGCCGCGGCCCTTCGTCGCATCCGATGTGGCGGCGGTGATGTCCACCCGCATGGCACTGCTCGTCGAAGCCTTTGGGATCAACGGCGTCAGTGCCGACCGCTCGCATCTGGTGGAGGGGTTCCGCTTCCATCTGATCGCCTGCCTGGTGCGCTTCCGCGAATGGTACGTCACCGACAGTGCCACCCAGCCGGAACGCGAAGGCCTGCCCACCGCGGTTTCCGTTCGCTATGCGATCGAGGCCACCGCCTACCAGGCCGGCGACACCGTCGTGCTGGTCCTTACGTTGCGCGAACGCGGTGCGAATATTTTTGTCTGGAGCGACCGGTTCGAACTCAAGATGGATAACTGGTTCGAAGCGCAGCAACGGATCGTGCGGCGGATCGCGATGTCGCTGAACGTGCAGCTCTCGATCGAGCGGCTGATGCGGCTGGCGCATGAGCCGGACGTGTCGCTCGACGTCTATGACAAGTGGTTGCGCGGCCAGGCGATGATCACCAACTTCAGTCCGGAGAACTGGAATCGCTCCGCCCAGATCTTCGCCGAGGCGATCGAGGAGGCGCCGAAATTCTCACCCGCCTACAGCAGCCTGGTGCAGATGAACAATGGGCTGCACATCGTGCATCCCGGCATGATGCGCGATCCGCGCAAGGCGGCCAAGACACTGGAGATCGCCCGTCGCGCCGTGGTGCTCGATCCGATCGATTCGCGTGCTCAGTTATGCCTGGGTTGGGCGCTGGCCATGGCCGCGCGCTACGAACAGGCCGCCACCCATATGGAGCTGGCGTGCGAGCTCAATCCCTATGACTCCTGGACCCTGCTGTCGGTTGCCCTCTACCACGGGTTTTGCGGCGACCATACGGCGGCAAGACGTCTGGCGGACCAGTCGCTCGATCAAAACCTGTCGCCGAACCTGACCCATTGGGCCTACGAAGTTTCGATCCGTTTCATGAGCGGCGATTATGCCGGTATGCTGGATGCGGCCGACCGGGCGCAGGACTGTGTTGCAACGATCCCGGGGTGGCGCGCGGCCGCCCTGGTGCAGATCGGCCGTCGCGACGAAGCGCTGCATGAAGCCCGGCGTTTCGTTGCTGGAGTGCAATCGAAATGGTTCGGTTCGGGATCGCCGGACATAGAGACTGTGACGCGGTGGTACCTCAACGCCTTTCCCATCGCCAGGCGGTCCGACTGGGAGCGTCTCCGCGCCGGGATCGCCGGCGCGGGGCTGCCCACTGCGGGCATCCGGTACGACTGGGCCTGAGCCGCCGGCATCACATGCAAAGGCCGATCGAGTAGTCGCCGATGCGTTCGTTCTGCAGCCTGATCTTGCCGTCGGCATCGTCCGGCAGGGTTTCCTGCTGGCCGCCCCACAGGTCGCGGTAGAACGTCGGCAGCGTATAATTCGCGTCGGGATTTTGCAGATAGGCAACCGAATCGTTCACCATGGCGGCGGAGGGAATGCGGAACAGCAATATATCGTCCTGGTCCTGGATGATCTGCACCGCTTTGAAACGGTCCGGGATCTCCATCTTCGCGCCGGCGTCCTCGAGTTGGTGACTGAGCGCATCCAGGGTGAGCGGCCGCTTGGTGGCATCCAGGCACCATTGCTTGATCAAGCCGCCGAGCTTGTCGAAGTTTGTGACTTTTACCAGACTGATCATGCTGTGTACTCCCACCTGTGGTTGTTGCGTTGGCACGCTGCCGCGCTTCAGATGAAGGCGGGTGGCGTTTGCTGTCCGGGGGCGACGTATTTCACGAGCGCCGCCATGCTGGTGATGCCGTTGATCGCGTCCAGCCGGTTATCGCCATACAGGCGCTGGGTCAGGGCCTGGAGCCGGCCGGGCAGACCGGCGGCGGCGGTCTCGGTCGGCAGGGGATCGCCATCCAGCGCCAGGTAGATAACGGATGCAACGATCAGCGATCCCAGCACGCCCAGGGTCGTTCCGGCCGAAATGCTGTCATTCTCGGCTTCGAACAGCACGAAGAACAGCAGCGGCGGGTCCTGTGCCAGGGCTGCGGCCGCATCGCCGAGGTTATGGCGGCTGAACCAGTCATGTAGCAAATCGGCACGGTGCTGTTTGTCGGCCAGGATTGGCGTGCCGTCAATGAGCTCGGGAAACGCCGCACGCAGGGCCTCGATCAGGCTGTCCACCGACCAGAGCCCCGCCAGCGCTGCGCTCATGAGATCGCGATACGCCAGGCCACTGGTTGCTGTTGCATCGATTTCGCCGAACGATCTGTCGTCCAGCAGGCCGTCGCTGAAGGTGGGCGAAAGCTTCAGGCTGAAATTCGGGGTCGAGCCATCGATGACGAAGAAATTCGACCAGTGGACGATCCATTTCGGTACCAGCGGCATCGATCGCGGCAGCAAATGGGAGTTCTGGTTGAGCACCTGGTCGAGGTCGAAACTGTGATCGCCAATTTTGTAATGTTGCCGCACCATGGCGTGACCGAACCGGAATGCCCCGTGGGAGAATTCCAGCGGCATGCCGGCTTCGCCCGACCGGCTGCGTCCGATGGCGGCGATGGCGGCCGACCCGGCGGTGTCGATCAGATCCCGCACGGATTGATGCAACAGCCGCGGCATCACGTCACGGCGAATGATCTCGCGATAGACCAGGGTCACCGCCTCACGCGCGCAGGCGTAGCGGCGTTGCGCCTCGGTCAGGGCAACCGTTGCCGTGGCGGGCTTCGGGCGCCAGATCTCGTCGATCACCGCGTTGTGGAACTGATGGAACAGGGTCGTCAGTTGAGAAATGATCGCGTGGTCGTCGTTACGCGGATCGGCGATCAACGGATCGGCCAGGCGCTGCGGACCGGCCGCGATGGCGTTGTCCGAAGCGACGCCCACCCGCACCAGGTCGCGCAGCGGACGTTTCTGGGCTGCATCGCCGCCGGGATCGAGGCCGACCGGGCCGACCCGCAATTTGGTCCGGGTGGTGTCACTCGGGTCGTCGGGGGCGAAGACCGCGGGACAGACGTTGGGGCCGCCGCCGTACAGCGCATCCAGCCGCAGGCGCGCGGTCCGGTCGTTCTGCACCGCGGGCGAGCGTTCATCGAGAGCCCAGAACGGAATCGAGGTCTGCACCAGATCGTGCGCGATGAACTGCAGCAGATAGGTGTAGCCCGAGGGCAGGCCGTGATTCTCCCGGCTGGCCGGATCCTGGACCGCATCGGTCCCCGCCGTCATCGCGTTGGCAAGACGAGCCATGGCGGTGCGCAGTTTCGGCAAATCGTCGCGCGGGTCCGCACCGTCGAGCTTGAAGGTCTCGGCTTGCGTGGGGGTGCGCAGAAAATGGGTGAAGCCGGCGATTCCCGGGTTTGGCAGCCGGTCGGGCCAAGGCCAGGCCCGGCCGGAGACCGGACATGCGCCGGGATTGTCTGCCGCCTCAGGGGCCGCGCGAACCGGCCCAGCGCCATGCGTCGTCATCGGCTTTCCCTACCTTGTACCCCGTCAATTACACGTTAATGCCTCAAGCGTGATATCAGCGTGAAACAACCCATGGTGGAACGACGTCTCAATATTTCGTGAGGTCGCCTGTTTCGAAACGGGCCGAAGGGCAGGCGATTCGCCATCCGGCAGCGCGCCCGAACCCGTCTCACGGTCGTCTAACGCACCCTGCGCCATAAGCGCATCACAGGCCGCGGCACCAAAAATTCGCCGGGCCCTCCGGGGAGACTATGCGAATGCTGCCAGTTCAAATCGCGATCACCAGCCTGACCGACCAGGTCGGACTGACCGAACTGTCACAGGTCGCCGCCGTCTTGCAACGGCAGGTGACGCGTGACTTCACGCCGCTTTGGGGCATCGAGGCCGCGATCGATGCCTTTCCCTTCGACCAGATTCCCCCCGGCGCCTGGCCGGTGATCGTGCAGGACGTGATCGAAGCCCCCGGCGCCGCCGGCATCCACCGCACCGAGGCCGACGACACGCCCTATGCGCTGTTGCAGTACGGCGAGACCTGGTCGCTCGCCGCCAGTCACGAATGCCTGGAAATGCTGGCCGACCCATCCGGGTGCCGCAAGATCGCGGGCGATTCGCCGGTCGCCGCTCACGGGCGGGTGGAATTCCTGCTGGAGGTCTGTGCACCCTGTTCTGACGCCGCCAACGCCTATGCGATCAATGGCGTGCTGGTCTCGGATTTCTGCACGCCACATTATTATGGCGCATCCCCCGGCGCCGGCGGGCGGTGCAGCTTCACCGGCGCCCTGCGCCAGCCGCTGGCTCTGCGGCCTGAAGGCGCCTTGAGCTGGTTTGCCGGCGACGGGCTGCTCTATCAGGCGCGCGCCGACCGGGCGGGCGTGATTTCGGTCCATGGCGGTTTCTCCGTGGCCAACCGCGACGGGCAGTTGCTGCGGGAGTTCGTCAATGGCCTGACCCCGGATCAGCCGTACAGCCTGTCCAACGCGGAATGGCCGCCCGCGCTGCTGCAAGCCGAGGCGGCCCTGTGCAGCGCCCGCGGCCGCCACGCGGCGCGTTTTCGCGATGACATCGCCTGGCGCTTCGGCTTTGCCACCGCGGGGCTGCCGAAGCGGTGGGTAACCGAAGGCGCGCCGATGGCCCACGCGGGTTAGCCGTCCATCAAGGCATGTGCGTCGCGGTCCGCCCAGACCAGGGTCGCGGGATCGCCGGGTTCGACCGGCCGGTCGTAGAACAGGCTGTCCGGCACCAAAGCCGAGGCCTCATCGCCGGGGTCGGTTGCCAGCGCGACCCGGACCATGGCGCCCTGGTATTCCACCGCCGTCACCCGCCCGCTGACATGCGGCCCGTCGCCGGCGATGCCCAGCCGGCAGCGGTCGGCCCGCACCGCGATCGGCCCGGCGGGGCCTTGCAGCACATTGTGGCTGCCGATGAACTTGGCGATGAAGCGGCTGGCCGGACGCTCGAACACCTCGCGCGGCGGGCCGGCCTGGCGAATGTGGCCGTCTTCCATCACCACCATCAGGTCTGCCATCGCCATCGCCTCATCCTGGCCGTGCGTCACGTGGATGAAGGTGATGCCCAGCTCGCGTTGCAGGCGCTTCAGTTCCTCCCGCACCTTGATGCGCAGGAAGGGGTCGAGCGCGGAGAGCGGTTCGTCCAGCAGCAGCACCCGCGGGTTGGTGATCAGCGCGCGCGCCAGGGCGACACGCTGCTGCTGCCCGCCGGACAGTTGCGCGGGCAGGCGGGCGGCGTAGTCCTGCATGTGCACCAGCGCCAGGAATTCCCGGGCCCGCTTATGGCGTTCGGCCTTGGCGATGCCGCGCATCTTCTGGCTGAAGGCGACGTTGTCGAGGCAGCTCAGATGCGGGAACAGCGCATAGCTTTGGAACATCATCGCGGTGCCGCGGCGGATCGGCGGGAGATCGGAGACGTTCTCGCCACGGATCAGGATATCGCCGTCGCTGATCGCCTCGTGCCCCGCGATCATGCGGAGCGTCGTGGTCTTGCCGCAGCCGGATGGCCCCAGCAGGCAGCAATAGGTGCCGCGCGGGATTTTCAGCGAGATGGCATCCACCGCAACGGTGTTGCCATAGCGCTTGGTCACCGAGGCGAGTTCGACGTCGAAGCGAGGGTCCATGTCTATCCGACTTTCAGGGATGCGGCGGTGCGGCGGCGTTGCAGGCGCATCACCACGATCAGGGTGACGGCAATGACCAGGAAGGATCCGCCCGTGGTCAGGGTGCCGATGGCGAACAACGTGGGCGAGGTGGCGGACGAGATCAGCGCGTAGATCTCCAGCGGCAGGGTGTTCTTTGGCCCGATGGTCAGGGTGGTGCGGGCGTATTCGTCGTAGGACAAGGTGAAGGCGCCCATCGCGACGCCGATGATGCCGGGCAGCAGGATCGGCAAAGTGACGTAGCGCAATCGCTGCCAGGCGCTGGCGCCGAGGTCGCGCGCGGCTTCCTCCCAACTGCGGTTGAAGCGGTTCACCACAGCGAACATCGCGAACAGGCCGAAGGGCAGGGTCCAGGTGAGCTGCGCACCGAGCGCCGAGGTGAACAAAGATGGCTGCCAGCCCAGGAACTGAAAGCCGAGACCGATGCCGAAGCCGACCAGCAGGCTGGGCATCACCAGACTGGCGAGGGCGAGGTAGAACACGACTCCCGATCCCGGGAAGTTGCGCCGGAACCCGAGGCCCGCGGCGACCGAGAACACCACCGTCAGCCCGCTCACCACCGCGGCGAGCGACACGGAGCGCGAGAAGGAGACGGGGATGTTGGCCATCTGGCCGGGCTGGAGGATGGCCTGGAACCAGGTGACGGATGTGCCGACCATCGGGAAGGTGACGCCGCCGTTCTCGCCCTGGAATGACAGCACGTAGATCACCAGCATCGGGCCGTACAGGAACGCCATGTAAAGGGTGAACAGGATGACGAGCAGGCGGAAGGTCCAGGGCCGGTTGCCGGTGATGCGTTCGCGCGGGGTGCCGCCGACCATCATTTCACCAGTTCCTTGCGCACATCGACGACCCGCATCATGCCGGCGACCATGATGGCGACGAACACGACCAGCACCATCGCGTTGGCCGAGGCGGGCGGATACTGCATCGCCTGGATTTCCGTCGATAGCATCGACACGATCGACGCGCTTTGTCCGCCGCTCATTTGCCGGACCACGAAATAGTCGCCCATCACCTGGGTGAAAACCAGAATCGAGCCCAGGGCGATACCGGTCTTCGACAGCGGGATCACGACGTTGAGCATGACCTGCCAGCGGCTGGCGCCGGCGTCGCGCGCGGCTTCCAGCAAGGCGGGATCGATTTTCGCCATGGAATTGGCGATCGGGCCGATCATCAGCAGGGTGAACAGGTGCACATAGGTGACGATCACCGCGAAGTCGGAGAACAGCAGGAACTCGAGCGGTTTGTCGGTGATGTGCAGCGCCATGAGGATCTGGTTGAAGGCGCCGTTGCGGCCGAGGAAGGGGATCCAGGCGATGGTGCGGATGATGCCGGAGGTCCAGAAGGGGATGGCGCAGAGCAGGAACAGCACGGTGCGGACCATGGCGCTGCGGATGTGGTGCACCAGGAACCAGGCGATATTAAAGCCGAGAAACAGGGTGATCGCCCAGACGATGGAGGCGAATTTCAGCGAACTGAGATAGACGCGGTAGGTCGAGGGTGTGGACAGCAGGTCGTGGTAGTTGTCCAGGATGAAGGCGGGATAGATGCCGGTGCGGTCGTAATCGAAGAAGCTGACCGCCAGGAACAAAATGGTGGGCAGCGCGAAAAGCACGATCAGGATGAAGGCGAGCGGGCTCACTTGCAGCCAGGAGATCGCCCAGGCCGGCAGGCGGAACGCGGGCAGGGTCAGGCGCTTGCGGCCCGCAAGCGGCGGCACCGTCACCGGCCGGAACGATGTAGTGTGATGCGCGCTCATGACGTTCTCGGCCGGGAAACTCCCCCTCCCCTTGAGGGCTTGGGCCGCGAAGCGGACCAAGCCCTCAAGGGGAGGGGGAGTCTCACGAACCCCATCTTCACGCCGCCCTCGGCAACTCGTTCCGGCACCGCAAAAGCGGCAGGATGCGCGTGCCAAACTGCTCCATACCGATAACAAAGTCGTCGAACGTCATCATCACCCCGCGCACACCCGGCACCGTCGCCAGCTCATCCAGCATGCGCGCGACCGATTCATACGACCCGACCAGCACGCCCTGATTGGTCGGCAGCTTGTGCCCGCCCCAGCTCTTGCGCCGGTTCGGACCGGCATAGGGGTCGCTGGTGCGGTCATCCTCGGCTTGCGCGTCGCGATAGGCCAAAGCTTCCAGATCGACGCCGGCCTTGTAGTGCTCCCACTTCGCCATTGCGGTGGCATCGGTTTCATCGGCAATGATCATTTGCAGGACCAGCGCGCCGCAGTCGGTCCCGGCCTCCTGGTTTGCGGCAACCAACCGGGTGACGCTGGCGCCCACCGCGGTCGGCGTGTTGATCCCCAGGCTGGCGCAGAAATTGTAATCCGCGTAGTGCGCCGCATAGCGTGTGCCGGCATCGCTTTGCGCGGCACAGATGATCGGGATTTTCGCCGTCGGTGTCGGCAGGCAGCGGCAATCGTCCATCTGGAAAAAATCGCCCTTGAAGTCGGACCGCCCGGTGGCCCAGAGTTCCTTCATGATGGTGACGTATTCGGCGCAGTAGTCGTAGCGGCGCCGGTAATGCTCCGATCCCGGCCAGATCCCCATCTGGGTATATTCGCGGCGCTGCCAGCCCGAGATGATATTGACGCCGAACCGCCCATGCGAGATCGAATCGATCGTCACCGCCATCCGCGCGGCGATCGGCGGCGGCATGGTCAGCACCGCGCAGGTCGCGAACAATTGAATGCGCGACGTGACCGCGGCCAGCCCGGCCATCAGGGTGAAGGATTCGAGATTGTAGTCCCAGAACCCCGAGGGCCCGCCGAAGCCGTGCAGCTTGATCATCGACAAAGCGAAGTCGAAACCGAAGCCTTCGGCCTTTTCCACGATCGTCTTGTTCAGGTCGAAACTGGGCTTGTACTGCGGCGAGGTGGTGGAGATCAGCCAGCCATTATTGCCGATCGGAATGAAAACGCCAAGCTGCATGAACGGACCTCCGGCTCAGGACGTGATGAACTCATTCCATTTTCGTGTCATATAGCGGTCCTCGTCCATCACCGAGTTCCACACGGCGATATTGCCCAGCCGGGTCCAGATGTCGCCGCCGTCGCGGACGTTGCCGGCCCGCTCCATCACCTTGCCGAAGGGGCTGAGAATATCGGTTGCCGCCGGCTTGCCGCCGAACCAGTAGTCCCATTCGGCCTCGGTCAGATATTTGCGGGTGTTTTCCGGCTGCGCCGAATAATAGCCCTGGCGCGCGATGAAGGCGCCTTCAAAGCCCGAGGTGTACCAGTTCATGTACTCGTAGAAGCAATCCAGTTTCAACCCGTCCACGTGTTTCATCACGCCCATGGTATAGGCCCAGCCGCGATAGCCTTCCTTCAGCGGCTGGAACACGCAGGGAATGCCGCGCGAGCGCACCGCGGCGACGGCGGGCGACCACATCGACTGGATCACCACCTCGCCCGAGGCCATCAAATTCACCGATTGATCGAAGGACGACCAGAAGGAGCGGAACTGGCCGGACTGTTTCAGATCCATCATCATGGCGATGGTTTTGTCGATCTCGGGCTTCGTCATGTTGCCCTTGTTGGCGTACTTGATATCGCCGCGCGCCTCCACCGCCATGGCGACGTCGATGATGCCGATGGTGGGATTGTCCTGCAGCGCGGCCTTGCCCTTGAATTCGGGGGCCAGCAGATCGGCCCAACTGCTGATCGGCCGGCCGACCAGGTCGGGGCGCACACCCAACGTGTCGCCGTTGATCACGGTGGGGATGCCGGTGACCCAATCGGTCGGGCGGCCGTCGGTGACCTTCTGCCCGTCCGGGCTCGTGGCGTACAGGATCATCATCGGCGTGATGCCCTGGGACGGCGCCCTGCGGCCGTCGGGATACTCGCCCTTGGTCAGCAGCGGGATCGTCTTGTCCCAGTATTTGAATTTCGACAGTGGAATCGCCTGCAACACGTTGCGGCCAATGAGATAGCGCATATAGACCAGGCTGATATCGGCGCAATCGATGGCGCTTGACTGCGACAGGAACCGGTTGAGCAGGTCGGCATTTTCCGAAGCCTGCATCTGCACGGTGAAGCCGAGGTCCCGGCTCGCTTGTTCAGCGATCGCCGGGATTGCGGTCACCGGCGGGCCGGCGTGGTGCAGCACCACGTCCCTGATGTTTTGCGCCCAGATTGTGGGGAAGCCGGTGATGGCGCCCGATCCGATGGCGGTGCCGGCGGTGGCGGCGGCGCTTTTCAACAGGCCGCGGCGTGACAGACCGGACCCGTTCGGCTTCGTATGACGTGGCATCCTGACTCCTTTGCGTATGGCGTTCGGGGCGCTTGCTGCGATGCAGCATATTGATATGCGCGAGGATGATGCAAGCGGAAAAGCTGATCGGTGATATTATGGGCTATATGGTTAGAATATAGTCCAAATGGTCTACTAAATAGGCTGATCTGTCGCGCTTGCTGCTGCGAGCCGGTGCAAGATCGGACGCGGCAGCATCAGTCCGCCGGCGGCGCCCTTGCCCCCGCCATGGTTTGAACGGACCCGGCATCAACACAAAGATCACGAAGCGCACCAAGGTCACAAAGAGGCGGCTGCCGGCTGGCTTCGTCACGCGAACCCGCCTCGCAGGGCCGGTTGCTGCGGCACGCCCGCTTTTTTCAACACAAAGGTAGCATGAGGGCCGCGGAGGCGCCCTCTCTGTCAGACACCAGACATCCGGTTCGGGCGCGTCTGTGGACCGCTTGCGCGCGCTGCCGCCGGTTTCCGTAGATCACAATTCATATTTTCCTCCGCGGCCCGCATTCTACCCACCATGAAAATTGGTCGGAGCGCCCGCACCGGCCGTCCAACCCGCGCCGCTTTCAGCCCAGGCGGTGCGGCCCCGGCCGCTGGCTAACGCCGTGTTAATATCAACAGACGACCCGCCGTCCGGTACGGCGCAAGGAAAATCCCCATGCAGGAGCTGACCGGCATAACCAACATCCAACGCGATCAGACCGTCTTTCTATGTGGCCTCGCTGCCCGTCGTGACCTTGTGATGCGGAGCCGGCACCGGCCGCGCGACGCAGGCTCCCGGCCCGACGCCTTGCCCTCCCGCCGCCAACCCCTAAACTCCGCCGCAATCGAGGATGGAGCGAAGCGCCATGCCCACATCACCCACGAAAACCCGCCGATGAACCGCACGCTCACCGTCTCCGGCGTCACGCTCGAACTGGCGGAACGCGGCGCCGGCCGCCCGCTGCTGTTCCTCCATCCCGGCGAGGGCCTGCAACCTGGACGCCCCTGGCTCGACACGCTGGCGCGATCGTTTCGGGTCATCGCGCCGGATCATCCCGGCTTCGGCGGCTCCAGCCTGCCCGACTGGTTCGCAACCGTGGACGACCTGGCCTATCTCTATCTCGACATGGCCGCCGCCCTCGACTTGCAAGACGCGATCCTGGTCGGTGCCTGCTTCGGCGGCTGGATCGCGGCCGAGATCGCGGTGCGCAACACCGCCCGCTTCGCCGGCCTCGTGCTCGCCGATCCGCTGGGCATCAAGCTCCGTGGCGTGCTGGACCGCGACATCGTCGATATGCACGCCATCCCGCGGGAGACCTTCCTGCAACTGGCCTGGGCCAACCCGGCGCTGGGCGTCATCGACTACG
>Ga0182012_10003350_pt1 | contig 17118 bp, 15 predicted proteins | sample 612S2SmetaG_FD_120486 | JGI IMG/M metagenome (GOLD analysis project Ga0182012, IMG submission 120486) | Permafrost microbial communities from Stordalen Mire, Sweden - 612S2S metaG | ecosystem: Environmental > Terrestrial > Soil > Wetlands > Permafrost | place: Sweden: Stordalen | collected...
CCTCATAGGCCAGAAAGGCAACGTTCGCCTTTCTGGCGCCTTCCTACTATTCAACGGAATCGATAAAGCCAGCACCGGCACTGCCGGTCTTGAATCACTAGGCGATTTTGAAGCTTCCCCCAACCGGACTTACGTCCCGCGTCGTCTAACTCAACCTTTGTACGAGTGGCGTGATACGGCCAAAGCGGAGCGGGAGCCGGGTTACATTCGGTTTCAGGATATTCCTTTAGCGTCGTTTCGCATGTTCCGCCAAGATGGATGGGATTTTCCAGCCGCGTTATCAATCGGTTCCGACTCGCAACACTTGCGCGTCGTTTTACTAGAGCGTCAGGGCATCGGTCACGCGGTAGGAGATGATCCTCTGGCTGAAGGCTGGGCTGGAAAGACCCGCCTGAAACTATGTAGTTTCGGCGCGTGAAAACCTCCACTCGCCCATCGAATGATCGAAGTACGGCTGGGCGAGTAGTTGATACGCTGAGTTGTACTGATGGATCATTCGGAAGAGATTCAGGGGATGGTTATGTTCCTCAAAGAGGAACTCGCCGCTGGCAGGGCGAAAATCAACAGCCAAGACACGATCAATGCCCTTGCGCGAGTAAGAGTTGGTGCTGACGGCAAAGTGGACCCAAGTAGCGTTGACGGATTGGTACGCGCGTCCGCACGGGCGTTGCTCGCATCAAGGTTCCAGAGCGAAGTAGAGGGGCTGCCGCTGCGTGATGTCCAAGGTAGATACTTCGACATCCTAGATCGGAATTTTGGCAAAGCCTTCGAGCGGATGCGGGAACAAGGCGCAACACCGCAGCAGGTGGCTGATGCAGTGGCTTCCAAGCCATTAGCGGTGGACGCTTTTAACTCGGAGGTCGAAGAGTTAGCAAGTGGCTTCGCCAACTTTTGGGAATTTCACGGACCAATCGTCGAAGCGCACCTCAATGATCTGAAGTCATTAAAGTCTGTGTTCGGGGGTGACGTGTTTCCCTCCTACATCTCGAATGTCGCGTGCTCGGTCGGGCTGTACATGGACACAATAGTCTTGCCTGACCCGCTGTCAAGCTTGCTTGCATTGCGAGCCGCGATGTCTCCTAAAGAGTTATTCCGGCTCGTGATTAAGCACGCCCTCAACGCATTGGGTTACCGTGAACTCGTCTTGGCCGAAGTGAATCCGCCGATTGTGGTGATCGCATCTGACCGTTTCGGACTTGATAAGGGATACAGCGTCGCGGTGAAGGTGGCCGGGGATGTAGATGCGTTGATTCACGCTGGGCGGATTTTTGGGCGTAGCTTCGAAAGTGTCGAAGAGCTGATTGATTTTGTCGACCAGTTAGGGGATGCTCTGCACGTTGTTGGAAAAATGGTTGAGCCCACGCGCCTAATATTTGACGGTGAATGGACCGAGCCGTTACCTGACCAACTTGTACGTTACGCAGCTATGCGTACCGTGGGTGCAGAAAAAGGATTTGGCGGTGCACTATATCGTTCCATCGCCGGAAGAATGATGATGGCGAACAATTCGCTGCTCGGGAGTTCATTAGTTGGGGGTAGCCCATACATCGACGCGCCGGCATCCTGGAAGTACCTTCAATGGAAATACGAATACGATGCGGCGGCGGGGCTTGAGCCGGAATCGACTTCCCACACATTGATCGCTAAGGCATTGGAAAGCAGCCTACTGACCGGACTTCCTCCTGAAACCCTGATTGAGCTCCGCCAAAAGGGGGCGGCTTCAGAACTTCGCGAGATGATCGGCAAGGGTATCCGCGAAATCAGCGCCGCATCTAATGCTGATGTCAGTGGGGTGTCGGAGGCTGTGATCGCCAATATAGACGGAGCGTTTGCTGCCCACAGCCAGCGACTTCGGGCTCTGACCAATTCGAAAGTCAAATTCTACGGTGCGGACGTGGGTCGCTTCGTCGCAAATTGCGGTTTTGGCCTCGCATCGCTGGCAACTGGAAGTAGGGTTTTGGGCGCGCTTGCCTTCATTTCCCAAATGACGGGCTCGCCGATGCCTGACGATCTTTGGAAGCGTTACAAAGAACTCCGGGAACAATCGACCGATCTGAGACGTTCCCCGGTCGGCGCGATGTTCCATCACTTGGGAGAAAAGTTCGGCTTTCCTAAAGACTGAGCTTTGCAGACCAGACCGCCATGGTCGATTTTGCGATTCTACGGATACGGGCTCAAACCGAAACGTCACTTTGAGGAACAACGCACTATCGTTCGAAGTGAAATGTCAAGTTCCGGGCGGATCGTCGGCTACTCTTCCACTACTTTTGCAGATTAGTCGGGAAAGCATCTTCCGGATGCCCCGTAACCCGCCCACAAACTTCGCGGATAGCTCTACCCTTGCTGACTAGGATGGATCATTTCCCACTACCCATTCTTCGGCACCACCTCGAAACGTTATCTCAGTATAAAGATCACAACACGATTTCTCGAAGAATGCGCACGGAATTCGACATGATGTTGTTCAGGGCCGAGGCAGCTACGCGGCGAGGCTAGTGCCGGTTGCATCCGCTGCTTCCGACATTACAGTCGACTGCACTAATAGCCGACAAAGACGAGTGCAGGGGAAGGCTGCTTATCCATCTGAGGAATCAAAAACCGACGCGCAGCCTCTCCTGGCATGAATAGATCACCGTCGATCAGGATGCGGCCCTTTGCGATCCTTCCAGGTGGACATGTCGGCGACGATGGGCCGCGCCATTTTTATGGCGGCGGCAGTAGAGTGGAATCAGGTACCAGCCTGCGCTGGAAATATCTGTCGCATGTCGAAGATGCCGATCTTATTCTCCTTAAGCAGCGTGATGTTCTCGTTGCGGCTATAAATCTGGTTATTTGCTTGTTCCAGTAGGTCGGTATTGATGCGCGCGACCTGCCCGATGTCGATCTCGAATTCATTGGGTGGGCGAAAGCTGGTTATGCCCATAAGGGCGCGGCGGGGGCTAATAGTGAAAATGATCGGATCGACATTGACTTGCGGAGGTGCCGGCCGGTCACAAGTGATCAGGTCGGGCGCTCCAATCGCTACGTTCATCACCGACCAATATCTCTCCGCGACGAAGGGCAACAGTTCGTTGAAGGCGGACATTTCGGTCACTACGTGTGAGTGGCTAGGAATATGGATCGTGAATTCACCGCGCTCAACAAAGTCCTTGGCTTTTTCGTAGGGAGTGTTCAGGTGCGGGCTGATGAAGCCATTCTTCTTTGCCCGGTCAACGGATTGTTCATAAATCCGTTGGTTTGCAGTATTCAGCTTCATCGCCTGCCGGTAGATTGTGTCCTGCATGCGCGTTCTGGCGTTTCTCAGCGCCGGGTTCTTGATGATGAAAAGCATTATCAAGTTGTGAATATAGGAGAATGAATGCTCATCGAGCATCATCCCGCTCTTGCATATTTCCCTGATGCGCCGGATGGCCTCACCTTCAAATCGTCCCTGAGCCGTCTCGTAAGCATCGGGCGTTAGATTAGGCGACTCGACAAGATTGTAATCGACTTCAGAGGCGACCTCCTTCGGCTTCTTCCTGTCGAATTTCTTCTCTGAGAAATCCAGCACGCACAGCAAACCCTTCTTCGTTCCTTTGTCGGTAAACTGAGCGAGATAACCCGCCGAAACGTAGTGGTGGTTATGTGAGACCTGCTGCGGCTGACTTGCCTTCGACACCACTTCATTATCGCGGCAGCGTTAGGCCAGCCTCAAGGGACGGTCGGTTGGAGAGGCGCTATGCTCATCTCTGATCGTAGAAAATTCCGAGCTGTGACGTGCGCAAAGCCTTCGTGCAGACCTCGCCAATTGACCCATGCGGAACTGACGCACCGCGGCTTCGTTCTACGGCGTAGGGTAGAGCGACCGGTTCAACTCCCGGCTGGTCGGCCATCTGGAAACAATCACCCGGACGGTTGTCGGATATGGTGACGTTGGCGCGAAACGGCGTTGGATGACACGTGCGCCTGCCGTCGGCGCGCTCACCTCAACGACTAGCGCGTTATCCGTCAAGGTGGGTTATTTCCAGATAAATTGTCGCGAGCCGCTCCCAGAGAGGCGAGCGATTCAACGGTCATTTTAGACGCATCGCCAACGTGAATCCGTTTGCCGTCCGAGTGGCACGAGTCACTCCTCAAGTCGTCAGGGACATCTCTTCCTAGCATCACGCGGAACATGACGCCGAATGCGAGGAATCGCAAATCGTGGTACCAAATGTGGTCAGATTGAGCTGGTAAGAGCCATGTCCTGCGAGAAACAGCATCAGTACATACAATGACGATAATCGCGGCCTCCCGCGGGAACTCTGTAGTCTCACCTGCCAAGAACCGCCTGACTGGCTGCTCGTACTGCCCAAGACTACAAGGTTTTGTGTTTTCCTGATTCGGAACAGGCCAAGAATGCGTGGAGCGCCACGCGATGCTCAGAGCAAAGTAGGCGAACCTGTCCATGTTTAACCCCGCCTCAGCGCCACAATAGGACTTTAGCGATTCATCTTCTTGCTTCACTGACAGGCATTCCAGCTTTGCCAATAATGGGTTTGGCTTGTTCGCAATCTTTCCCGCAATGTGGCCCAAAACCTCCGACTCACCATTCTGGGAGAATCGTTGCTCGCAACTGAAACAAAGGAGCGGCACCTTGATCTCACTCTCGCCGCTAACGGCACGAACACCAGCACGCGAAAGGTATTCAAGCTTTATATTTTTCGGATAGAGGGCCGCCGGCATGTAATGACTTTCTTGAAGCTCCACCTCTGGCCTTAGACATAACTTGCAAGTACCGATCATCTGATTTCACCGTATCAGCGCGCGAGTTTGCGCCCGTAATTGATTCAGGTGGTCCCTTCACGTGTGCTTCGAATCTTGTCTGGCTTGATGTCAGGCAGAGTCATCACCGAGGCCATTCAAACTGGTCGGACGCTAAGTTCATCTGCCAAGTGACCAAGATCCGGAAAGATATCGCCCTTCCTAAAGCCGCATAGATCAATCTCAGATGCAAAGTTTGTAACGGAGCGGGCCGGAATCCGCAGTGGCCTGAGATAACGTCTAGATCCAAATCGTAGATTCAGGGGCGCAGGATCGGAGTGAATTGTGAAGGCCCCTTGTTGCACGAAAATTCGCAAATCCTTTTCAGCGGCCATGACCGCGACAACGTTGTTAGACTCCTTTTCGTCGTCGGTAAACGCGGGCCTAAGGAACTTTTCGCACGTTGCTGCGTCGATCGACGTAGTGATGGCGTCCATTTCTTCGGAAACGTTCAGTTCATGTGGGTCCAAGACCCATATCGCCGCGTCTTCGCGGCTTTGGGGGTTTTCGTATATATACGACTCGACCGCAAAGTAGGCCGCGACGAGCGGGGATCGCGTCCAATCCAACAACCTGGTACGGAGGCCGTAGTGCTGCATTAAGCTCAGCCAGGTTGAAAGGTCGTCGTAACGAGGACTTGAATGATGGCGAATACTAGCTCGGGCTCGAAACCGATTAGTCAGATTACGTTCTTCCTCCTTCCGAACGTCCTTGTAATCTCGCCAGATTGCAGCTTCGACGTTCCATCTAGATAGCCTTTGGCCCCGAAACCAAGGAACGCAATTTGTGCTCAACGGCCGTATTAGCTCGATTAATTCGGCGAGAGAATTCACTTCGCCATCGTCTTTCGAAAACCAATCAAGGGCAGATTTGCTCACGGATTTATGGAGTTTATCATCACCGGCCCTTGACGCCGTTCGCGCGTTTTGGTCACAGCCAACCGACTCGGACGTGTTGTCGGCATATCGTCGAAGTGACCGATCAGTCATTCCGGTCAACTCCCGGTTTACGGCGCATCCGGAAGTTTCCGCCAGCGGGCAGTCGTGGAAGGGTTGCCGACAACCCGACCGCAACCCGCAGATCTCACCTGCGTCGAGCCAGAATGAGTAACTCGGGTCTGAGCAACAGGCGTGTGCGAAGCTTACCGAAAAGGTGGCTCTTTCGGTAAGCCGCACTGTTTGACCCTACACTCCCCTCAGTTCCGTAGACCCGCAACCACTGCGGCAATTTTATCGAGTATCTGCTTCCAGCCCTCTAGTTGACCGCTGTTTTTTGCGCTCTCCATCGGTTCATTTCCCGTGAAGGTGAGTTTCGTCTGGCCGTTTCCAAAATCCTCAAAGATAACCACATCGTACGCACCGTCAATGGCCTCATGCTCTATTCCATATTGCGCAGGCTCAACCTTGTTCCCCTCCGGGTCAGAAAAATACATGAGGGAAACGATCTTTTCGTGCAGAACAATCTCGTGGTATTCAACCGCATTCCAGAACTCCTGGCCATCCGGCGATTTCATGCAGCAAAGAAGTTTCCCTCCCACGCGAAAATCCATCTTGCAAAAAGGCGCAGTAAAATCCTTTGGACCCCACCACTGCATTATGTATTTCGGGTCTGTCCACGCCTTCCAAACCAATTCGCGCGGCGCATCAAAAACTCTGGTAACAACCATCCGCTCTAACTCATTAGCCGTGTTTTTTGCCATCTCTGGCCTCCTTTTCTTTCATTTGCTTCACAACCACATCCAGCTTCTCGAAACTCTCTTCCCAGAATCGGCGATAATTAAACGCCCAGTCGCTGACCGTCTTTATCGCCTCTGGCCTAAGCATGCACACACTCTCTCGTCCACGCTTCGTCTTGATCACAATCCGCGCCCGCACCAGGTAGGCAATATGTTTTGAAATCATCTGCTGTGAGAGCGCAAACCGCTCCGTCAATCCATGCACAGAGGCAGGACCGTGTGAGAGTTGTTCGATCATCCCGCGCCGAGTTGGATCAGACAAAGCAGCAAATGTTGTGTCCAATTGATCCACAACCATATGGTAGTGGGTTGTCTGTTGAAAGTCAACTGTGAATTTTTGCGATTCCTGAGGTGTTCTGGATGTATCACGGGGCATTCTGAAATTTCCGTCAGCGGAAAGTAGTGGAAGGATGGCCGACCATCCAGAGATAATCGGCGCGTTCACTTCAACGACTAGCGCGTTTTACAGTCAGGTGGCGGCTAAAGATTGGCAGATGCTAGCCGAGGTACTTTTCCGGCGAAATAAGCAAGCGCCAAAGGGTACGAACAATTGAAACAAAGAGTTCCCCAGCTTCCGCAGGAGGCCCTTGGTTCGCTTTTGCTGGCTCAGCGAATCGTCGAGGACCAGGTTATAATAGGCGATTCTGCTCGGATGGCCTCTAAGATCTTCTTTTCGTACTCGCATGCGGATACTAAGCTCTATAAGCAGTTAAGAAAGCATTTTGCTGCTTTGGAGCGAGCCACGCTTGTGCAGTGTTTCGCTGACCGCCAGATTCTGCCGGGCGACGAGTGGGACCACGTCATCAAGCAGGCGCTTGATGAATGTGACCTCGTTTTGCTCCTGGTCAGCCCGGATTTCATAGCCTCTCAATACTGTTATGAGGAAGAAGTGCAGCGCGCGCTGGAGCGCAACCGGACTGACCCGAACCAATGCCGCATTGTTCCGGTATTCCTCAGGCCTTGCGATTTCAAACACACTGCCTTCTCCCGTTTCCAGGGTGTTCCACGTAGTGGCGCCATCACTACTTTTCGAAATCGCGACATCGCCTTCAAAGAAGTCGCCACGTTTGTCCGAGAGCTCGCAGAACGAGGCGCCAAGGGAACACTCCTAGCCGAACCGCCGAGATCGGCCAGACCCGAGTCTCGAGCCTTGGCGTTCCTGCCACATCTTGCTGATCGAAGTATCCACGAAGAGAGGATCGCCGAAGTATTCCGATCTGCTCGACAGCGACAAAGACGCCGGCCGATCCTGCTCATCGTTCACGGCGACCGTCGGGAGTGCCACGACTTCTTCTTGAAGAGACTCGAACGGGCAATACCGCGGCTCCTTGGCATGGCTGATCGTCCCCTCCAGAGGCCCACTCCTGTCCGGTGGCCGAGCGAGTTGCGCGGAACACCCGAAGCCGTGTTCGGTCCCGCAATAGCAGCCAGCATCGATACAGCTCCTATCGATGCAGGGGCAAAGGAAATTGTGGATGGCATCTGCAGGTTTAACGGAATCACCTTCTTGACCGCCACCACCCACAGTCAGACTTGGGGCAAACGTGGCGGCGACTTGCTGAATGCTTACCTCGCCTTTTGGCGTGACGCGCCAGAGATCAAGCCTAGTCGTGCCCTCGTATTAGCGCTCTCAATTAAGTACGAAAACCACTCCGAAGACGAGGTCATTCGACGGAAGCTCGAGGAATTCCTGTGTCCAGAAACTCTCGACGGCGTCGTCCTACCGGAACTTCGACCTATCACCCGATCTGAATTGGATTCCTGGCCATACCAGCGAGAAGTGAGAGCGGTTTTTCCCTGGCCGGAGGTGCTGCTTGATCGCCTCGACAACGTTTTCATTCCACCCGAGGAGGCCTTGCCCATGTCGGAATTGGCAGAAAGATTAAAGCAAGTTCTTCAGGAGACTTAACCCTGCTTTATGACCTCTATTGCGGAACTATTTTCAAATCGCAACACAAGATCGACCGCGCCCTTCTCACTTCCTCCGCCGAGACGCGCCGGGCGAGAGAGTGCGAGCGCTTACATCCCGTCCCCCGATCTAGCTTCTGCCATCGTGGTTGCGCTTAGCTTGCGGCGTCCGCTGCTGCTGACAGGCGAACCAGGAACTGGCAAAACGCACGCGGCCGATTACATCAATTGGAAACTGGCGCTGGTACACGAGACCTTCCGGTTCGAAGCAAAGTCCGCCAGCACGGCGCGAGATTTGTTCTACAGCTACGACACGCTTGGCCGATTCCACGCCGTCCAGACCAAGGATCACGTGCGGAACCGTGTCGATTACATTCACTACAACGCGCTCGGCAAAGCAATTCTGCTCGCTAACCCGCTGAGTGCTGTGTCAGCTTTGTTGCCGCCCGATTTTATTCACCCGGGTGCGCCTTCCCAATCGTTGGTACTGATCGATGAAATCGATAAAGCGCCGCGCGATTTTCCGAATGACGTTTTAAACGAGATAGAGGAACTCTCTTTCAGGATCCCTGAGCTGGATAACTCAAGTGTTACTGCCTTAAAGGACTTTCAACCCGTCGTAGTGATTACAAGCAACTCCGAGAAGAGCTTGCCGCCGGCCTTTCTGAGGCGCTGCGTCTACCACCATATTCACGTCTTCGACCGGAATCGGTTTGAAGAAATTATCGGCAGTCGCCTGCCCGAATTAGTCGACGCAAACAGCCCTTTACTAAGAGATGCGCTTGACTTCTTCACCCAGTGTCTACGGGACGACGTAAGTGGCCTGCAGAAGAAGCCAAGTACGGCAGAGTTGCTCGATTGGTTGCTCTATCTGCTAAGCACGGGTGTGACGCCCGGCCAAAGATTGCGCGACGCAAGGAGCACAGTCCGCTCTAGCCTTGGAACCCTGGTCAAGAATGAGGACGATCTGCGCGTTGTCCCTGCCTTATTGGATGCCTGGATAAAGTAGATGTGCCGATAAGCGCCCAACACATTTGCGATTTTCTCCACAGCTTGCCAAGATCGCTGTTTGACCAAAGCACGCAGCGCTGGCTTGCTATCCACCAACTGCTGCTGCTTCTGGTTCAGTCCAATCGCTGGCCGAAGGGTCAACAAGAGTGGCGCATTCTGCTCACCTCATTAGTTTGCTCCACGCCAGAACAGGTTGCAGAGTTCGATCGGCGATTCGACCTCTGGACTTCCAGTGGTGCCTTTAGGCAAAAAGGCAATTTGCCTCTCTTATCATTCGCGATTATTCCCGGCGCTGGCATGCGCGCCTATGTCATTGCGCTGGCCGTCATGATCGCGGGTTTCGTCTGGGCTTTGCAGAATGCTCATAGCGAAGACATGAATAGCATGGCTGCGGCCACAGAGGTACAGGCCCCCTTTTCTGCAAACCGGACGAATTCAAGTGCCCCACTACAATTTCACACGGAATCTATTCGCGTGCTGGATGAACATGGAAAAGTTGCAACGGACGCGCGAGTTGAGTACGCTGGGCGGTCGGAGCATCCGAACAAATCTGGCACCTTCACACTGAGCGTGCCGCAAGGCGCCTCCGTCCCGGTGTTCATCAGTCGTCCGCTCTACCATCCGACTGTTGCCTTCATCCCGTCCGCAAAGCCTGTCACCCTGCAGCCGTTCGCGATTCCAGACAGTTGGTTCCAGAGAAACTTTGAAACCATCCGCGTAAGTATAGCGTTTGCCCCACCTTTACTTGTGTTTGTCTGGTGGGTCTGGCTCGAACGTCATCGAGCGCAATTAAGAAGATGGGCATCAACATTGCGGCCGGACTTGCGTCGAGTCCAAATCGGGCGAGCAGGAAACCGCCTCTTCCGGCGAAGTTCGTTTAACAAAGCGGCTCGCGACCTACGCCGTTTACTTCCTTTAAATGAAGAGCTTTGGCCCGAAGCTACCGTGGAAGCAACAGCAAAGAGTGGTGGCCTGCTAACTCCCATTTTCCGAAAGCAAAAAATAACCAAAGAATATCTTCTGCTAACGGAGAGATTGGGGGCGCGTGACCACCAGGCGCGATTAAATACCGAGTTAGCATTGCAATTGCGAGATCGCGGCGTTTATGTAGATCTGTATTTCTTTCACACCGATGCCAGAATCAGCTACCGCGAAGGCAAGCCCGAACCCACTTACTCACTCGAAGAACTTGTGGCCCGCAACCCGCAACATACATTTTGGTACGGCGCGGAGCCAAATCTGCTGCTGGATTTTGCAACGGGTGAACCCAAGGCGTGGACCAACTTGCTAGGCCAATGGAGTGAACGCGTCGCACTTGGTCTGGCAACCCATAGAGAATTCGGAACTCTGAACTTCCAAACCTTCGCTCCGATTTCGGAGGACCTCGAACGTTTGGCGGCAGGCGAGGCGGCGTCCCTGTCGAAAGTACCCGATGTTTATCCCGATCTACTTCGCGATACACCCGAAAGATTTTTGGAGCGCGAACCTCCTACTCTCCCAACAGTGGCGCAGCTTTGCGCACAGTTGCGCAGTTACCTGGGCTCACAGGGGTTTGACGTAATGACCCACTGCGCCCTCTATCCGGACCTGGCATTCTCTATAACACGACACTTCGCTGAGGAGTTAATCATGGCAGAAGCCCTGGAACTAACCCTCACGAAGTTAGTCCGCCTACCGTGGTTCCGGCATGGCCATATGCCTGACTGGTTGCGGGAGCGACTCCTGAACGGCTTGTCTCCACGCGCAAGGGCACGAGGGCTAGAATCGCTCGCCATATGTCTGGAACGCCTGGGCCGGGAGGATCAAGCGGAGATTGGCATGCACAGCACGGGCCGGCGGGCATTGGGCAAAGGTCCCCAAGAGGACTATATATTCCGTTCTCTTGTTTTGGGCGGCAAACTCGATAGCTTGGCCATTCGTGAGCCGCGGCGTTGGCGGCAGGAACTGTTTCATTACGGCGATATACGTTTTGGACTGCAGCCGCGTATATGGGCTGGTGCGTCCATATTGTTTGTCTTGTTGGGATGGTTCACCTTGCCTGCATTTCGCCAGCAGTCACAAGCGGCATCCATTGCTAACCTAGATCCATTTCTATCCGTGGTGCTCGCCGTGTCACAGTCTGAGATGGCACACAACAGAGCTTTCGAGAATTCGAACGAGTATGTAGAATGGTGCCTTCAGACGGCCTCGCAAATCATTGGGAAATCAGTTGCTATCAGTAAAGCCAAGACGTACACCGCCCCCGATCTAAGCGATAACGCCGGGTTGGTTGAACCCGGTCTGGTTGCGCTTGGAAAGAACTCACTTGGGATTGTGCAGTCGGCCGACAAAAATCACCGCAACTTCTCCCTGCTTTATATTGACTCGGCAACGCACCAGATAAACACCCAAGCTGAGAACATCACACCAAAAACCGAGGTTTATGACTACCGCTACGCTCCCCGGTTGCGGGCGACCGCGTCTGATGATGATGAATTTGTCTCGCCCGATGGAAACATAGGAGTTGCGATCACCTTGGCCTCAACGGCCGGAGTTGACGAATACAAGCACGTGATTAGCGACAAAGACACTTTGTATGCGAAGATCCTCGTTGTGAATCGTCGAAACGTTGCTGCGCACACGATTGCGGTCTCTCTAGGCTCGGCTGCCTGGCACGCGCTTCGGACCATAGAAAGCATAGAGAGGGGCAAATCGACCGAACTGGTCCTCCGGGTTCCTCCCTTTGTACCTGGAACTTACAACTTGAACGCGGCAGTGTCGGCGCCCGGCTTCTCTGGAGATACACGAAGCACGACCTTTACGGTAATAGGTTCACCAGTAACAAAGCTTGATGTACTCCTGAGCGTGATAGGAGAACCCGATAGCACGAGGCAAAGTCCCCTCCAGTTGCGGGTGGAGGTTACGAATTCGGGAAAATATCGAGCCAAGCACATCGCGACAAGAATCGAAGGCGACGGAATCGATACTTCGTTCATTAATATCGTCGATTTGGCGTCAAGGCAAAGTGCCCGTGTAGAAAAAGAGTTTCCAGTCACGGCGCTGCAAAGCCTGGAGGCCACCTTTACTGCCACTGCGAAAGCCGATAACGCAGAACCGGTTTCAAGTACTGCGAGTATCTCGCCGTACGGTCGTATCACGTATGGCACGCCCAGCATTCCTGAATATGACGACCTCCTCAATGCCTGGAAGACTGGGAAGGAGATCGTAAGCGGGAGGATTATATCCGATCGCGACCAACAACGGCCTGCTGTTCTTTCTTTGTCTTGTCCAGACAAAGCGATCCGTGGACGAAGCTTGATCAGTCCGGTTTCAAGTGGAGCTCCGTTTCGAATCGGAACTTTCAACATCAAAGTCAAACGGCCGACCTCCGAAATTCAGTGCGACCTTGTGATCTCCACCTACCCTCCTTCGGCGCACGTGGTCGCTGCCGGAAAGGTTAACATCTCGCCGCCTCACTATGGTGAGTATTATGTCGATCTTGGCACGCTCCACGTTCGAGGTAAGAAGATTGAATAGGCCGGCTAGCTTGACTCGCCGAACTCAACACTGATGACTTACCGCCGCGCAACCCGTAAATCCTTTTCTTTGACGGAGGAGGCGAACGATTCATGAAGACGATCTGAGCCAGCGAAATGCTCAAGGTTAAGCAGCGACTGATTTTCGAGGTTTCGTCGCTCCCTAACGCCGATAGCAACTGGAATCCATCCGCACGTAGAGTCGGCATATCGTCGAAGTGGCCGATTCCGTCATTCTGCTCAACTCCCGGTTTACGGCGCATCCGGAAGTTGGCCGGTTCGGTCCTGGATTGCCCGGCGGAGCTCGAATGCGGCATCACCTCCGGGTGGGTTGTCGGCCACTCGTCCAAAGCTCGAATCCCGCGAGCCCGGCTCTCGCTGGGTAGCGCATGGTCCGCCGACATCTACGCGGTGTTTGGTGAGTTTTCGGCAAGCCTGCATGACTCTGGGCAAGAATCCTGTTAGCGTCAACAAAGGCCGGGAGGCCGGAAGCAATGACGCGAGCACTTCATAACAGCAGCTTCGAGGATGTGGAAGCGCTAAGAAAGCGGTTTGAGGATTTCCGGAGCCAGCACGAGAAACGGACGCGACTACCTGAGGAGCTATGGCGGGCCGCAGCGGAGATAGCGGAACGGCGCGGAATGAATCTGATTTGCCGCTGCTTACGGTTGGACGCGAACAGTCTGAAGAAGTGGATGGGCAAAAGCGTCAGTGAGCCTAGGCGAAAGCGAGCAATCAAGACGAGCCGGCCGACGGCCCCGCCAGCAGCCTTCGTGGAACTTCTCACGCCTACCGCTGCCGCGAGTTGCGTGATTGAAGTGGAGTCGCAACATGGGGGCAAACTCCGCTTGGACTTGAAGGGGGTTGCCACTAGCGAGATTGCCGAACTGATCCATACCTTCGCGGGCCATTAGGCCATGTTGCAGATTACGCCGCAGATGCGCATCTTGGTCGCCATCGAGGCGGTCGATGGGCGCAAGGGCATTGATTCTTTGGTTCAACTGTGTCGCGAAACTCTGGATGCCGATCCCTTCTCCGGCTGCGTATTTGTGTTTCGCAGCCGCAGCGCAACTTCCATCCGATTGTTGGCCTATGACGGCCAGGGGTTCTGGCTCGCCCAGAAGCGGCTTTCGAAAGGACGTTTTCGGTGGTGGCCAAGCGGCAAAGGCGCGGCGCGATCACTCGAAGCCTATCAAGCACAGTTGCTGTTGGCTGCTGGCGATCCCGATACGAAGGCCGCGCCGATGTGGCGTCGAGTGAGCTGAACGACTCACGAAAAAAGGTCTTGCGTTCCCTGAGCTTTTCTGTCACACTGCTGCTGTGGCGGCACCGTGGCGTTACCGAGGGCGGAACATCGGCGACGAAGAGATTGCTTTTGTGCGCCAGTTTATCGCCGAACATCCGACCTTGAGTCGCTGGGCGTTGTCGCGGCAGTTATGCGAAGTGTGGCAATGGAAGCAAGCCAACGGCATACTATGTGATGCGCTCTGTCGTGGACTGCTGTTGATGCTGGAGCGTGGCGGTGCGATTGAGTTGCCGGCAGCACGTGGACACTTTCCGAAGCGCCTAGAGCAGCGTCCTGAACCGTTAGTGCCCGACAATCGCCCGGTGCGCGGTTTACTGAAAGATCTTGGCACATTGGAGTTTCAGCAAGTGCGGCGCACACCGCAAGAGGCGCTGTTCAACAGCCTGCTGGAGCAGTATCACTATCTTCGATATCAGCAGCCGGTCGGAGAGCATCTGAAGTATTTGGTTTCTGCCGAGGGCCAAGTGATTGCGTGCCTGGCGTGGTGTTCGGCGCCACGGCACTTGGCGAGCCGGGATCGTTTCATCGGTTGGAGTGCGGAAGCACGCAAACGTAATCTGCGGCTGCTGGCCTACAATACTCGATTTCTGATTTTGCCTTGGGTGCAAGTGCCACATCTGGCCTCGCACATTCTGGGCCGCATGGCGAAAATCGTGCCGCGCGATTGGCAACAGATGTACGCGCATCCGGTGTACTGGCTGGAGACGTTCATCGACCCGGCGCGCTTCAAGGGCACGTGCTATCGCGCGGCCAACTGGCAGTGGCTGGGAAGCACAACGGGCCGTGGACACAATGCGCGGACGAAGAAACGGACACAGCCGGTGAAAGAGTTGTTCGGGCTTCCGTTAACGGCGCGCTTTCGTCAGTTGCTGAGCGAGTGAAAAAATATGCGCCCGGCGAGCAAGCCCATCGATGTCTCTATCAAGGAGTTGGAAACGTTGTTGGAGCAAGCTACGCAGAAACCACTGCGGCCGGAGGGTTATCAAAAACTCAAAGCGGCGATTCACACGTTGGGGCATGTGACGGAGTTGCTGGAGAATCGCGAAGCCACATTGGCAAGTCTGCGCCGCTTGTTGTGTCAGTCGAGAACGGAGAAGACGGAACAAGTATTGAAGCAGGCGGGACTGGAAGTTGGCGAGAAGCAGCATAAGCCTGTTGGTAAGCGGACTGGCGAGACAAAACCTCCCGGGCACGGCCGCAACGGCGCCGGAGCTTATCGAGGAGCTCAGCGGATTCACGTTGGGCATCCGTCGTTGAGCACGGGCGACTGGTGTCCCGGTTGTGAGCGTGGCAAAGTGTATCCCTTGAGCGATCCCGGTGTGTTGGTGAGAATCAGGGGGCAGGCGCCGATCGACGCGACAGTATATGAACTTGAGAAGTTCCGTTGCAATCTTTGTGGAGAAGTGTACACCGCGGAAGCGCCGGCAGGAGTCGGCGAAGCGAAGTATGATGCGACAGCGGCCAGCATGATTGCTTCACTTCGCTACGGGAGCGGCTTTCCCTGGAATCGACTAGAAGGACTGCAAGAGAACCTGGGCATTCCTCTCCCCGCCGCCACGCAATGTGAGATCGTATCGGAAGCAGCGGCGGCGATTCGGCCCGCATTCGACGAACTCATTCGCCAGGCGGCGCAGGGCGAGGTGCTGCACAATGACGACACTTCTATGCGTGTGGTCACTCTCAACCGGGCACAGGCCCGGGCCGAGTTTGCGACGGAACGGACTGGAGTGTTCACCAGCGGGATTGTGTCGACGGCGCAGGGACGAAACATTGCTTTGTTCTTCACCGGTGAGCAGCACGCGGGGGAGAATCTCGCGGATGTGCTCCAACGGCGCGCAACGGAACTCGCCGCTCCCATTCAGATGTGTGATGCTTTATCACGCAACCTGCCGAAGCTCCCTCAGAAGCTGGAAATCATCGTCGGCTACTGCATCGCCCATGCGAGACGGCGCTTTGTGGAAGTGACGCCCAACTTTCCGGAGGAGTGCCGGTTTGTGTTGGAAACCTTGGGCGTGATCTACAGCAATGACGCATTGGCGCGTGAGCAAGGTATGACACCCGAGGAGCGGCTTCGCTTGCACCAGAGTCGCAGCGGCCCGGTGATGGAACAACTGCACGCGTGGCTTCAGACTCAGCTGGACGAAAAGAAAGTGGAGCCGAATTCTGGTTTAGGCGTTGCGATGAACTATCTGCTCAAACATTGGCATCGCCTCACTCTTTTTCTGCGGCAACTCGGGGCTCCACTGGACAATAATGTTGCCGAAAGAAGTTTGAAAAAAGCGATTCTTCATCGCAAAAACTCCCTGTTCTACAAGACTCGGAATGGAGCGCGTGTGGGTGACTTGTACATGAGCTTGATTCACACTTGCGAGTTGGTAGGTGCGAATGCGTTCGACTACCTGACGGAGTTGCAAAGGCATGTGGCGGAGTTGAAGAAGAATCCGGCGGATTGGATGCCCTGGAATTACCGCGAGACACTTTTGCGGGCGGTTGCCGGCATGAACTCCAGTTAGCGCTATGATGATTTTCAGACTGGCCGGAAACTATAGTATCCGGCCATACCAAAACATCATTCGAAAATGCCCGTAAAACGCACCTCCGGCAAGGCAAAAACGAAGAGGGTTTTGGGCCAGCCACACAAACAGTCGAAAATGTTTCGTGCCGGTCTTTATGCGCGCGTGTCCACGCTCGATCAGCAGACTCTTCCATTGCAGATGCGAGCGATGCGCGAGTATGCGACCAAGCGCGGCTGGACGATCGCCATGCAAGTCAAAGAGGTTGGCTCCGGCGCCATAGCGCGCGAGCAGCGCCAAGAGTTAATCGATGCTGCGCGGCGACGAGAAATCGATGTCGTGCTGGTC